>ENA-OUQF01000919-OUQF01000919.1-human-gut-metagenome-genome-assembly--contig:-NODE-919-length-19797-cov-5.023706_pt1 | contig 19797 bp, 18 predicted proteins | sample MGYA00237947_ERZ548826 | MGnify/ENA primary metagenome ERZ548826 (study PRJEB26490, sample SAMN05194701) | human gut metagenome | biome: terrestrial biome; feature: human-associated habitat; material... | reverse complement strand
ACCGCATTCTGACGGCCTGCTGGGCGGTTTTGTATCTGCTCACGCCGGTCTGGACATGGTATCTGCTGCAAACGCCCGTCTCGTATCTGACCGGTGCGATCAACTCCGTACTGCCCATGCTCCTCGGCGCATTCACCGCCTGGTTCCAGCGCTGGTACCCGGCGCATTACGCCGCAAGTAAAAAATAATGACACCCATGCAGTCCCCCTGTTAGGCCGATCGAAGCGCATGACAGGGGGCTTTTCTGCATAGCCGGGAGCTGGTCAAGCCTCCGGCGGCCCATTCTTTTCCGCCTTGCCGGAAAAGAAGTAGGCAAGTCCTTATTTTTGGGTATTACGAACACACGTACTCACCCTACGGGCGATTTGGTACGCGCCGCCTGTTACGGGACATCAGATTTACAAGTAGCTGCCTTTGAATGGCTGCGGTAAATCAGCCTTGCGTTTAAAATTTGTGAGGCAGTACGGATTCGCCGAGGATTTCAGTAAAACCGGTGCATCCTGACGGGTCGATGTGTACCGGCAAGCGGCAGACCCTCATCCGCAACGCTCCTTCGTCGCGAACGGCTGTGACCGGCATCGACCCCTACAACGCTTATAGGCACTGCATCAAAAATTCTGAGCTGTTTCAAATTTCGCGGGAAAAGTCCAGAAAAACCGAAGGGTTTTTTCTGGTCGGTTATGAGTTTCTACATTGTAAAATCTATCGTTGACCACAAAAAATACTACAAATTTTCATTCGTCTTTCGCCGATTGCCGCTGCCTGCCCGCGACCGTTGAGTTCCGCTGCGGCAGCGACCTTGACGCGCTGCAGAAATACTTCACCGGCCCGTATGCCTACTGGCTTTCCGCCGGCATCGATGCGAACGCAGACGCGCAGACCATCGACAACGTGATCGGCCTGTTCGTAACGGAACATCTCAGCGGCGAATAACCAAACCGTCATCCTCCATATACCAAACCCCAAGCCGCCGGCTCCGCAAGGGCCGGCGGCTTGGGCTTTTCTCAGGTCTGTGCCGCTCCATCAGCGCTGATGACCGCGCCGGTCACATAGCTTGCGAGGTCGCTTGCAAGGAAAAGGAACACGTTCGCGATCTCCTCCGGCTCTCCGATGCGGCGCAGCGGAATGGGGGCGGAAATGCGCGCGACCAGCTCCTCCGGCAGCGCGGCGACCATATCCGTCCGGGTCACACCCGGCGCAACGGCAGTCTTTCCGTTCAGAAGCTCCATCAATGTATACCTCCCAAAGATTTTTTATACATTTATTTTATCGCGTGCGGGCTGAAAACGCCAATCCGTATCCCGGACCCCGATATACAGAAAGCTTGATATATCAAATTTCATATATGGGATCGCTGCCTGTTTGACGGAAGTTGACAAGCAGATGCAAAAAAGGGCAAGCGCAGTAAATGACCAAATGCAAATCGACTGGTAGAATAGAATAAGAAAATACGAAAGAGCTGCGTCCGGTTTGTGCAGCTTTCCATATCAGCAAGACAGGAGGCATTCTCATGCAGCAAGCCCGGAAACCCAAACATGTGTCCGATCTGCGCGCCAGCGGACGGTTCAGCAAGGCGAAGAAGCCGCTGATGCTCCTGACCATGGTGGCCCCCGGCGCGATCTGGCTGCTGCTGCTGCGGTATCTGCCGATGGGCGGCATCATCCTCGCGTTCAAGAACTACAAGATCTACCCCAAGGACCCGACCTTCCTCAATAACCTCATCCACAGCAAATGGGTCGGCCTCGACAACTTCAAGTTCCTGTTCACCACCGGCGATTCGTGGATCATGATCCGCAATACGCTGGCCTATAACATCGTGTTCATCATTCTGGGCGTGATCATCCCCGTCGCGTTTGCCATTATGATGAGCGAGCTTTCCCGGAAATTTGTCGCCAAAACATATCAGACGCTGATGTTCTTCCCGTATTTCCTCTCGTGGGTCGTCGTCAGCTACTTCCTGAACGCGTTCATTGACGCGCAGTACGGTCTCATCCCCATGGCCCAGCGCGCGGCGGGCGAGACCGCCGTCTCGTGGTACACAACACCCGGCCCGTGGCCATATATCATTGTGTTCGCAAATCTCTGGAAGAACGTCGGCTACTCCACTGTCCTGTATCTCGCGGCCATCACCGGCATCGACCAGACGCAGTACGAGGCCGCCGCCATCGACGGCGCAAGCAAATGGCAGCAGATCCTGCACGTGACGCTCCCGAATCTGCGCACGATGATCGCGATTTTGTTCATCCTGAACGTCGGCAAGATCTTCAACGCCGACTTCGGCCTGTTCTGGAACGTGCCGATGCAGAACGGCGCGCTGTTCTCCGTCACGCAGGTCGTCGACACGTATATCTACCGCGTTCTCATGAACACCGGCAACATCGGCCAGAGCACAGCGGCAGGTCTGCTTCAAAACATCGTCGGGTTTCTCTGCATCCTCGGCGCGAACGCCGTCGTCAAGAAGATCGACTCCGACAGTACCCTGTTCTAAGGAGGTGCAGCCTGATGAAACAGAAAAACCACCGTCTTAATTCCGTCAGCGCGGGCACAGAGGCCCTTATGAACGTCATCCTCGCCGCGTTCAGCCTGTGCTGCATCATCCCGTTCATCTTCGTCGTGATCATTTCCTTCTCCTCGGAGGACTCCATCCGCACCATCGGCTATTCCTTCTGGCCCATGGCGTGGAGCACAGACACCTACGCCTACGCGTTTGAAAAGCTGCCGCAGATCTGGCGCTCGTTTTTCAACAGCGTTCTCATCACCGGCATCGGCACGGTCCTGAGCACACTCATCTGCGTTCTGTATTCTTACGCGCTCTATCGTCCGGATTTCAAATACCGCAATTTCTTCAACTTCTTCAGCTTCTTCGTCATGCTTTTCGGCGGCGGTCTTGTCCCGACGTATATCATCTCCAAGCAGGTGCTCGGCCTGAGCGAGAATTACGCCGCGCTCATCGTCCCGCTGCTGGTCAGCCCCTTCAACATCATCGTCATGCGCACCTTCTTCAAAAGCTCCGTTCCGCTGGAGCTCATTGAGGCGGCCACCATTGACGGCAGCGGCGAATATTCGACGCTGTTCCGCATCGTCCTGCCCATTGCAAAGCCTGGCATCGCGACCATCGCGCTGTTAAACGCGCTGGCCTATTGGAACGACTGGTTCCAGTCGCTGCTGTATATCCGGCAAAACAAGGTGCTCCAGCCCCTGCAGGCGCTGCTCATGGAGCTGCAGAACAATGTGGAATACCTTAACCGCATGATCGGGCAGATGGGCACCGCCGCCATCATGGAGGCCCAGCGGGCCCCGAACCAGACGCTGCGCATGGCGCTGGTCGTCATGATCGTCGTCCCCATCGCCTGCGCGTATCCCTTCTTCCAGCGCTACATTGTCGCCGGTCTGACGATCGGCTCCGTCAAGGGCTGAATCAGCGTAATTGCTGTTTTGGTATAAAGTGAAAAAATTTTAAATGGAGGAATCATCAAATGAAAAAAGTCCTTGCGCTTCTTCTGGCCCTCGTCATGGTGCTTGGCCTCGCCGCGTGCGCGACAAAGGAAGCCCCGGCCAAGACCGACGAACCGGCCCCCGCTGACACCGCCAACACCGAAACGACCGAGCAGACATCTGCCGATGCTTCTGACGCGGCAGAGCCTGTCACCATCAAGATCTGGTTCCACGGCAGCAACGTGACCCCGGAGGCTTCCGAAAAGGTCATGGCCGAGCTGAACCCGTACCTCAATGAGAAGATCGGCGTCACACTCGATCCGATTTGGGGCACCTGGGGCGATTTCGACACCAGCACCGTCACGGCTCTGGCCGGCGGCGACGACGTCGACATCTACTTCACCTGCAACTGGTCTGCCGACGAGTACAACAAGTATGCCCGCGACGGCTACTGGGTCAAGCTCGACGACATGCTCGCGACTGACGCGCCCGAGCTGCTCGCCACCATCCCCGAGGGCATCTGGGAATGCGCCCGCACCAACGGCCTTGACGGCATGGGCATCTACGCCGTTCCCGGCCTGAAGGACACCGCCACCCAGAACTGCTGGGACGTCAACGGCACGCTGCTGGCCGAGCTCGGCTATGATGTCGACGCGGTCTGCGCCTCCGGCCTGGACTACTATTCCGACGAATACGAAGAAATGCTCCAGAAGGCCAAGGACGCCAAGGGCGGCGATTTCTATCCGCTGCTCATCGAGCCCGCTGTTCTCGAGCGTCTCGTGACCCACACCTCCATCGTGACCGGCGACCTCAACGGCGGCAACGTCCTGTCCTACTACTATGACGCCGAGCATCCGTCCAAGGACATCGGCAGCACCATCGTCAACAAGTTCGCCACCGACGAATTCAAGAAGTTCGCCGACCGTACCTACTATTATGCGCAGAAGGGCTTCATCTCCCCGAGCTGCCAGTCCGTCGCCACCGCGAACGACTACCGCACCGCCTGCCAGTCCACCGGCGAGTATCTGTTCTGCACCCAGTCCTACGCCTTCGGCTGCGAACTGGACTTCTCCAAGGCCCGCAGCATTGACGTGCGCATGGTCCCGGCGACCGCCGCTTACATGGACTGCACCTCCGGTCAGGGCGCGATGATGGCCATCTCCGCCACATCCAAGAACCCGGATAAGGCCCTGCAGTTCCTGAACCTTCTGAACACCGACCCCGTCGTTATGACCTATGTCAACTACGGCGTGGAAGGCTTCACCTACAACAAGAACGACGACGGCACCATCACCTTCATCGACGATGCCCGTGCGACCTACACTCCGTGGACGAACGGCGTCGGCAATGTGCGTATCCTCCCGCCGACCAGCGACCAGGGCGCCGATTTCTGGCAGCGCTTCTCCGCGTACTATGACGCAGCGGAGACTCTCCCGTACGGCGGCTTCATCTTCGACTCCTCCGTCTGCGAGACCGAGGCAGCCGCGCTGGCCAACGTCTGGGCCGAGTACGCCTTTAACCTCATGAGCGGCGCGGTCAACCCCGACGACGTTCTGCCCGAGTTCCTCTCCAAGCTCGAAGCCGCCGGTATCAACACCTTCGTTGACGCTGCCAACGAGCAGATGAACGCCTATCTCGCAGGCTGATCGTTTCAGCCCACAGCTCAATATCGATAACAGCGCCCCTGCCATGCTCTGCATGGCAGGGGCGCTCAGTCTGTCAGAACACTGTTCTGACTCAAATGATATATTCGATCGTCCTCTCCTCGGTCAGCTCTGTGTGGGTGTTGAACAGCAGGACGGCCTCGCGGCCGGCCGTTTCGCCAAGGGCATACTGAGTATGGCCCGTGCGGTTGAAGTAGGAGAAGGGAATGATGCGGTTATAGCGGTACGGGTACGCGTCGGTCACGACGATGTCGGCTTCCGGCAGCGGTTCTTCGAGCAGATACGGGTCGAAGGCATAGACGCGTTCGCCGTCCACGCCGGTCAGGAGGATATAATGCGGATCGTCCAGCAGATACAGCCGCACAACGACCGCGCCGCCGCGGCGCAGGCAGTCGATGACGCCGCTGTTCTGACTCACGCGCACGCAGCTGCCGGACAGATAGCGGCTGGAAATATCCAGCTGGCCCGTGCGGCCGAAGCTGCACAGGAAATTGCTGAGAAACATCATCGCCGCGCGCGTCGTGCCGCTTTTTCCGGGTGCCCCCTCCGCGCCGTAGCCGTCGAGGCAGTAGAGCATGATGTTGCGGATGAGATCCGGCGGGATCTGCTCGCGGTCAAACAGATAGATGATCGCGTTCATCACGGTGATGGGGCCGCAGTCGTATTCGGTCATCTGATAATGCAGAGGCGTTTTCATCCCGTGTCACTTCCTAGATACGATCAGCGCTTCGGCAAGCCTTGCCGCGCGTGTGAGCTCGTCCGCGCGCGTGTATTCCTGACAGCTGTGGCAGGAATTCATGCCGGGCGCAACGACAAGTCCGGTCAGACCATGCAGGCAGAAATGGTTGTTGTCGCTGCCGCCGTAGGTCACGGTCAGGCTGCTCTCCAGCCCGATCGACGCGCAGGCCGCACGGAAGCGCTGCGCGGCCTCCCCCTCCGGGTCTGCCCGGAAGGCCTGGCAAAGCGTTTCGGTCGTAAACCGGACGGCGCAGCCAAAACGCGCAGCGGCCTGCCGGACAGCGGCTTCGATCTCCGCCAGCCGCTGCAGCACCAGCGGATGGTCAAAGCCGCGCGCCTCACCGGTCATAGTGCAGCGCTCCGGCACGATATTATCCGCCGTTCCGCCCGTGATCGTACCGATGTTGACGGTCAGATCCCCGACGCGGCCGCAGTCGATGTGTGCCGCGGCCTCTGCGGCCGCCTTGATCGCGTGCAGCCCCTCCTCGGGAGAAAACGCGGCGTGGGCGGCGCGGCCGGTAAATTCCGCGCAGAAAGACATAATGCTGGGCGCCTGATACGCCGCGCTGCCGACCGGTCCACTGAGATCGAAGACATATGCCGTCTTTGCGCGCAGGCGGGAAAAGTCAAATTGCTGGATGCCGGTGCAGTAGCTCTCCTCCGCAGCGTCAAACAGAAGCTCGATGGGCCGGTGCGGCACGCCGTCCTCCAGAACGGAGGTCACGGCCTCCAGGATCGCGCAGAGGCCGGACACGTCGTCCGCGCCGAGGACAGTCGTTCCGTCGGAGGTAATGCGGCCGTCCGGGTGCAGCACGGGCTTTTTCCCGCAGGCGGGCGCGACCGCGTCCATATGCGCCGACAGCAGGATCGGCGCAAGCGTTTCGTCGCCCGGCAGACAGGCGTACAGATTCCCGGCGCTGCCGCCGATAGCGGCGCCCGCGCCGTCCTCGTCCAGCACAATGCCGAGCGCAGCAAACCGCTGCCGCAGGCGTTCGCTCAGTTCCCGCTCGTGGAGCGTAGGGTTATCGATTGCAGTCAGCTCCAAAAAGGACTGCACAAGCCGTTCTGTCCGGATCATAGAATCATCCCTTCATAAACTCTCGGTAGACCTGCGCGGTACAGCGGTCAATGATGGATTTCTCTTTTGCAGACAGCTTGCCTGCACCCACGAGCTGTTCGCATAGGGACAGCAGAAACTCGGATTTCAGCACGACGGGGTTGTCGCCGTCGTTGTAGCCGGATTCCATGTCGAGGGCGTTGATATGATTGGGTGACGTCGCCGAGATTTCAATGACCTCGCCGCCCAAGCCCTCGACCAGCGGGCGGTATTCCGCTTCAGGATCGATGATAATAATGTCGTCATTCGTGGACAGGGCGATCTCCGTGATCTCTCGCTTGGCCGCAAAGGATTTACCGGAGCCGGAGACGCCGAGAATAAAGCCGTTGCCGTTGAGCAGCTCTTTTCGGTCTGCCAGAATGAGATTTTTGGGGATCGCGTTCTGCCCGTAGTAGATGCCGTGCCGGTGGCGGATCTCCTGTGCCTTGAACGGCATAAGCACCGCGAGGGCTTCTGTCGTGAGTGTCCGCAGCGCGTCGATGCGCCGCAGACCGAGCGGCAGCGCGGTAATCAAGCCGTGTTTTTCAAAGTGAGAATGCCTTCCCCATGCTTCACGGCATACATAAAAGATTTACAACATGTGGTGGTACCGCTACTGCAGCTGCGGCAGCACTACATTTTTTATGAATCTTTGGCTCATATAGAAAGATGCCTCGCCAAATGGATTGATGATGGCCGGCATATCAATCTCCATGAGTATCCGAAAATAGTCCTTCGGGTCATACAGCATGAGCGGAACTTTCTCGCCTTTGGCTGCTTCTTTTCTGGAAGTAAACATAGGGATTACTTCTGTACCATCGCCAAAGCGTGCCGTTACCCAAGTCGGCTTGCTTCCGATCTTCGGATGGAGTTTCTGATTCGGAGACAGATCTTCTGGATTGAGTCCCCCAAGCAGTTCATCAAAATCGACCTCGACTGGGATGAGAAGTGGTGCCTGCGTCAACGCAGCAACGATAAGCTTTAGTGTTGGCTCATCCCTATAGTTTTTCTTCGCAAATGTACTGATTCCAGCTTTGAGAAAAACCAGTGCTTTGCCTGCTGGATCTTCGTCCGGGAATGTGTTCAAATATTCAAAATCCAGTTCATCCAAATCAAAATACCTCTGTTTTTTTCAGCGTTCAGGTTCCCAGTGCGCTTCGATATACTTCCTTGCCCAATCCGAATCGTAATAGGTGTCATATTCGCTCATGAGACAGCCGTGGCAAAGATCATCTGACATTTCAAGAAGAACATCCATCAATTCGAGATTATTCTTCCACTTCGCCTCAATGGAATCATAGCCGTTGATTGCGCCAAGAATGTTGCCGGTGACTGCGCCGGTGGAGTCGCTGTCACCGTCGTGGTTCACAGCCGCGATGATACCAGCCGAGAAATCATGCTCGTAGCGCAGCGCACAATAAATTGCAATTGCCAGCGTTTCCTCGGCTACCCAGCCGCCGCCCAACTGCCTGATATTGCTTCTGTCTGTATCATGATTTGCAGCCAGCCGCACCGCCTTGTCGATGATCGCACATAGGTCATCAAGATAGTCCGTACCGTCAAACAGGCGTTTGGTCGTTTCCACTGACTCATCAATGACCTCCGGAAGTGTCATTTGCTTTTCACGTGGGAAAACGATCCGGTTCAGAATATGCGTCAGAACCGCAGCGGGCAGATAACCCAGAGGATGCCCATGCGTGATCGCTGACAGGTATGCGCCCTCTTGATCGAGCCAGTCAATTGGCGTATTTGCGTCATGGATTCCCAGAGGAGCCACTCTCATAATGCCGCCGCAGCCTTTGCTGTGGTTTCGCGGGCATTCTATGTAATCGCCCGCATTACGGTTTTTGCGTGCCTCAGATAAAGCGGAAATGCAGGTATTGCCTGGTGCTCTCCGGCTGTACAGCTCGGGGACATCCAACAGCCATGACACACCGCGGCCACAGTCATACCGCTTCGTCTGCGAACCAGTCCGGTAGTCCGCATACTGCGTTGTCAGCCAATCTTGATACGCCATCGCCACATAGTCGTGCGGCGCAGCACCAATGCCGCGCATACGTCCTCGCGTTTCCCCGAACAGGATTCCGTTTGCGGTAAAGAGCGTCATCTGCGTGTCGTCCGATATCAGAGCTTTCCCGCTCACGTGGTCAAACGCATATGCTGTGATGCCCTGCTCGCCGTATTTGCCGACGATCATGTCGAGCGTCAAAAACTCTACGGGGTAGCCGAGTGCATCTCCGATTGCCCCGCCAATCAGAGCGCCGCGGATCTTGTCCAGCCTCTTTTCTAATTCATATGAAGTTTCGGAACGGGGTTGTTCCATCGTTGTAATTGCCTCCCTATAACAGAGATTTATAACCTCATTTTCACTGGGATAACTGGTACTTTGTTCTATCTATACTGTCAGTTCATCCCTTGCAGGCACTTTTTCGCGAAAGCCAGCTGCCGCTTTGTTTTCTCCTTGGGTGTTGCACGTTCCATGCTTTCGCCTACGCGGATTGCCTCTTCATAATACAGCTTTGCCTCTTTATATGCGCCGCGTCTGCTGTAAATGTTCCCGAGCATAATGCTGCTGACCATCCATTCATCATAGCTTGCGAATGTTCGCAGTGCTTGTGCAGATGCCTTATACAACCGTTGTGCATCGCAGCAGCAAGCCTCAGCCATAGGCGCATTGCCCTCGGCTTGATGGATCGCAGAAAGCTCTTTAAGAATGTAGGCCCGTTCATTTTTTCGTTTCGGTGTTTCACCCTGTTCTATCAGTACATTAGCAAGTGTATACGCATCGGTATAGAGTGTGCGTAATGTGAAACAGTTATTATTTTCTTGATAAATTGTTTTTAATTTTTTAAGTATGTTTATCCGATCTTTGCACAAACCGTCTGTGTCTTTCTCTTTTGCCAATAACGCGGCGTTGTCCCACGCTTCTTGATATACTGCTAATGTTTGTCTGGAATCAGTATTATCATCGAGAGTCATCAGCCATCGTAACGCGAACTGCAGTCTGAAACGATTACCCCGAAGAGCCTCGTCGTTCCCTGACATTTCTATGCTTTTCAGTGCATATCTTCGCTGGAGCAAAAAAGCATCCCTTGCCGCTGCTTTTTGCTTTAACTTCCAATGCAACTTCCCGAGGTTATAGGCATCATCTGCCACGTTCTCAGCCAAGTCAATATCAGCGTCCTCTGCAATCAAAAGGCCGCCTGTGTGCAAACTTTGTGTATAGGCGCTTACCGCTTCTTGCAGTTCGTCTGTTTGCTGGAAGCAGTCGGCAAGTTCAGACCACAGCAACATATATAACATCCGACACTCACGGTCACCATTCTGAATCATCTCGTCTGTATAGTATCCTAACGCCTTCAGGTATTGTGCTTTTGCACTAGACAGCTCATGTCGTTCTTTGCTTTTGTTTGCTTGTTCGGCACAGAAAAACGCCCGTAATGCTCTGATCTTCACAGGCTCATTCTTCACTCTTTCAACTTGGCTTTCCAGCATCCTACAAGAACTCTTAAAAAATTCTTGTGCTCGTGTGTGTTCATTTCTTTCTGCCGATAGCTCCGCCTGTTCGCGCAAAAGAATTGAAAGTAATGCTTTAGCCTCTCTACTGTTCGTTTCCTGAGCCAACTTGCTGATTTTATCTTCTGCTTGCTGGTAGTAAGTTTCTGCTTTTTCGTACTGCTTTTTCTTTGCGTTATATTCACCCAATTCCATTATCGCGCGACCAGTCAGCAGGCGGAACGCTTCGGTGGGCCAGCTTTGTTCAATCTTTTCATACAGTGTGACTGCCTTTTTTAAATAGATGTGCGCTTTTTCTTGACAAACAGTTCCCAATTTATTGTACAGCTCTGCGACAACTGCCCAGTCTCGTAGTTCATTGCTTGTCTGTGTGCGCTGCAACTGAATTTGCAATGCCTGTTCAAAATATCCTTTTGCTGCTTCGTTTTGCTTTTTATCCAAGCAAAGCTGCCCCAATTGCATATAGGCTGCTGCCATCAAGCTGTCACTTTTATATTCTTCCAGTTCGGACAATACTTTGACTGCTTCCGAGAGATCTTTCCTTGCAGCCAAATTTTTCTCCTGTAGGGAGCAGATCATACCACATTGATATAGGTAAAACGCCTTTTGGTACAGACTCTTACTGCTTCTGTTTATACGACAGTTCATACTACAGATTTGAACCGCTTTCCGGGTGCAAGCTTCACTTTGCTCCAACTGCCACCGCCTAAGCCAAACATATCCAAGGCCGCACCAGCATCTTGACCATTTAGTATTTCTATCCGGCAGCATTGTTCGGTCATTTTTGCAGATATTTTCCGCTTCTTTGAACGCCTTCTCGGATTCATCCAGTTCTAGTGCGTTCAGAGTAATTTCTGCAAGGTACAGCAGTGCATCAACCATCTTTTCCACCAATATGGTGCTCGCTTCCTGTGTGACAATATTTCTGTAGTACGCAACACATTTTTTCTGCCATTTAGCAGCTTCATTGAGGTTATAGTCCACTCCCTTACCGTGTTCATACATGGAAACCAATCTTTCCATGGCATCCACCATGCCTTGTTCGGCCGAAGCAGTGAGAAGCTCACGTGCACGTGTATAGTCGACCTCAACATCTATGCCATTCAGGTAGGCAAGGCCGATCAGATACTGGTGCATTGGGTCACCATCATTCTCTGCTTTCCCCATGCGGCGCAGTGAACGCATGAGCGCCGCAGACAGTTCTTTTTCATCTGCTATGCTTACGCAGGGCGGAAGCTGCTGAAAGCGGGTTCGCAGCGTTTTCTGATCGGTCGAAGATGCCTCTACTGGGAGAATCGGCTTCTCTGCCTTTACGGCCTCAGGATACTCTGTCATGCTTACATAGTTGGGTTCGTTCGCAAGATTTGGCGTTACGAGCATTGTAAACAGTTCGCTTTTGCGCAGTGCCTCAGCAATGGAAACATTAAAATTCTCGCCGGGTACCAAATATTCATCATACCAGATTGCAATATCCTTGGCGAAATCGTTCTGATGGATCTTACGCATAAGCTCCGTCACATACTGCCGGTCTTTTTTTCTATAGCTAAGGAAAATATAACCGTCGAATGCGGCGCGGATCTTCCCCGCAAGTTCTTCTCCGATGAGTATGTCATTAAGATATCGCCGGAGCTTATCATCAAAACGCAGCATGGTCGGATCCTGTGCCTGTTCATCCAAATACTGAAGCTCCCCGCAGCGGCGATTAAAAAGTTGCTCCAGCCCTGGCTCCTGCATAAGCGGCAAAACCGGGATATGCTGCCGAATCGCAAAAGGAAATTCTACGTCAATGGCTCTATTTTGCGTCGTCAGGAGCTTCGTTGTGACTGGCATGACAAACAGCTGCATCTGCTCCAGATCGGAAAACGGTACCGCGTCCCGGCACGTCGGTTCACGGTACCAGATCGCACAGTTCTGCTCTTTGAGTATTCTATCGGCTATGCGTTTAAAACAATCCGCAAAATCATCCGGATGGCAGCAGAAGAACACCCGTGGTTTTCCCTGCGGGCTGCTCATCTGACGTGTGTAAAAGCGCAAGCACTCCAAAATATCTACCTCCTGAGCACTATGTTGGGTATTCAATGTGTTTCGAATATTCTCAATTCTCTATCGTTGTTCTTCTTGCTTAATCTGCCTCTTGTAAACAGTCATCGATCCGTTCGTAGTAATCTTCAACCGCCAATTCCGCATACCGTCTGGCCTGTATTTCCGTTGTTTGAAGATAGTAGCCCAACGGGTCTTCACTTCCATCAATGTAATTGGTGAACTCATTTATGTAGTTGTCCACGTGCTGAAAAAGCAGCATGTTCTGATATTCTTCAGATGTGCTTTCATACAGCGCGATCATTTGATATTGATAACTGTGGTAGCACTCGTGGCACAGACTGTTCAAAACATCGGCGGCAGATGCCGATTGCAGCTGTCCGATATCTATCTCGATTTCGCGTTCTCTGTGGTTGTAACGTGCAGCGGTGTCGTCATCCAAAACTCCGCTCTTTAAATATATCTCATGGTTTATCCCAAGGTAGCGAATCTCAATATTCAAAATCACACCCAAGACGTCCATCTTTTTCTGTGCACTCAGTTCTTCCCAATCATCTTCCCGAAGCAGGCAAACAGAATCAATCTTGTTTTTGACAGTCCATTCTCCTGCCTCCGACGCATCAGCAACAGATGGGGTACTTGTATTCATCAGTCCCAGTCCAAACACCAGTCGGATACCAATCGGAACGATCAGAATTAACATGCAAATGGCAACGATCGTCCTCGCGCCAAGTAAGCTGTGCCTAATTTGCTGTTTCCACCATCCCGCGCGTCTCTGCCTGTCGCTTTTGACTGGAAACGCGCCAAGAACAATGAAGGCAATCGATAAGAACACACTGAGCAGAACTGAACCCCAAACCAGTCCAGGAAGAAATGTACAATAGGTAACAGCAGCGTACATCTCATACGGAAGGAAGATGTTAACAAACACACTCAATGCATTTCTGCGTCTCTTGATTGTAATGATGCACCCCAAAGCAACCAGTACGAGGACTGATAGCCAAAGAATCCTTTTTGATTGGCTGACTGTCATTCCAGGGATCCCGACAAAGAAAACATTTCTGTACCAGATCATCGCCGTGACTAGCCAGACAAGATGATCTGCAATGAATTTGGGCGGCTGCATAGTGCATTTATTTTTCATACATTGTTAGATACTTTCTTGATTTTGGCATACAGAGGGTCCTCTTGGAAATGCCTAAACGTCATCTTTCGCTTTTTCTTCCTCTGTTAACAAGTCAAACGGAACAAGGTCATTATGGAGTTTCGCCAGGTCATTTCGGCTTTGTTTATCCCGCGAACCGCTGTAGCAGTACCCTTCTGAGCGCATATAGGCATTCCAGCGACGATGTTCCATTAGGCGCAGTCTATCGCGATCTTCCGGTGTCCTTTCTTCAGGCGGTAAATCTGCCCCCGGAATATGGCAAGCCAGTTTCAGCCTGTGGTGGAGCGCAGAGGCAATAGATGAACGATAATTAAACTCGTAACGCCAAAAAGACTCTTCATCGCCCCAACGCAAGTGCCGCAGAAGAGCTTCTTTTTCCAGTTCTGGAGCTATAATTGCATCTTCACTGTACCGCTCCTGAATACTGCCAACACAGCAAATGTTGTACGGCTTGCCACGGAAATTAGTTGCCAGACAAAATTGCCTTGCCGAAACTGTATCATATACAACTGCCTGTATGACAGGTTTAAAATGAAGCCGTTCACAAAGTTCACGAAAGTGGACAGCGGTCTCTATGTTCAATCGATCGTTTCCCAGTGCGACAAAACAATACGTAACAGCAGGAAGCGCTGAAAGCATTTTTTCAAATTGCGCAGAAAAAACGTCCATTCCCGAATGGATATTTATGAGATATTGCGCTTCTCCATCTTCGATCACACCGTTACGCTTTGGTGACATTAGTTCTGGACACTGGAATGCAAAACGATCCGCTATATCTTTATGCAGATCGACGGCTGTTATTGTCAGACTGTAACCATCCATTTGTCCGAACCACGGGAGTGCCTTCAGCATCTGCGTTCCGTAACTGCCCAACCCCAGTACAACTGCAGAAATATCTTTATTTCTATCAGCAGAACCATCTGCCTTTTCAAACAACATGCTTCCGTTTCTGTATAGAATATCATTGATCAAAGACTTCGCATCACTAATCCGTCGGACTTTCATCCCTTTGGGCTGCATAGTTTGCGTTAGCAAAGAACTCTCAATACTGTCGGAAAAAATGTATAACTCTACGTGCGGATTATCTCCATGGCGCTGAATCAGTAAGGATGCCTGCTTGATTTTTTCATCCTCATCTTTTCCCATAATAAACAGACGGGTTAGCCTGCTTGTTCGCTTATGGATGCCAAGTCTGAGTGCGAGCAAATCACATTTGAAGCATAACGCTCCGAGATCAGCAGCAGCCGTCTGTAACTCTGTGCTTGTCTCCGTTTCATCAGGATAAACATCTGTAAAAACAATTCGCGTCTTAGGAGAATTTGTTTTTATATTTTCCGCTAAGCAAAGAGACTGCTCGTTTAAATCTGAAAAAAAAGAATAGTTTGAAAAAGGATGTGTATAAAGCACCAAATATGCAAAAGCGTTTTCAAAAAAAGATAAAATGACGCCACCTGTCAAAAGCGGTCCCAATATATACGCAATCTCTGCGGCAAGAAAAAACAGCGCAGCGTAACTTCCAGTATATTGATCTGCGAAGGTTTTTATTGGATCCAGTTCACCGTCGAGTACAAACATCCTCAATGTGTGGTGAAAAGCAGAGACGAATCCATTCAGTCCCGAAAACTTCTCACCGGAATATTCCGTAAGATACATCGGGATGTGCAGAAAAAGGCCCATTATAAAAACACCGACAAGCGCAAGCCTTACTTTCTGCTTGTTGCCGAGTTTCTTTGTTATGTGGACCGGCAGCAGCAGAATCAACACCGTGGCTGCTAATGCTGTGGAAGTCAGCCAGAAAAAAACTTCTATCATATATGGTAATAACTCCTTCTCTTTTCCACATCAAACCAGCTTGAGTGAACATTTATTATTTTGATATACACATTCATTATACCGCCGGCTCCGGAAGTTGGTCTGCCGCCGCAGGAATAGAAATAGCGGCAAGTCGTCAGCAGGAACCCATATCAGTTTTATTGGAAAAGCGCGGATAACGTTTTTTTTACAAGCGGGTTACTTTTCAGCGCCGTTACTGTAGCCTCATATATTTTACCCTTCGCCGGATTCAGACCCTTATATTCAAACCCAAATCGCTTTATGAATTTATCCAGTATATCTGAGTAGAGGCAATTGACATGTGGTAGATACGATATATCATCGGGAAGATTTTTTGGGAATGCTTCAAAGCCGGACAGCATTATTCCAACGATTTGTTTTTTCCTTTTGAAGGCATATGCAATTTCCTGACGAAGGATATCGTCATTTTGGTAGATTCGATCACCCAATGCGTCGTGCGACAGCAGCAGGAGAAAGTCCGTGCTGCTATCGATTGCATGATGAATATTGTCTATAAAGTCGCCAGCGCCCAATGTCTTGTGGTCGAAGAAGACGGTATATCCCGCATTAACCAAATCACGATACAGCATGCAGGCATGCGCCTCGGCGTCCTGCCGCCGGTAGCTAATGAAAATATCGGTTTTATATTTATTTGACTTTTTCACACATACCTCCCACATATTGCGATCTAGGATCAATTCAGCGAAAATGGGCAGTTATTCTTCACCACTCAACTCGTCGAACACCCGGTTTTCGATATACAATTGAAGCGCCGCAAACGCCACCGGATGACAACGATAATCAGAAATGATTCTCAGAATTTTCTCCTGCATGACCTCGTATGAATTGTTTCTAAAAATAAGGAGTCGGCGAATCTGATGCATACGTTTGTTTTTTTCTAACAAAGCGCTACAACACCGATACAATGTTACAGCAACAATTATAAGCGCAAGCACTAACGAAATCCTTGAAGTTACATCACCGGAAATAATTTCATGATGTCGCAATATGCTATTAAAAAACAGAATTAGCAGCAAAACAGATTCGATTAAATCTTTTGATTCGGCAATTTGTTCAAAAAATTGCGAAACCAGCTTCATCGCATAGTCTGCAAAGTTTTTGTAGGTCCTGACCTCAACGCCAAGTATCTTTTCGTTTTCGAACGACTCTACGGCAAATCGAGCGTTTTTACAGACGTCGGAAAACGATGCCGCAACCTGCTGCTCAAATAGAACATTGAAATGCAGCCGTCTCGATTTATTCGAGTAGAGTGTTTCTGGATTTGGAATTCCGTGAGAAACGTTTCCAGAAATGGTTACACCATAGCATATCCAATCTTCACGGCAAATCTCCTGGCGCAGCTCGGCGTAAGCTTCCCGCGTAATTTCGCCATGGAAATCGATACGGCTTTCATCCAGTGATATTGATGGAGCATCAGCGTAAACTGAGTAGGAATAAAACGAAACGTTCTGATCAGCAACTTCTGCATTTCCATTTGTACTCGGGTAGAGAAAACCAGAATCAATAGAGTCTCCGCTGCGTTTTCCAAGCAAGAGTATGTTGTCACTTGTTACAATGTTTCCAGATACGCCAATTTGATTGACATTTACACTTGTTTTCAAGTATTCATTGATCGTTGCAAGCAGGTCCTCAGCATTTATACCAGATGCTTGCTGTTTTTTCAGCGCGTCAACCATACGAAGCTTACATATGTCATCATGATAAAGAATACCGCTGATTGCGTTCTTGCAGCAATCCAATAAAGGGTGATACAAGAAGTTCCCGTCCATGGCAAAGACAGTTGCATAGGTTGAGCGTTCAAAATCAATGCGCAGCGTCGCTGTATTATAGTTTTCGTAATAATTCTTTTGATATGAAAGCACCAATGGCTTCAGTAAAACTCCAGAGTAAAAGGTCGAACCGTTCAGAAGTACAATATTGTCAGGGTTTTTGTAGATTTGATCGATACCAATTCCGTCATCTGAGGAAATTTCCCATATCGAATCATCCCCCTTGACAAAGCGCAGGGTTGAAAAGGCATCAAGGATCTTCTGTGTCGGGCAGCCACGAAAGCTTAGGATATTGTCGCTTTTCACGATAATTCTCCCTGCTGGATCCGCAGCCTTTGAAATCTCTAAGCACTCTGGCGATGCATACACTTTTATCCCATAGTTACTCGAATACGCGATAATCAAATATCGCGCCAAATTCAGAAGGCTATCCTCCTGCGACGGATGCAGCATAAAGCAATCGCTATGTTCAGAAATGAACTTATCAATCCCGTCCAAATCGGAAAACCTTAGCTTTGAAATACTATCTATTATCAGCGCACTATCAACTTTCGGCGAAATACCGTAGTAATAATCAGTAAAATCGTCAACGTAAACGGTCCTTAGGTTTTCATCCAACGTAACAAAGCCATCGAACAATGCGGTTGGGCTGTACTTCGCAATAACTGATATATTGTGCTTCAGACCAGTAGTAATAAAGCTGCAGAAGTTCAGTTCCTCTTTAGAAACCGCCTGCGAAAGGAAGCGATTACTTTGATCAAGGGAAAAGTCCGTTGTCTTCATTGTTCAAAGTTAAAAGCCGCAGGATCTTTTAATTTAGGGCAGCGGATCTCGTTGCTTATGATTTTATCTAACAGATCTTTCGGACATTCGCTGCTTCGTTCTCCGTTATTGTAATAAACGCAAAATTCGCATTGACAATCTGCAAAGCGAATTTCGCCTTCTTCATAGCAAAATTTACTCATAATAACCTCTTAAGTCATAATTCGGACACTGACGATTCGCCGACCATTCTCATCGCGCCGGACACCCGTGATCCGCATTTGTTGCCCTGCGTCAAAGAGAACTTCACTTTCGTAATGTCTGGCAGAACGAATATTTGCTGGCCTTTCGCTACCTCTTTTTTTGCACAATGACATCCGTTATACGTACCGGAATAACCCCATTTATAGCCTGCGCAGCTAATTCGCGATGGCGACCATTACTGCTAAAAATATAGAATTCTCCAAGCTGGGAAACCTGCGGCGCACCTTCAAAATATATTCCAACGCAACTACCCAAATCAGGGCGAGAATCACGAATCTGTTGCAGGCTCATCCCCGAATCAATCATCTGCTTTACTTCAGGTATTTGTTTTGCTATATCCATGAATGTCTGCTGCGTTCCTCCGGTACGACGCCCCCAAAAGCCGTTCGAGTCTGACAAATCCGTTTCAAAAATGTGAATGCCCTCAATGTCACTTGCCCTTATATACTTTATTTCTCCGCCAGACCCGTCAGCTGGCTGCGATTCATAGTCATCCATGTGCGCCCAGTAATCCATATATTCTTTTGAGTGGTTCCCCGCAACGAAGTATCGCCCAGAAGACAATGGATCCGGGACCGCGAATAAGTTGTCACCAAACTTAACCGCCCTGGGTAACGCACTTCGGGCGGAAACGGTTTCGCCACTCTTTGCAGCCTGCCCTGATGCCGCGGAGGAACCGCCTGATATTGCGGCGGTTCCTCCGGCTGCTGCGGCATCTGCACTCAGTTTCCCGAATCACCAAACAGATCGTCATCGATCCAGTCTTGATAATCTTTGGCTTTTTTTCTCAGCTTTTCTGCTACAACTCTCGCTGGGGCAGACGTACTTTTGGTCTCTTCCTGAATTTTGCCGACAATATTCTTAATGGAATCGACATGCGGACCAAGAGCAGGGTATTGACTCACATCATCCAAAAGCGCATCCGTCTGTTCAACGATATTGTCTGCGCCCTCATCGACGCCATCTGCCATATTGTTGAGCAGCTCGACACCCGTTTCGTCAGCTTTAATTAGAATTCCAGCCATGCTTATGCCTCCCCGTATTCATTATCCTGTGTCAGCTTGATCGCCCGCTCTTTTTCTTCTTCCAGCTGACTAAGCAACGTCTGCAGATCTTCGTCTAAAATTCCGATAATTCTGTCCAGCACCGCAATTAAAGCGTTTGATGCGTTTTCTGCGTTTGTGTCGTCTTCCATATTTACCTTGCAGGTTTCGGCTTCGGATTTCATCACTTCAACCGTTCCACGGAGCTTCGTGGCGAAATTGGTCAGCACATCAATTGCCTGGTCGAATTGCTGTTCATCAAACATAGTTTTCCTCGCTTTCTCGTTCTGTTCTTTCAATTTTCATCTTCGCCATATGGATTGGTTACAACGCCGTCTGTGCTTACAGACCATCCTTCCCAACTGATCCCTGCATGAAGATATGGCCTGAACGAGTATCGCTCCAGTCCATCATCAAACTGGCAGATGTGTTCCGGAAGCGTACTGGCGAT
>ENA-OUQF01000911-OUQF01000911.1-human-gut-metagenome-genome-assembly--contig:-NODE-911-length-19908-cov-15.824208_pt1 | contig 19908 bp, 12 predicted proteins | sample MGYA00237947_ERZ548826 | MGnify/ENA primary metagenome ERZ548826 (study PRJEB26490, sample SAMN05194701) | human gut metagenome | biome: terrestrial biome; feature: human-associated habitat; material... | reverse complement strand
AACTAAAATCAGGTATAAAAAACAAAACCGAGTCAACCTAAATCAGGACTAGACAATCCGTACGGCAGATAGCCGTTTCTCGTACGGAGCCCCGGCTGGCGGTCGCGGTGGAGTTCCGGGAGGTGAAGCATTGACCAGCGGGTGTGGACAAGAGCAGAAGGCGACTATCAGTCATTCGACTTTTTAGTCGCCTTCTTTTGCATCCTGCACGGTGGCTGATGCCGCAGAGAGCCATGCGGGGCAGGAGGAATGGCCAGGTAGCAGCGGAAATGCCGAAAACGGCTCACACCTGGCGGCGGCATCGGTCACAGACGCGGATGGGGTGCATATTGGCGGTTCAGGTAGCAGCGGAAATGCCGAAAACGGCTCACACCTGGCGGAGGTGGATGCCGCAGATGGCCATGCAGGGCAGGTGGAAAGGTCAGGTATGAGCGAAAACGCCGGAACAGGCTCACACCTGGCAGGGGCGGACTCTATGTGAGGCCTCGCGCGGAGGTGTGGTGATGTGTGCGGCGCGACCAGGTGCGCGGTGGCGTATAGTAGTGGCGCAGGTGCGGCGGAAGTTTATGATGGCGAGGTGGCTGCAGAGCAGATGCGATGTAAGCCCGAACGGCCCGATGTGGCGGCTGTGCTCCGGATACGGTTTACCAACCAGAAATGTCTATCATATCGTAATTGGCGGCTGTGCCCCGGAATACAAAAAGCGGGCGACCTTTCGGCCGTCCGCTTGCGCTCCCCTTCTAGGACTTGAACCTAGGACCCCCTGATTAACAGTCAGGTGCTCTAACCAACTGAGCTAAAGAGGAATTTTACCCTAACTCGCGTTTCGGGATTGCAAATATACGGCAAAATCTTAAAAGCGCAAAAATATTTCGCCTTTTTTTGAAAACTTTTCCGTTCTGGACGCGTTTGAGGCGGCACCGGACCAAGGTCAGGCTTGCAACCGACAGGTGTCTTGATATTCCTTCGGCTGACCTCGGGTATGACCAGCAGTCAGGACGAGCGATTCCAGGTTTGATCCCGTCAGCCTCGGTCACGACCATGTGCCCTGGAGATGCCTGTGAGCCGTCTTGGCCTGACCGACCGGCCCTACCAGGGTGGGTCGGTCACGGACCCCGTCGGTAGAACGCTGTCTGGAGGGGGCGGGCATGACCGAGGCTGACGGAAGTGATTCGCTTGTCGCCCCGGCCTGCTACTCCGGGCTCACCCTGAAACTTGTTCGCGGTGATGGTTTGGAGAACGCGTGTCCGGAAGGATGCAAGGTCTGAGAAGCCGACCCCATAGAAACCAGCCCCAGCGGAATAGAAATGACGATGACCCGGGCGAGCCTGACCAGCGTTCGCGCATAGAACCCAGCCCCCAGCGAAACCATTCTCCGAGGAAATTGAGGCCTGAAGATAGTGCAGCAAGAAAGCGAAGCCGGGAGAAAAACACGGGCTGGTCGGGAGTTCCAAGTTTTGGTCGGGGCGGGTAGTGGAAATCGGCAGATTTTGCGTACTTTTGTTGTATTATGGATGTTGCGCTTTTGTCCACTATGATATCCGAGCTGATAACCGACCACAACAGGGTCGGCCTGCCCGGTTTAGGCACCTTCGTGGCGGAGGTGGTCCCGGCCACTTTCTCCGACAAGGGATACACGATAAATCCCCCTTACCGTCGCCTGTCTTTCCACCCGAGCCGCTCGGAAGACACGCTGCTGATAGATTTCTATGCGGCGTCCAATGGCATTTCCAAGGAGGCGGCAGGATTGTATCTCAAGCAGTTCCTCGGGGAGATGAAGTCTGTGCTCAAGGAGCGTAAGACAATAATGCTGCCTGGCCTTGGCCGCCTGCGCGCTACCGTGGAGAACAATTTTTTCTTCGTGCCAGATCCGGATCTGGATATATATCCTGATGGATTCGCGCTCAAGCCTCTGTCCCTCAAGACTATATCCATGGCGGACGAGGTGGAGATACCGTTCTTCCCGCCGATGGAGGAAGAGATGGAGGTGAAAGGAGCCGCAGAGGTAGAAGGGGAGGGCGCCGGAGCAGCGGAGGCGCGGGAAATGTCAGAAAACAAGGAAGAAACGGGCGGGCCGGTGTCCCCGGAGAGCACCCAGCCGGAGAGCACCCAGCCGGAGCAGCAGCAATCAGAACCGGCACCGCACCAGGCATCGCAGCCTGAGTCTGAACAGCTTCAGCCAGAATCAGAACCGACACCGCAACCGGAGCAACAGCCCGAGCCTGGGGAGCAAGAGCCGCAGTCCGAATCTGAGCAGTCTCAACCGGAAACAGAGCTGCAACTTCAGGCAGAGCAACCGCAACCCGAGTCTGAACAGCTTCAGCCAGAATCAGAACCGGCACCGCAACCGGAGCAACAGCCCGGGCCTGGGGAACAAGAACCGCAGCCGCGACCAGAGCAGCCGCAGCCGCAACCCGAATCTGAACAGTCTCAACCGGAAACAGAGCTGCAGCTTCAGGCAGAGCAACCGCAGCCGCAGGCAGAGCAGCCGCAGCCGCAGCCTAAACAGGAAACAAGGCAACCAGAGCCGCAGCCGCAGAGCCGTCCGGAGACCGGGCCTGTGCATGCGCCACGCCGCTTCCGCTGGTGGATACCTCTGCTCGTGCTGCTTGCCGTGGCCGCAGTCGCCCTGCTGGCATTCCTTACGGTGGCCCAGGTGGCGCCGGACTTCATCGATTCCATATTGTACACTCCAGAAGAACTCAGAATAATCAATTACTGATGACTGATTTGATATATCCAGCCTCGACGGCCCCGCTTCTCCGCGGAAGCGACAGGTCGGCGGCATCCGAGATGCTGCCGGTGGTGGACGAGCACGGCAATGTGGTCGCGCAGGCGTCCCGGGCATTCTGTCACGGCCGAATCGCAGGCCAGATGACAGGTCCGGTGCGGCAAAGCGCCGCCGCCATCCAAACAGCATCCGCCGCCGCCATCCAACCAGCATCCGCCACAAACAGCCAAACGGCAGCCACCGCCCAGCAGCCAAAAGCCGCATCCCCCCAGCCTGCATCAACCGCAACACCCCAGCCGGCAGCCACCAGTCCAGCCGCCACCGCTGCCCAGCCGGCGGCAAAGCCGCTGCACCCTGTGGTCCACCTCCACATAATCAGCCGCGACGGCAGCATCTACCTCCAGCAGCGAAGCGCGTCCAAGGACTTCCTGCCCCTCAAGTGGGACACGGCCGTCGGCGGTCATGTGGCCTACGGGGAATATGTCCTGGAGGCACTCTACCGCGAGGCCTCAGAAGAGCTCGGATTCACAGACTTCAACCCGGTCTTCATAACATCCTATGTCTATGAATCAGAGAGGGAGAGGGAACTTGTCAATGTATTCGCGACAGTCGGGGACTTTATCCTGAAGCCGGACGGAGATGAGGTGACGGACGGCAGGTACTGGTCGCCGGAAGAGATAGAGGCCGCAACCGGCATGTCCATCCTGACCCCAAACTTCGAATCCGAATACCACAAGATAAAGGATTCCCTTCAAGCCCTTCTGTGATGCAGGAACTCGACAAATTCATCAATGACCAGCTTTCCGTCTGGCCTCTTGCCGCAGCCAACTTCCGTGCCCTCAAGTCCGCCAGGACCAGGCAGTTGGACGTGGACGGACTGCTGTGCACGGTCCAGTGCAACCCCCGCCGCATACTGTCAAGTACGGCCGACACCACCCCGCAGGCCATAGCCGCACGCAAGTGCTTCCTCTGCGCAGACAACAGGCCGGCAGAGCAGTTCCACCTCAAATTCGAGGGCCGCAAGGGGAGGATGTACAATATCCAGGTCAACCCATACCCGATTTTCCCGGGGCACTTGGTGATAGTACGCGAAGAGCACATCCCGCAGGCGATATGGCACCATTTCCCGGACATGCTCGATTTCGCGATGAAATACAGGGACTACACGGTATTCTACAATGGCCCAGGCAGCGGGGCCTCAGCTCCGGACCACCTGCATTTCCAGGCGGTGCCGAGGCTTTCCATGCCGCTCGAGAGGGCGGTGGACGCATACCTCGACAAACCGGGCGAGGTCCTCGCATCCGTCAAGGACGCGACCATGTACCGCTATGCCGGGTTTGCAGAAGGGGTGTTCGCGCTCAAGGCCACGACATCCAAGTCCATGGCAAAACTTTTCTATCGGCTGCTTGACTGCACCGACAAGGTTGAGGGCGACATCGAACCGAAATTCAATCTTTTCGCCTATTGCCGTGACGGGGAGTACAGGGCTTTCGTCACGCTCCGCGCCGCCAAGCGCTCGCACCACTATTATTCGGATGGTCCCGACCATCTGACCATCAGCCCCGGAGCGGCCGACATGGCCGGTTTCTTCGTGGCCCCGTTCGAAGAGGATTTCGAGAAGGTGACATCCGCCGACCTTGAGGAGATGCTCTCCGAGGTCTCGATCTCCCGCGAGGAACGCGAGATGATAGAGTGGCGTCTCACGCGCACACAGCCCAAGGTCAGCGTCGGCATCCTGTCCGCCAAGGAGATACGTTTCGAGATCATCTCCGACGGAGCCGGCCCGCAGAAAGTCATCTGGCAGGACGGCCGCATAGTCTACAACGGGATGATATATGATGAGTTGTACTTCGACTCCATCACCCGTTCCACGCTTTTCGCCGAAGCCTCGTTCATCCTATACGACGTGGTGATAGGGATAGACTTCCACTGGCAGCAGAAGCGCACCCTGAAGTTTGCCGGAGGGCTGAAATTCATCGTGGAGGGAGACTGCATCACTGCGGTGAACTGCATCGGCATGGAGAACTACCTGCTCAGCGTCATATCTTCGGAGATGAAGTCGTCCTCCTCGCTCGAACTCCTCAAGGCCCATGCGGTCATCTCGCGGAGCTGGCTGCTCGCCAGGATGGAGGAGAGAAAGTCGGGCGGAGCGGCCCCGCATCGGGAGTTCGACGTCTGCGCCGACGACCATTGCCAGCGGTATCAGGGACTTGCCATGGCCGTGGGGGAGAGCGTCCGCCGGGCCATAGACCAGACATGGGGGCAGGTGCTCAGATATCGCGGCGCTCTCTGCGACACGCGTTATTCCAAGTGCTGCGGGGGGCGCACGGAACTCTACAGCACATGCTGGGAAGACAAGGACTTCCCGTACCTGCAAAGCGTGGAGGACCGCTTCTGCGACTGCGAGCATTCGGAGATTCTCCCGCAGGTGCTCAACGACTACGACATGCGCACCATGGATTTTCACGACTGGACGGTGAAGTATTCCAGAGAAGAGCTTTCGACACTTGTCCATAGACGGACCGGAGTCGATTACGGTGAGATTATCTCGCTGGAGCCGGTGGAACGAGGCCCTTCAGGACGTATCAAGTACTTGAGAATCAACGGTACCAAGCATTCTGCCGTCATCGGCAAGGAACTGGCCATACGCCGCGCATTGAGCGAGACACACCTCAAGAGTTCAGCCTTCGAGGTCACGGCGGACGGAGACTTCTTCGTCCTCAGAGGCCGCGGCTGGGGGCACGGTGTCGGACTCTGCCAGATAGGCGCCGCCGTCATGGCTTCGGAAGGATACGATTACAGGCAGATACTATCTCACTACTATGTCGGAGCGGAAGTTGAGCAGTAATCCGTGGGCTTGGGTGCCCACCCTCTACTTCGCGGAGGGCATACCGTACTTCATCGTGAACGTCATATCCGTCACGATGTTCAAGCGGCTCGGAATGTCCAACGGGGATGTCGCCGCCTATACGGCCCTGCTGTATCTCCCGTGGGTCATCAAACCGCTCTGGAGCCCGTTCGTGGACGTAATCCGCACCAAGCGCTGGTGGATTCTCGCCATGCAGGCCCTCGTCACAGCCGGCTTCGCCGCGCTCGCCCTGTCCGTGAGTCCGGACGCTTTCGGGCTGTCCATAGTGTGTTTCTACATAATAGCCTTCGCCTCCGCCACCCACGATATTGCGGCGGACGGCTTCTACCTCATCGCCCTTGACGAGAAGCGGCAGTCGCTGTTCGTGGGCATCCGGAGCACGTTCTACCGCATATCGTCCGTGTTCGGACAGGGGGTGCTGGTCGTGCTTGCCGGCATCCTTGAGACCCGGCTGGGGAATATCCCGGCCGCGTGGAGCCTTACCATTGGAGGAGCTTCTGTGCTTTTCGCCCTGATTACGCTCTGGCACCTTTTCTCCCTCCCCAAGGTCGAGCGGGCCGGGGGCGGCAGGAACGCATCCGAGATTGCACGGGAGTTCTCCCGCGCCTGGGTGACATTTTTCCGTAAGGACGGGGTCTGGCTCGCTGTCGTGTTCATGCTGCTTTACAGGCTTCCGGAGGCGCTGTCCGTCAAGATGTTGACCCCTTTCCTTCTGGACGCTCCCGCGGATGGCGGGCTTGGCCTGAGCACTGCCGACTCGGGGCTCGTCTACGGGACTGTGGGTGTGATCGCCCTGACGGTCGGCGGCATACTTGGCGGGGTTTTCGCCGCCTCGAAGGGGCTGAAGAGGTCGCTCTGGCCGATGTCGCTTTCCCTTGCCCTGCCTTGTGCCGTCTACCTCTACATGGCTGTGGCCCAGCCTTCGGCGATGTGGGTCGTGTACCTGTGCGTGGCCTTCGACCAGTTGGGCTACGGTTTCGGTTTCACCGCCTACATGCTCTACATGATGCGCTTCTCCGAGGGGGAGTTCAAGACTTCCCACTACGCTATATGCACGGCCTTCATGGCCCTTTCAATGATGCTCCCGGGCTTCTTCGCCGGCTGGCTGCAGGAGGCTGTCGGGTATGTTGGATTCTTCATAATCGTAATGCTATGTTGTCTGGCAACCGTTTTCGTCACTTTCTTTGCGCGGCGGCGCTGCTGATCGCCGTCTGCGCGCAGGCCCGGGTCAAACCCGGCATCGAAGTTCTCCGTGACCGCGGCTTCTCCGGCCTTTCCGGTATGAGGGTCGGCCTGGTCACCAATCCTTCCGGGGTTGATTCCCAGCTCAACTCGACCATAGACATCCTCTATGGCGCTCCTGGTGTGGAGCTTGTGGCTCTTTTCGCCCCCGAACACGGGGTGCGCGGCGACATTTACGCCGGCGGCAAGGTGGAATCCGGCCGGGATCCGCGCACAGGGCTGCCGGTGCATTCGCTGTACGGCGCCACACGCGAGCCGTCGCAGGAGATGCTCAAGGGCCTGGACATCATGATCTATGACATTCAGGATGTCGGCAGCCGTTCCTATACGTTCATCTCAACCCTCGGGCTGGTGATGCGCGCCTGCGCCGAGGCGGAGATTCCCGTGATGGTGCTGGACAGACCCAACCCTCTCGGCGGCAAGAAGGTGGAGGGGCCGCTGGTGGAGCCTGGGTTCAACTCGTTCGTCAGCCAGTACCGCATCCCCTATGTCTATGGGCTGACAGTGGGCGAACTTGCGATGCTCATCAACGAGGAAGGCCTCAACCGCGGGCAGAACGGCAAGGAAGAGCCCCGCAAATGCAGCCTGTTCGTGGTGCCTATGGAGGGGTGGAGCCGCGACATGCTTTTCAACGACACCGGCCTGCCGTGGGTGCTCCCGTCCCCGAACATCCCGTATCCCGAGAGCGCGGTATGCTACCCGTCAGCCGGCCTGATAGGGGAGATGTACAACTACCTCAACATAGGCATAGGCTACACCCTGCCGTTCGCGACCTTCGCGGAGGAATGGGTGGATGCCGACAGGCTCAAGGAAGTGCTTGACAGTTACGAGGTTCCAGGGGTCGCATGGCGCACCGTACACTACAAGCCGACTTCCGGCAGGCTCTCCGGCAAACTGATCCACGGGGTCCAGTACTACTACACGGACTATGAGGCCGCGACCATAACTCTGACCCAGTTCTATGTGATGCAGGCCGTCTGGGAACTCTACGGCAAGAACCCGTTCGTCCTCTCCGCCGAGCGCATACCGATGTTCAACAAGGTCTGCGGCACTGATTTTGTCAGCAACACTTTCGGGCAGAGCCTCAAGGTGTCGGACATCGCGGACTTCTGGTGCGCAGATGCGGAGACATTCAAGCGACTGTCCGCCAAATATTATCTTTATTGATTATGAACAGATTGACCTATCTCGCAGCAGCTGCGGCGGCAGTTCTCTCACTGCTTTCGCAGCCGGTCTTCGCCCAGTCGGGCGGGGGCGGCAACAACTCCAGGGGAGCTGGCCGCAGACCTTCGGCGACGACATCTCCGCAACGCGGCAACGGATCCTCCGATAAGACTTATGCGGCTCCACAGAACAGCGACAAATCCAGTGCGCAGCCGGGCGGTGATGAACGCCGCAGGCAGCCGGCACGCACGGGCAGCAATGCTCCGGGGCGGCGGGAACAGGCCACGCAGCCTTCCGGCGGGCCGGGCGGGCAGTCGCAGGACAACGGCCGGCGTCCGGGAGGGCAATATGGCCCAGGCGGTCAGCAGCCTTCCGGCAGACCTGGCGGGGTTCATGACAATGGCAATCGCCCGGGGCAGATGCGTCCTGGAGACGGCAGGCCGGGCGGGCAGTCCCGTCCGGGTAATCCGGGACGCCCGGACAGCCAGAACCGTCCGGGTTACGGGAATCGTCCCGGCCGTCCGGACATGGGCAATCGTCCGCCTCAGGGGCACCCGGGCTATGGTGGGCCTCATGGCCACGGCCGTCCTGATGTGCGCCCCGGTGGAGGGTGGCGTCCGGAGCCGGGGAGGGTTCCGCCGCCTCATCGCTCTCCGATATCATACAGGCGTCCGTCGCGCTTCTGGGACAGCGGAGATCACTATTTCGGCTACAGGGTGAAACGCCTCCCTCTCAACTACGGCCGCAGAGAGTATTTCGGGGTGTCGTATTATGTGCTGAATGATGTATTCTATCGCTATGTGGACGGCAGTTATTATGTATGCCGGCCTCCTTTCGGGGTCGCGTTCATGCCTGCCAGGTTCGGCGCCGTCTCATGCAGTTTCGCGTTCTATTTCGCGTCTTACCGTAACTACCGGACCTACAACGATGTGGCCCGCTATGTCACGGACCGCAACGCGCTGGTCGCTTCCGGCAACTCGCGCCTGCGTTTCTCTTCCGGCAATGCGCAGAGGGCCTATGAGTCGTATCTGCTTGCGGACCGTCTCGGACTTGTGCAGAGCTTTGCCGCAGCCGATGCGGATTATTACTATGAGGACGGGGTGTTCTTCGTGCGGACTTCCGGCGGGGAATATGTCACCGTGGTGCCTCCTGCCGGCGCGCTTGTCGTGGAACTTCCTGACGACTACCGTGTCATCTATCTCGACGGGGTTGAGTATTACGCCGTGGACTACACGGTCTACCGCGCCGTGGCGCTGGACGGGAACTTGTATTTCGAGGTCCTGGGCCAGATGACTGACGGCTACAGCTATTACTAGGCCTCCGCGCATCTTGGCGCTTCGCGCCCGGTGCTCCTGGTGCATCTCGGTGCTCCGCGCGTGTGCTTCGCGCCTCGTGCTCCTCGCGTCTCAGCCTTGACTCCGGCGTCATTGCCGTATCAGGGCATAGCACCTTCTCAGGGATTCATCGGGGCCTGAGGCGATAAGTTCGACATCGGGTCTGGCGTCTGCGGGCCCGATGCCTTTTTCTTTAAGCACCTCGACGAGCCTCCTTGCCACCGCCGGGGCCGGGTCGATAAAACTGATCTCCGGTCCCGCGATTTTGCGGAGCGTCTCCAGGAGGAAGGGGTAGTGCGTGCACCCGAGCACCACCGTGTCCGCTCCCGCTTCGAGCAGTGGTCTGAGGCTGTCGCCGACCACCTTCTCGGCGTGCGGCCCTGTCAGTTCGCCGCTCTCCACCAGTTCGACGAATCCCTTTCCGACCCTCTCCACTATCTTGACCTCGTCCTGGAATCGGCCCTTGGTGTTCAGGTACTTGGAGCCCTTGAGGGTGCCGGCTGTAGCCAGCACGCCTATCACCCCGCTTCTGGTCCCGAGGGCTGCCGGTTTTACTGCCGGTTCCATTCCCACGAACGGTATGCCGTATTCGCTGCGCAGGGTCTGGATCGCCGCCGCCGTGGCCGTGTTGCACGCCACCACCATCGCCTCCGCCCCCTTCGAGAGCATAAGCTCCGTGATGCGGCGGCAGCGCTCGCGGATGAATTCGGGGCTCTTCTCGCCGTACGGGCACCATGCGTTGTCGGAGAAGTACACATACCTCTCCTGCGGCAGCACTTTCAGTATCTCCCGCATCACCGACAGTCCACCGACTCCCGAATCCATTATTCCTATTGTTGGCATATTCTTTTCACGTTGATTTACTTTGCAAATAAGATATCTTTGAAATTCAGTATATTGCAGATGGGACGGATTTGTTCTGCAAATAAGATTCTGTGTTATATCCGTTCAAAGAAGTCGTCGTAGTCTTTGTCAAGAATTTTCCAGAAGCCGTTTTTACGTCCGCCTTCACGGGCGATCAGCTGTAATTCAGTGAGCCTTCTCAAGTATTTTTGAACTTGTCTTGTAGATACGCCTAAATTCTCGGCAATGGCGGCGATGTTGATTTGTGGGTTCGTTGAAATCAACTTATATATGCGTCTTTGGGCTTTTACGAACTCTTTTGTGAACCGAACCGGTTCTTTTACGAACTCTTTTACGAACTCTTTTGTGACATCAGAGGTGTAGTTCGCGACATCTTTTACGATATCGGTGCCGTAGCTTAGATTCCAGAGGGTCACGTGGAACTCGGTGGCGTTGGAGTTGAATTCAGGGGCGCGGTATTCTTTCAAAGACTCGAAACGATTATATTCCCCGAGGATTTTCTTCATTCCACTGCCTCGGCGCTCCATAAGGTCGAGACGGCCGAAAAAGTCTGCGAGGAGAGGATTGCGACGCTTGGACGGGACTGAAAGCGGGTTCAATTGTTGAATCAGACGACCGTCAATCATTCCGCCGGGGGAATATACCTCCATCCGGTCGTTGTACATATCAATATGAATCTCGCTGCCGAGTTCTTGGTAGTCGCGGTGGATAATGGCGTTGCAGATGACCTCTGTCACGGCTCTTTCCGGGTAGTCAGGAAGCTCCTCTCGGTGATCAGACTCCTTCCACCAGCGCTTGTGCGAGTTGTTGCGGATGAATGCGACGGCATCCTGCAGCTGACCGATGACGCTGCCTTCCAGTTCGGCATCATCGAGGGCTTCGCCGAGTCCGCTTGTCATCGTGAGACCGTTCCAGCGAGTGCAGAATATTCGTGACTGGCGGATAGGGGAGTCGTCTGCAAGCAGTGCTCCCGCATTGGTCAGAGAACCGTTTTCGTCAATGATGCCCCAGGACGTGAACTCGCTGTCGTCGAATGAGCGGTGAAGCCTCTTGAAGCAGGCAGAACGGAGCTGTGTGAAGGCCATATCCGTGAACTTGTATGGCGACGGAAGCGCGTCGTAAGTCCTGCCGGAACCTTTCAATACCAATGCTTTCAGTTGGAGACGGTCGGCGACAACAGATTCGTTGCCGATACGGATGTATGCTATGCGCTGCTTGTCACCGATGTAGTAATATGGTGTTTCCGTTCCTGCATTGACGTGAAGCAGGATTAGTCTCTTGCCATCAAGATCTTTGAATTCGAGGAGAATATCCGGAACCGGGTCAAGCTTGGTCTTGACATATTCGCTGATAGCCTCGGAGTCGCTTTCGGCATTGGCAAGCCCAACAATCCTGTCATCATCGCTGATGCCGAATATCAATGTGCCTCCATCGCCGTTTGCGAATGCGGAAACGCTCTTGAGCCAGCTCTTTGGTTTGCCGGCTTCAAGCTTCTCTTTCTTGTCATAGGCGGTAGCCTCTCCTATAAGGTCTTTCAGTTCCATAATGCATTTTTATATATGACCAAAATAACGGTGTTTGTCCTTCATTTGTCTAAGTGGATTTCGTAATAGTCTTTACGACATTAATAATCAAACTAATCAATCCCCATAAACCTCCAAGGGAGCAAATCCCATCCATAATTACTTTTAACCACTTAGCAATTGGGAAGAAATGAAAAATAACAAATATGATAATTGCTGCAATGACAGCCAAAAGACCGAAAATAATTTTTTTGGCGTTTAATCATTGTGTCTTTTATTCCTGATTCTTTACATATGGCTTCATAATCTGATTCCGACTTTTTAAGTTTTTCTTGGAGACTCTGGTTTTTCTTAGAAGCTGTTTAAAATTTATTGAAAAAAGTTGCTATGTAAGCATATAAATAATTGAAAATCAATAGGTTAATTGAAATATTATTCGTAACTTTATAAGTGTCAATCAATTAGAGTTATGAACCAATATCCGACCAACCTTACTGATAAACAATGGCAAGTTACCGAAAATATTCTTGACCCGCAACACAGAAAGCGAAAATACCCCCTTGGAGACATCATGAATACCATCATGCACATATGTTGGCGGCCTGGCGGTGGCAGATAACACACTGACAATCAAGCAAAAGAGTACTTTACCTGTCAGCAAAACCAGATAGGACAAATCGTTATTTCGCTCATTATCAGATACTTATCTGCCACCGGGCGCCCAGCCCCGCAGCCACCAGCCCTCGTGCCACCGCCCGGCCCCCGCAGCCACCGGCCGCCTAGCTTTCCGTCACACCTGTGCTGCTGTCACCTCCGCTCGTGCGGCCTCGGCGCTAAGATGTGCCTCGCGTACGCCACAAGGCCGTTTTCTGTACCGAACTGTATGGCGAGGCCGTCCCGTACGACAGAAGGCCTGATTCTGTACGACGCGTCTGGGACCGCCGCCACAGAACCGCCTTTGGCTCATCGCTGAAGCCCGACCCGCCGCGTCACCAGACCGGCACACCACCACGCTCCCGTAATCCGCCGATTATTTGAAATAATTGCTTAACTTTGCTTGATTATGATAACACAGGAGCAGATCAAGGATTTGCAGGCCAGGACAGATACTCTCGGGCGCTGCATCGACATAGAAGCCAAGCGGAAGGAACTCGGTGAGAAGGAAGCGCAGAGCCAGGCTCCGGATTTCTGGGATGACCCCAAGAAGGCGGAGGCTTTCCTCAAGGGGGTGAGCGGGGTGAAGTCATGGGTCAACTCTTACGATGCGGCCCGTTCGGCTGTGGACGACCTCGAAGTCCTGCTCGAACTCGACCCTGAGAGCAAGGAGACGGACGCCGCATTCGAGCAGGCCAGGACCCTCGTCGAGGATCTTGAGATGCGCAACATGCTCGGTGAGGAGGGAGATTCCCTCGGTGCGGTGCTCACCATCAACTCCGGCGCCGGCGGCACGGAAGCCAACGACTGGAGCGCGATGCTGATGAGGATGTACATGAGATGGGGCGAGCGCAACGGCTACAAGATGACAGTCACCGAGGAACTTGAAGGCGACGAGACCGGCGTCAAGTCCGCCACCGTCCAGTTCGAGGGCGACTATGCCTATGGCTACCTCAAGGCCGAGTCCGGGGTGCACCGTCTGGTGCGCATATCCCCGTTCAACTCCCAGGGCAAGCGCCAGACCACTTTCAGCTCAGTCTTCGTGTATCCGCTCGTGGATGACACGATCAACATAGAGATCAACCCGTCCGACATCGAATGGGACACATTCCGCTCCGGCGGACACGGCGGGCAGAACGTCAACAAGGTCGAGACCGGCGTGCGTGTGCGCCACATCCCGACAGGCATCACGGTGGAGAACACCGAGACGCGAAGCCAGCAGGACAACCGCCAGAACGCCCTCCGCATCCTCAAGTCGCGCCTCTACGACATCGAGCTCAAGAAGCGCCAGGAGAAGCAGGCCGAGCTCGAAGGGCAGAAGAAGAAGATAGAGTGGGGCTCCCAGATACGGTCCTATGTGCTCCATCCCTACAAGATGGTCAAGGACCTGCGCACGGGCTACGAGACCGCGGACACCCAGGGGGTGCTTGACGGCGACCTCAACGAGTTCATGAAAGTATATCTAATGCAAAACTGATAATATGACAGAGTTCAAGTATGCCCCTATGTTTCAGCTTGGAGAAGACAAGACTGAATACTACCACATCCCGGGTTCCGAAAAACTGGTCAGCGTCTCCGACTTCGAGGGACACAAGATCCTGAAGGTCTCGAAGGAGGCCCTTACCCTCATGTCCAATACCGCATTCCGTGACGTCAGCTTCATGCTGCGCCGCTCCCACAATGCACAGGTCGCCAAGATTCTCAGCGACCCGGAGGCTTCGGACAACGACAAGTATGTGGCACTCACCTTCCTGCGCAACGCGGAGATAGCCTGCAAGGGCAAACTCCCTATCTGCCAGGACACCGGCACGGCCATCATCCACGGCGAGAAGGGCCAGCAGGTATGGACAGGATTCTGCGACGAGGAGGCCCTGAGCCTCGGAGTGTTCAAGACCTATACTGAGGAGAACCTGCGCTACTCGCAGAACGCCCCTCTTGACATGTACAACGAGGTCAACACCAAGTGCAATCTCCCTGCCCAGATCGACATCGAGGCGGCGGAGGGCGATGAGTACCGCTTCCTCTGTGTGACCAAGGGCGGCGGTTCAGCCAACAAGACCTATCTCTATCAGGAGACCAAGGCCCGCATCCAGAATCCCGGCACCCTCGTGCCGTTCCTCGTCTCCAAGATGAAGACTCTCGGCACGGCGGCCTGCCCTCCTTATCATATCGCCATCGTCATCGGCGGCACCTCGGCGGAGCGCAACCTGCTGACAGTCAAGCTTGCGTCAACCCACTACTACGACACCCTCCCGACCACGGGAGACGAGACCGGCAGGGCCTTCCGCGACATCGAACTCGAGAAGCAGCTGCTTGAGGAGACCCACAAGATCGGGCTCGGCGCCCAGTTCGGAGGCAAGTACTTCGCCCATGATGTCAGGGTCGTGAGGCTTCCGCGCCATGGCGCGAGCTGCCCTATAGGACTCGGTGTCAGCTGCTCCGCGGACCGCAATATCAAGACCAAGATCAACTCTGACGGCGTGTGGATCGAGAAGCTTGACGACAAGCCATACGAGCTCATCCCTGAGCAGCTGCGCAACGCAGGCGAGGGTGATGCGGTGAAGATCAATCTCGACTGCCCTATGCCTGAGATCCTTGCGCAGCTCACCAAATACCCTGTGAGCACCCGTCTCAGCCTCAACGGCACCATCATCGTGGCCCGTGACATCGCCCACACCAAGATCAAGGCGCGTCTGGATGCCGGCGAGGGCATGCCGGAGTATTTCAAGGACCATCCGATCTACTACGCCGGTCCGGCCAAGACTCCTGCAGGAATGCCTTGCGGCTCTCTCGGCCCTACCACTGCCGGGCGAATGGATCCGTATGTGGATGAATTCCAGGATTATGGCGGAAGCCTTGTGATGCTTGCCAAGGGCAACCGCAGCCAGGCTGTGACCGACGCGTGCAAGAAGCACGGCGGGTTCTATCTCGGCTCCATCGGCGGCCCGGCCGCCATCCTCGCCCAGAACAACATCAAGTCCATCGAATGCGTGGAGTATCCTGAACTCGGCATGGAGGCCATCTGGAAGATACGCGTCGAGGACTTCCCTGCATTCATCCTCGTAGATGACAAGGGCAACGACTTCTTCAAGAAGTTCGGTCTGTGAGGAAAGGGCTTAGAATAGCCCTGTTCTCTGTCCTTGGTTTCGTTGTGCTGCTTGTAGTGGCGCTTCAGATCGCCCTCAACTCGAGGCTGGTCGCCGGAGCCGTGGACAAATTCGCCGGGGAAAACATAGAGGGGACTCTCAGGTATTCGCGCCTGAGGGTCTCCTTGCTCGGCGGTTTCCCGAGAGTCAGGCTGACTCTCGACAGCCTGTCCGTGACTTATCCAGCGGACAGGTATTCTTCGTTCTATAAGGGTGGTTTTCTCTCCGGCCGTTTCGCGGAGAGGGGACGCGGCGGGCAGGCCGACACCCTGTTGAGGCTCGACCGCTTGAGTCTCAGCGTCAATCCGTGGCGGCTCCTGTCAGGGCATGTGGATGTCGGGCAGGCCCGTCTGGAGGGACTTTCCGCCTTTGTGCACCGTTTCGACGGGGAGTCGTCCAATCTTGATGTGCTCAAGTTCATCTCGCCGTCCGACACCGTTTCGTCTGAAGGCGGGCCTGGCTCTACGCCTCTGATTTCCGTGGGGGAGCTGGCTCTGGCCGGGAGGACGCGGCTGGTCTATACGGATGCTCCCGCCTCCTTGCGCGCCGTCGTCACGATGGATGATTTCCGCGCCGGGGCGGAGTTCAGAATGTCCGGGGGAGAGCTGCATCTGCGTGACGCCATGGTTCACTTGGATTCACTGGCCGTGTATGGCATCGCTTCTGCCGACACTCTTGACCTGGGTGTCGGGGTTTTGGATGTGAAGGAGAGCCCGGCGGACCGGTACGCGCTGGATTTTTCAGCGCTGGCGCGTCTGGGCACTGCCGCGCTGGGGAGGATTGAGCTTCCTGCCGAGATCAGGGGGTCCGTGCTTTTCGGGAAGTCTGCGGACCGCATCTCGCTCGGGGCGGATGGCCTGGCGGCGCAGCTCGCCTGCTTCCCCCTGACTCTTGACGGTACGGCCGAGGTTTATCCGGACAGCGTTGTGGTGGATGCTACCGCCAGCCTTGTCGCCTGCCGGCTTGAGACTGTCCTCCGCGAGTACGCCGACCTTGTGTGGCCTGCGGCGGCCCGGTTCAGCACCGACGCCCTTCTGACGGCGGACATCAACGCCGACGGGGTTTACCGCAAGGGGCATCTGCCGTCCGTAAGTGCATGTCTCAGAATCCCCGGCTCCGGCACCACATATCTCCCGGAGGATATCCGTCTCGAACACGCCATAGACATCGACGCGTCCCTGTCTGCTTCCGGCAGGCTGGAGGCCGACATACACGAGTTCGATCTCTCGGTTCCCGGGCTTGACGTGGCTCTCGGCGGCAAGGCCAAGGACCTCCTCGGCAAGGATCCTCTATATATGGTGACGGCCGATGCCAGGGCTGATGTGGAACGCCTTCTGGACTTGCTTCCGTTCAAGGATTCTCTTGATGTCGAGCATGCTGAGGGAGACCTGCACCTGACCCTGGATGCCCGTGTGCGCCAGTCTGAGCTCCGGGATTTCAGATTTGCGGAGGCTGATATCAAGGGAGGGCTGAATAGCAGCCATCTTCATCTCAAGATGCCTTCCGATTCCATCGAGGCCTGTGTCTTCAATGCCGGTGTCCGGCTGGATTCCAAGCTTTCCGGCCTTGATCTGAATGCGGATTTCGACAGCGTGTATTTCTACAAGGGGGTCGGCCTCACCGCCCGTGTCAGGAAAATCTTCAACGAGGCCCACATCTCCAAGGTCGAGCAGGACGGCAACTTCCTGCCTCGTATCGAGGTGAGTTCGGAAGGTGAACGGGCCTTTGTCAAGCTCGGCTCGGCTCGCTACGCGGCGAGCGGGGCCAGTGTCAGCGCCGCCGTGCAGAAACTTCCCGCGGAGCAGGAGCACCGCCATCGCCGCCGGCATGTCGAGCGCGACCGGGACAAGGACTTCGAGCGCGCGGATATAGACATATCGCTCGACTCTTCCCTCGTGAAGTATCTCAAGAACTGGTCCGCCTCCGGTCACATCAAGGCCGATTCCGGATTCTTCGCTTCTCCTGTGTTGCCTCTGCGCACCCGTCTCACCGCCCTGCACGCCGACTTCGATGACGAGAAGATAGACATCGACACCTTAGGCGTGAGGTGCGGCACATCTGATGTCAACCTCAGCGGAACTCTGCACGGGGTGAAGCATTCGCTTATCCACAAGGATATGATACGCACGCGGTTGAATGTGGATTCGCGTCGGCTCAATGTCAACGAATTCCTTGCCGCCCTGCTTGTGGGACGCAAGGATGTAGGGGAGGTCGCTCCGGAAGATGAGAACGACGAGAGCTTTGTCACCGACACGCTCTCGGACGCCCGCGTGGATATTCACAAGTTTCCTATATTCATCGTCCCGGCCAATCTGGATGTCAACATAGGCCTTGCCGCCGACAGGGTGGACTTCTCCGATCCGCGCATAGGGCCGGTGTATTCCGGCATCAAGATCAAGGACAGGACCATGCAGCTCACGGGCACATATATTACAACTGAGCTTGGAAAGATCTATCTCGACGCGTTCTACGCCACGCGCTCGCGCCACGACATATCCGCCGGGGTCAACCTGAACCTGTCCCGGATGTCGGCGGGTGAGATCATAAGCCTGCTGCCTGCCGTGGATTCACTTCTGCCTGTGCTGAAGGCCTTCGACGGCAAGCTAAGCTGCGATATCTCGGCCACGGCGCAGATAGATACCAACCGCAATGTGATCATCCCTACGCTTGACGGGCTTGTCCGCGTCTCGGGCAAGGACCTGAGGGTGATCAATACGGGCCAGTTCGGCAAGGTGGCCAATCTCCTGCTTTTCAAGAGGAAGGAGACGCTGGACATCGACAACATGCATGTGGACGCCCTCATCCACGACAGCCGGATCGAGGTCTTCCCGTTCGTGCTGGGCGCGGACAAGTACCGTTTCGCGTTGCGCGGAAGTCAGGGCTTCGACAAGAGCATGTTCTATCATCTGTCCGTGCTCAAGGCTCCGTTCCCTGTACTGTTCGGCATCAATATCTACGGCACGTCAGGACACACTAAGGTCTCTCTCGGCAAGCCGAAATATCGAGACGGCAACGTGCCGGTGTTCACCCGTCAGCTCGACACTGTGCAGATCAATCTTGCCAAGTCGATTCTGGACATCTTCGACAAGGGTGTGGAGTCCGTGATACGGCACAACGAGAGCGCTGTGGAAACTCTGGACCTTCGCAGTCTGGTGGTCGACCCTCTCCAGGCGTCGCAAGAAGGTCTGGATGACGCCACTATGCAGAAGTACGCCGAGATGGCCGACGAGTTCGCGGTGCAGCAGGAGCTTCAGGAGCAGGAGGCTGAGCTTGATGCCGAGGTGGAGGAGGCGTTGCGGTCTTCGTCCGAGGACATGTCGCGGATGATGAAGGCCTACGAAGAGTCCATCAAGGACAGGCGTTTCGACCGCTGGCTCCGCAAGGTCCGCGGCAAGTAGCCGCAGAGAATTCCGTCAGGCTCGGTCAAGGCTACCTCTTCCAGACGGCGCTCTGGCCGTGGGCCGGCGCGACTGCGGCCATATCACCTCCTTCATCACCGACACCCTCTCCTTCCGGACAGCGTTATGGCCGTGGGCGACATGACCGACGGCGCCCCGTCCGTGGAACATCCGCCTGCGCGTGGAACATCGCCGTGCGCACCAGGGGCGTTTTCACTCACCGCGATGATTTTCAGAAGCCCGCGTGCGCAGAAAGGGGCCTGGTGCGCACGGGAATAGCACTTGGGCGGCCGGGCCTGGTAAGCACGGAATCTCAATCATTCCAGAATCAGCGGCCCCTCTCTTCCGCCCCGTCCACGTTTTCAATCTCCGCCGCCCATCCCTTCCAATCCCTTCTCTTCTTTTCTTTTCTCTTCTTCTCCACCACCGATGTACCCGCGCTCTCACCGGCGTCCGGTACAATGAAGCTATACTGACATTTCGGGAGACAGCGATGTCGTTCGGGCATCTCGGGTGGTGGATTTCATTTCAGGAGATGGGAGGGGCTGACATCTCGGGCGACATCATGGGCAACAGTCGGGCGCGAGGAGAGCCCTTCACGGGCGAGCTCCCCGCAGCGCCCGATCTGTAGCCGCCGGAGATTGTACATTCCGGCGGCGGTACCGGTTCAATGGTTCCGCCTGATGGTTTTCGGCAGCCCTGATATTGCCGCCACTTCACCTGCCGACAGAGATAACGATCTCGCGGAGAGACCGACATTTCTCAGGCGGAGCCATTCGAGCGGTGGCAGACAAGGCGCTTACAGACAAGCAGATGACGGTTTTGCCTGTCAGTATATCGGGACAGGCAAAACCTTTAATTAATTCTATATCAAGATGTTATCCGCCATCGCAAACTGCATTGTGTGTGTCGTCGTACCAAATCGCTTTGCGGAGGTGTCCCGTACGGCAGGAGGCCTGATTCTGTACGGCACGGTCTTGCGA
>ENA-OUQF01000910-OUQF01000910.1-human-gut-metagenome-genome-assembly--contig:-NODE-910-length-19915-cov-9.631420_pt1 | contig 19915 bp, 17 predicted proteins | sample MGYA00237947_ERZ548826 | MGnify/ENA primary metagenome ERZ548826 (study PRJEB26490, sample SAMN05194701) | human gut metagenome | biome: terrestrial biome; feature: human-associated habitat; material... | reverse complement strand
CCCATCGGGGAGCTCCCCCGATGGGGAGCCAAGAACGTTCTTCCGCTTAACTTAACAGCCTTCCCTCTAGGGGAAGGTGCCCCGCAGGGGCGGATAGGGTGACTATGGTATGAAAGACAGCTGGGATAAGGTATTCGGTCACTCCTATGAGAGCTGCAAGTCCCCCGCGGCAGATTGAAAGCAAAAATGAGATGATCGTTATTTCATATCACCTTTTATGTCGGGAAATAGGGCTTAGCGGGGAAGGCGGGCGTCTAAAAGCGGCGCAGGGGGATCCGTGTTTCCTGCATACAGGGTATCTAGGAGAAGCCCCATGGAAGCTTCGAAACCTACTGAGCCGCCAACAAAAAAACGCCCTGCTACTGAGGGCGTTTTTTCTATACCAATTAGTAGTTTTCCGCTTTGATGGCAAAGAAGCTCTGCGGATGGCCGCATACCGGACATTCTTCCGGTGCTTCTACGGATTCTACCGTGTAGCCACAGTTAGCGCACATCCAAAGTTTCTTTTCGCCTTTCTTGAAGACCTGGCCGTTTTCGACATTAGCCAGTAGCAGCTTATAGCGTGCTTCATGCTGCTTTTCGATCTCGCCGACTTTGGAGAGCAGGAAAGCGATCTGCGGGAAGCCTTCTTTTTCTGCGGTAGCAGCGAATTCCGGATACATGGAAGTCCATTCACCGTTTTCACCGGCAGCAGCCATTTTCAGGTGTTCTGCGGTGGTCTTTTTGAGATCACCGACGAGCCAGAACCACAGTTTGGCATGGGCTTTTTCATTGGCGCCGGTTTCTCTGAAAATATCAGCGATCTGGCGAGAGATGGACGGATCCTTTTCTGCTTCTGCAGCAAACAGGTTGTATTTCACATGAGCCTGGGATTCTCCGGCGAAGGCAGCACGCAGGTTCTTTTCTGTCTGTGTGCCGGCGAGGCGTTTCATTTCTTCTAATACTTTTGCTTCTTCCATGGTAAAATTCCTCCTTTTACACTCGTAGGACTTGCAAACATAAAGAATCCACATTCTCCCCGGAATGTGGAAGGGGATGAGGAATTCCTCATCTATAGACAGTATAGATGATTATCGATATTCTGTCAAGGGGGCCGCGACACCCGATGGCCCCATGCCCGGTGATCGGCTGATATGCGAAGTTGCCATTTGACTGACACACGATTAGATTTCCATAAACCTATTCCAAAAATGCATGGATCCAGCTATAATCAAGATATATTATTTTCGATAAGTTGAAGATTTTGTCAAGGTTTTTACACGGACTTTACATTCATAAGATATCATAAAGACATGCGTATGTTTTTGGTAAAACGGAGGACGTTAGACGTTATGTTCAGTCTGGTGAATAAGCATGAAGAGTTTTTTGATTTCCTTGTGACGAATGCAGAGTATTTCCACAAAGGCGCTCTGATGGCGCGAGAGGTACTGCAGGACCCGACGAAGCTGGAAAAATACTCGAAGGAAGTGAAGAATCTGGAGCATGCGGCAGATCGCGTGACACATGACATTGCAGCGAAGATGCGCCATGTCTTCATCACACCGATCGATAGGGAAGATTTTTTTATGCTGACTTCCACACTCGATGACTGTGTCGATGACATTCAGGATGTCGTGCTTTCCATGAAGCTGTATCATGCAGGCATTGGCTCGAAGCTGCCTGTGCGCATGTCGGATATCCTGGTCGAAATGGCTGAGGAGCTGATCGTCCTTTTCCGACTTTTGAAAGACATCGACAAGAATGAGATCGAGATCGGTCAGCGTACCCGCAAGCTGAATCAGCTTGAGAGCGAAGGGGATGCGATCTATCGCCAGTCTATTTCCGATCTCTTCGATGGCAGTCACGATGTCATGGAGATCATTCGCTGGAAGGAGATCATGGAAGCGATGGAGGACACCTGCGATCGGGCGGAGAAAGTATCAAACCTGATCAAAGAGGTGGTCATGAAATATGCCTGATATGTACCTTGTGGGGCTTGTTATCATTCTGGCACTCTGCTTTGATTTTATCAATGGCTTCCACGATACGGCCAATGCTATCGCGACTTGTGTAGCGACGCGCGCACTCAGTCCCAAGATAGCGATCATGATGTCTGCTTTTTTGAACTTTGTCGGTGCCATGATCTCTACCGGGGTGGCGAAGACCATCGGCGGTGAGATCGTCACTTCACCGCATATGGTCGACTCTGTCGTCCTTATCGCGGCGCTTGCCTCTGCGATCTTTTGGAATCTATTCACTTGGCGTATCGGGATGCCGTCCTCGTCATCTCATGCACTGATCGGTGGCGTCATCGGTGCAGTCATCATCTCTTACGGCACAGGTGCGATCCACCTTGCCGGGGTGTTGACGATCGTCATCGGCCTCGTCTGCTCTCCGATCGTTGCTCTTGGTATGGGCTATTTCATCATGACGCTCCTCTATGTTTTTTTCAGAAATATAGGGAAGTCGCGCGTGAATTACATCTCCCGTCATATCCAGATGGCATCGGCAGCACTCATGGCATTTTCTCATGGCTCGAATGATGCACAGAAGTCGATGGGCATCATCACGCTGGCACTGTTGTCGGGGGGGTATATCGGAGCGCTCGAGGTGCCGTGGGAAGTCAAAGTGGCATGCGCGACGGCGATGTGTGCCGGTACCAGTGTCGGTGGCTGGCGTATTATCCGTACTGTCGGAAATAAGATCTTCCGTATGCAGCCGGTCAATGGTCTTGCGGCAGATCTGAACTCGTCCCTTATCATTTTCTCTGCGACCATGCTGCATCTCCCTGTATCGACCACGCATGTCGTCACTGGCTCCATCATGGGCGTGGGCTGGGCGAAGCGTTTCCGCGCGGTCCACTGGAGTGTCGCTTACCAGATGGTTTCTGCATGGGTCATGACGATCCCCTGCACGGCCGCTGTCGGTGCTTTGGTGTACTTGCTATTGCGGCATACATTTTAAAAAAGCTGATACAGCGCAAGAAGCAATGTCCTTAAAAACACGGTATCCGAAAGGATGCCGTGTTTTTTTATTGGGGAGGGTCTTTTGGAATGGGATAAGTCGACCGGAAGACGATCGTTGATGCTTGGCTGTATATACAGCCAAGCATGAAGTGTATATTTTATGAAATGTCATATCCATAGATTCTGCATTCGTTTTAATGGCACAAGGAGAATAAAAGTTAAAAATATGAATTGCAATCTATGGGAATAATGAAAACTTGTCATGGATAAATAATAAACATTTCGGATAATGGTGCTATAATTGAAATTGTTCCAAAAAGCATGAATAAGGGGGAATCAGCATGAGAAGAGTCATCAATTATTCTAAAGCCATGACTGCTTTACATGATGAATTCGCAATTAAAAATGAAGCGTTTCATTTTAGGATGATACAATGGATCGATCTCCGGTATCAAAAACGAATGGTTTGCGGGTCCGGTGGATAAGTCTGATCTGACTATCAGCCATGTCTATGACATCTATGTCGTTTCGGAAATCATATGCATTCATTCAGAAGGTGAAGTCCCATGTCCAAGTTTACCAAGGGTATTTTCTATAGCATTCTTTTGACCGCCGGCTCAATTCCGGCTGTTTCCGCGGATGAAGTCTTTCATGAGATGGTGAATCAGTCACTTCCCTTTTGGAGCGTCATTCCATTTGTTGTCATGCTGCTCGCAGTGGCCTTTGTTCCATTGATCAATAGCTTGTGGTGGGCGAAGAATACGAAGTGGGTATCGCTCGGGTGCGCGCTCTTCTTCCTTATACCATTCTCGTATGCGTATGGTATTTCTGAAGGGATTTATCGTCTCTTGGAATCGATCCTGCTCGATTTCATTCCCTTCATTGTTCTTCTGTATGGTCTGTATGCGACAGCAGGCGGCATCATGATACATGGCAAGCTTGCTGGGACGCCGATCATCAATTCGCTGATCCTTTTCGTGGGTACGGTCATGGCAAGCTGGATCGGCACGACGGGTGCGGCTATGCTTTTCATCCGTCCATTGATCCGTGTCAATGAATGGCGCAAGGAAAAGGCGCATGTCATGGTCTTCCTGATCTTCCTTGTGGCGAATATGGGCGGCTGCCTCACACCGCTTGGTGATCCGCCGCTCTTCATGGGCTTCCAGCGCGGTGTGCCTTTCACTTGGACATTTCATCTCTTCCCGATCCTGATGCTGAATCTCATCCTTCTTTTCATTGCCTTCTATTTTATCGATCGCCATTACTTCAAGAACGAGCTGGCTGCCGGTCGTCAGCCAAGCGATATGCAGCTCCATGATAATTCGCCGCTGGTCAAGATCTATGGCAAAAAGAATTTCTTTTATATCCTGCTCATCATCGTGGGTGTCATGGCGAATAACTTCCTGCCGGAAGCCATCCCGTTCTTTGCCAATGGGGCAGGGATCCCGATCTTTGAAGAGATCGTTTTCCCGTATTCCACTTTGGTAGAGATCATTCTGATTCTTACAGCTGCCCAGCTTTCTATCCATACCACGCCTGAGAATATTCATAAAGAAAACCAGTTCTCCATGAATCCGATCAAAGGGGTCGCTGTTCTCTTCTCCGGCATCTTTGTCACCATGATCCCTGCATTGGTCCTTCTCGAGACACATGGTGCTGCTCTGGGCATCAACCAGCCATGGCAGATGTTCTGGATCACGGGTGCGCTTTCCTCCTTCCTGGACAATACACCGACATACCTTGTTTTCCTGCAGACGGCAGGGAGCCTCGGGGCAACGTCCGGGGTCATCACCTCTGTTGGTACCGTGACGCCTGTCATGCTGGAAGCAATCTCTGCGGGAGCTGTCTTCATGGGAGCGAATACGTATATCGGGAATGCCCCGAATTTCATGGTCAAGGCCATTGCAGAAGACAGCCATATCCATATGCCAGGATTCTTCGCGTATATCGGATGGTCGCTCGAAATTCTCTTCCCTGTATTCATCCTTGATACGCTGCTATTCTTCCTCCCGTGGTAGTGACCGGGGATTGGTGATCGAGCGCTTTCCATATGCGCATCTTCATCAGCCGATTGTCTCCCGGGCGTGAGGTCTTGTGGTCCTTTCTTTCTTTATCTGCTCATTACCACCGCGGCTCGTTCGAGCCGCGGCTTTTTGTTTGTTATCTATATTTTTGAGTATATATCATATATGATACTTCAAACATAACTTATCATCTATAGGATAATACGCAATGTATGAACGTGCTTTTTGAAAGCATAGATTTCAGACTATGATATAGCTTTGAAATGGAGATAAATAAATAATAATCATGGGCGCTAATGATTGGTATAATGAAAAGTATATTCCACACTCATGATCTTGATGGAAGGTGAAAACTATGCGTCGATCCCTCAAAGCACTTCCGTACGCCATTTTGCTGACTGCGGGGTCTTCTCCCTTGGTATCTGCTCAAGAAGCGATGCATCAGGCGGTGGATATGTCGCTCCCTCTCTGGAGCATCATTCCTTTTGTTGCATTGCTTCTTTCGGTAGCTCTTGTACCTTTGGTGAATGGCCTGTGGTGGCGGAAGAATGAAAAATGGGTCGCTCTGTTCTGGAGTGTCGCATTTCTGGTCCCGTTCTCGTATATGTACGGCTGGCAGGAAGGTCTCAATCGTTTTCTGGAAGCAGTGCTGCTGGACTTCGTGCCTTTCATCATACTTTTATTCGGCCTTTTCGCGACAACGGGGGGCATCATGGTGGACGGACGTCTGGCGGGCACACCGAAGACGAATGCGCTGATCCTTCTTGTCGGGACGCTTATGGCGAGCTGGATCGGTACGACGGGAGCTGCGATGCTGCTCATCCGTCCTTTGATCCGCATCAATGCATGGCGCCGGCATGTTTCTCACATCATGGTTTTCCTGATTTTTCTCGTGGCGAATATGGGCGGGTGTCTTACGCCGCTCGGTGATCCTCCGCTTTTCATGGGATTCCAGCGAGGAGTACCCTTTGCATGGACATTCAAGCTGACGCCGATCCTCCTGGTGAATATGGTCATCCTTTTGGCCATTTTTTACCTGATGGATCGACATTATTACAAAAAGGATCTGGAGGCAGGACGTATGCCTGAGGAGATCAAGGTGGCAGAAGGCGAGCCTCTGATCCACATTGATGGGAAACGCAATTTTCTTTACATCGGCATCATCATCATCGGCGTCATTGCCAATGGTTTCCTGCCGGAATATGTACCATTCTTCAAGGATGGGGCAGGGGTAGCGGTCTTTGATGACATCGTATTCCCGTATGCGACGATCGTGGAGATCGCACTGATCCTTCTGGCTTCCTTCCTGTCTCTCCACACTACGCCATATCGTATCCATAAGGCGAATGCTTTCTCCATGGCGCCGATGATCGATGTCGGTATTCTTTTCATTGGCATCTTCATCACCATGATCCCGGCGCTCGTGCTTCTCAAAGTCCATGGCACAGAGCTTGGTATCGATCAGCCGTGGCATATGTTCTGGGTGTGCGGACTCCTGTCCTCCTGTCTGGATAATACCCCGACCTACCTTGTTTTCCTGCAGACTGCGGCGAGCCTTGGCGCGAGCGAAGGCATCGCGACTACCGTCGGCACGGTCACCCCGCTCATGCTGGAAGCGATCTCCGCAGGTGCCGTCTTCATGGGGGCCAATACCTATATCGGCAACGCACCGAATTTCATGATCAAGGCGATCGCGGAAGAGGATGGCATCAAGATGCCCGGCTTCTTCGCGTATATCGGCTGGGCGATACTGATCCTGTACCCGGTATTTATCATCGATACCCTGCTGTTCTATATGTAGGAAATGGGGCGGCTCTCTTTGTGGATGATCGTCTCGTGACCTGTGATGAAAGAGGCCTGGCAGTCTAGTCTCTGCGGAGACGTGTGCTGCAAAATCATTATAAAAGGAAGAGGGGCGCGGTAGGAATGCTGCGCCCTTTTCGCGCTTTTGAATCTGTTGAAACGGACAGTCCATGTGCATGGCCTAGGGATAGGGGGTTCAGGATCAAAGACTGCGAATCTCTGTTTTCTGACTCACAGCCTGTCTCAGCCCTAGAACTTGAATTTTTCTATTGCGTTAACGCGCATATCTATGTTACAATAATTTTCGATTTGAATATCACTCATCCAGAGCAGCAGAGGGATTGGCCCAAGGAAGCTGCAGCAACCATTCCGATGGAACCGGTGCTAATTCCAACAGCGCAAGCTGGCAGATGAGAGACTGGACTCTCCCTGCGCGGAGAGCTTTTTTAGTTTTAGGGAAACACCGATCCTGTGATTGGAGCGGTATTTCCATGGCAAAATGATTTTCCATAGAATCCCATCGTTTTTTGAGGAGGAACACTATGTCCAGAAAAGTTTTATTCACTTCTGAATCTGTTACCGAAGGTCATCCTGATAAGATCTGTGACCAGATCTCGGATGCCATTCTTGATGCGATCTTTGCAGAGGACCCGAATGGCCGTGTCGCTTGTGAGACAACCGTCACCACGGGGCAGGTGCATGTTTTCGGTGAGATCACCACCACGGCGCACATTGCTTTCCCGAAAGTCATTCGCGATACCATTCGTGACATCGGCTACACCACATCTGTCTATGGCTTCGATGCTGACAGCGTAGGGATCAATATCGCACTCGATGAGCAGTCTCCGGATATCGCCATGGGCGTCGACAAGTCTCTGGAAGCCAAATCCAATGAAGCCGACCCGTATGACATCGGCGCAGGCGATCAGGGGATGATGTTCGGCTATGCATCGAACGAAACGCCGGAATATCTGCCGATGCCGATCGCACTGGCGCACCGTCTGGCACGCCGTCTGGCAGAAGTCAGAAAATCCGGTGAACTGTCCTACCTCCGTCCGGACGGCAAGACACAGGTCACTGTCGAATATGAAGACGGCAAGCCGGTCCGTGTGGATACCATCGTCATTTCCACGCAGCATGACCCGGATGTCACTCAGGCAGAGATCCATGATGATATGGTGAAACATGTCATCGAACCGACCATCCCGGCCAAATTCCTGCAGGATACGAAGTACTTCATCAATCCGACCGGCCGTTTTGTCATCGGCGGCCCGCAGGGGGATGCCGGTCTTACCGGCCGTAAGATCATCGTCGATACCTATGGCGGCATGGCCCGTCATGGCGGCGGTGCATTCTCCGGCAAGGATCCGACGAAAGTCGACCGTTCTGCAGCATATGCAGCTCGCTATGTAGCGAAGAATATCGTCGCTGCCGGCATCGCTGACCGTTGCGAGATCCAGCTCGCCTATGCCATCGGCGTCGCACGTCCGGTCTCCATCTTCGTCGATACCTTCGGCACCGGCAAGATCTCCGATGAAGCCATCGTCGCACTCATCCGCAAACATTTCGAACTGCGTCCGGCCGGCATCATCGACATGCTCGATCTCCGCCGCCCGATCTACAAGCAGACTGCGGCATATGGTCACTTCGGCCGCACTGATGTGGACCTCCCGTGGGAACATACCGATAAAGCGGAAGTGCTGAAGAAAGAAGCAGGAATCTGAGAATAACAGGTTTACAGGTGCTGCGAGTGAGTAGTGACTGGTGCTAGGGATTAGTGGCTAGGGATTAGGCTGATGATGCATCTGCCCCCTTCCTCAGGAAGGGGGATGCCTGAAGGGCAGGAGGTTGGCCGAGGGAAATGAGATTTGCGGTTTGAATATCGAAAGCGGGCATCGCCCCGTTTCGTCATCCTGAGCGGCGAGAAACGTCGTATGAGAGATAACGACTGCCAGAACAGCTGCGACCTGAGCCATCGATCTCGGCGAAGCCGCCACCACCATTCCTACTTCTTCATTCAAGCAAAGCGTTCATCCCTGATCCAGAGGCCGCATGCCCCACGGGCTAACCCCAAACCCCTTTCCTTCATATGCTAAAATAGAGAAGACATATTCTCGTGTCTTCTCTTTTTTTGCGCCGAAAGGAGGGCGTCATGCTGATTTCCATCGCCGAGGTCTTGATCAATCGGCCGTCGAAGCACTTGAACCGCACCTTTTCTTACCGGATCCCGGATGCGCTTCTCGGGCAAGCGGATGTGGGCTATCGCTGCGTCGTACCTTTTGCACGACGCACGGAGGAGGGGATCATCCTGTCGGTGCGCCGCGAGGAGGAAGAGAAGATCTCCTATCGGCTGCTTCCCATCCGCTCTTTGGTCGATCCTTTCCCGTGGTTCACGGAGGAAATGCTCGCACTCGCGAGGAAGCTATCTTCCTATTATATGTGTATGCTGATCGAGGCGCTGCGCCTCTTCTTTATCGACAAAAAGGGGATCCTGACTGAGGCCGAGTATACGATCGACTGGGCGCGTGTGCCGATGGAGGCAGAGCTTCGCGGGCTCATCGATCCTTCGGTCGACAGTCTGTCGGAAAAAGATGCGAAAACCCTTCTTGGAAGTGATCTTGTGAAATGCGTCAAGGCGGCCTGGCTTGTCCGAAAGGAGCGGCTTTCCGCCGTGCATAAGGAGCCGCTGGAGAAATGGCTCGCGCCGAATGAGGCACCTGATGAGGCACAGAAGCGGCGCAGTCCGAAACAGGCGCTCCTGTGGCAGGCGCTCACGGAGAAAGGACCGATGTCCTTTCGGGAGGCGGCGGAGAAGGGCTTTTCTTCGAGTGTCGTGAAGGCCTTCTGCCTTTCCGGCTATGGAAAGGTCTTTTATAAAAGAAAGAAGACCTTTTCACTGATCGATGAGCAGGAAAAACGGAAGGATCGTGCGCTGACGGAAGAGCAGCGAAAGGCGCTTTCCTTGATCTCCAAAGCCGTCGATGCGGAAGCATTCAAAGGCATCCTCCTGAAGGGGGTGACAGGGAGCGGGAAGACAGAGGTGTACCTGCGCGCCGCGGGGAGGGCACTGGAACGGGGCGGATCTGCGCTCATTTTGGTGCCGGAGATCGCTCTGACGAGCCAGATGACATCCTACTTCGCCTCACTCTTAGGGGATAAGGTCGTCTTCATTCACAGCGGTCTTAGCAAGGGCGAGCGCTATAACAACCGCCAGCGCATCTCCAATGGTGAGAGTACGATCATCATCGGCTCGCGTTCGGCGATCTTCATGCCCTTCCGTCATCTGAAGCTCATCGTCGTCGATGAAGAGTATGATTCCTCGTACAAGCAGGGGGAGACGCCCCGCTACAATGGGCGTGATGCGGCCAAGATGATGGGGGAGATCTACCACTGCCCGATCGTCCTCGGCGCCGCGACGCCTTCGATTGCGACGTACCATGCGGCGAAGACGGGAAAGATCGAGCTTGTGGAAATGAAGCACCGCGTCTTTCAGACGAAGCTTCCCGCCATTCATATCTATGACCTCAAGGGCGATCCCACCGGGGAGGCGCTGTCGCATCCGATGGTGGAGATGCTTAGGGCGACCATTGCAAGGAAAGAGAAGTCCATCCTTCTTCTGAACCGCCGCGGTTTCTCGACGACGCTCATGTGCGCTGACTGCGGCTATGTCTTCAAATGTCCGAACTGCGATGTTTCTCTGGTCTATCACAAAGACACTGCGCAGCTGAAATGCCATTACTGCGAGACAGTGCATCCGTTGCCCCATGAATGTCCGAAGTGCCACAGCCGGAAGATTCTCTACCTCGGGCGTGGTACGCAGCATGTCGAGGAGGACTTGCACGAGGCACTTCCAGAAGCACGCATCCAGCGCTTCGATGTAGACAGTACGCAGAAGAAGAACAGCGCGCGGACCATTCTGGAAAAATTCCGCCGCGGAGATATAGATATTCTTTTTGGCACACAGATGGTGGCCAAGGGACATGATATCCCCGGTGTGCAGACGGTCGGTATCCTTTCGGCAGATGGGCCGCTCAATATGCCAAGCTACCTTGCCTCCGAGCAGACCTTCAACCTCATCACCCAGTGTGCGGGCCGTGCGGGCCGCGGCCGCGAGCAGGGGGAAGTCCTGCTCCAGACGTATAATCCGGATCACTATGTCATTCAGGCGGCGGCGAGGCAGGACTATGAAGGATTCTATCGGCAGGAGATCGAGTACCGACGCCTGCTGAATTACCCGCCCTTTTCCCGCATGATGAAGATCACCTGCTTCCATAAAGAGGAAAAGACGGCGGCGGAAAAAGCAAACCGCATCTATCACTGGCTTTTGCAGGTGAATCCCCAGCTCGCAGTGCCCACCACCTTCACGCCGCCCTTCGATGAGCCGATCAAGAAGGTGCGGAATATGTACTACATTTCCATCCTCATCAAAGGGCGGACACTTTCTTCTTTGAAATCTGCCATGAGACAGTCTCCGATCTTTGAAGAAAATGATATAATTATCGATGTAGACCCGATGTAAAACGAGGGTTCAGGGTTCAAGGGCAGCCCGTGGGGCGTTGCCCTTTGATTCCGTTGGAAGACTTTTTCTTGCGTGAGAAGTGAGAAATGGTGGTGCGGCGCATCAAAATTAAAAGCGGTGCACCATGCCCCATAGCCCTGAATCCGACAACCTGATCCCTGACTGCTTAGCTATCAGTCACTTGTTATATGAAAGGAATGATCCCGTTTTGAGTGAAATTATTACTGCCGGAAACCCGATCCTGAAAGCGGTCGCAGCGCCTGTGACTTCTTTCGATAAGAAACTGAAATTTTTGATACTTGATATGAAGAAAACGCTGTATGAAGCAAACGGAGTGGGACTTGCGGCGCCGCAGATCGCAGTCTCCAAGCGCATCTTTGTCGCAGATGACGGAGAAAGCGGATTCGAAGCCTACATCAATCCCGAATGGCAGCCGGACGGTGATGAGATGGCGACGGACTCGGAGGGTTGTCTCTCCGTGCCGGGCCTTTTCGGGGAAGTGACACGCTATGCACGTGTCATCGTCCGCTATCAGGACATCCACGGTAAGAAGAAGGTGAAGAAAGCCTCCGGCCTCCTGGCACGCTGCATCCAGCATGAGACAGACCATCTGAACGGGATTCTTTTTATTGAAAAAGCCATTTCTTTGCACAAAGGACCAAAAGATGAAGAATAACTATCGCATCGTATTCATGGGCACGCCCGATTTCTGTCTGCCTGCTCTTTCTGCCATGGTGGAGCATGGCTATACGCCCGTCGCAGCCTACACACAGCCGGATAAGATCAATGGCCGCGGGAAGAAGATCAATTATTCTCCGGTGAAGACATTTGCGATGTCTCACGACATCCCGATCCACCAGCCGCTCTCCTTCAAAGACCCTTCGGAGGTGGAGACACTGAAAGCGCTGAAGCCAGACCTCCTCGTCGTCATCGCGTATGGCCGTATCCTGCCGAAGGCGGTGCTGGATATTCCGACCTATGGCGCGATCAATGTCCATGCCTCGCTTCTTCCGAAGTATCGCGGTGCTGCTCCGATCCAGCGCGTCATCATCGACGGAGAGAAGAAGACCGGCGTCACGATCATGCAGCTTGATCAGGGCATGGATACCGGCAATATCGTGGAGACCGCCCAGATGGATATCCCTCTTCATATGACGGCAGGGGAGCTCTTCGAGGCACTTGGAGAGATAGGAGCAAAAGCTCTGATTTCCGTCTTGGATGATCTTCCGGAAAAGCTCGCACGCTCCACGCCGCAGGATCATGAAAAAGCCACCTATGCGGAAAAAGTCACGAAAGAGATGGGCCGCATCGACTGGACGAAGGATGCCCAAACACTTGATGCACTTATTCGCGGCATGTATCCGAATCCCGGGACGTATACCTTCTTCCGCGGCAAGCGTGTGAAGATTCATCGCGCCGAGGTCAGCGATGGGGAAAGTAAAGAAGCACCGGGCACCATCATTTCTGCGAAGGACAGTCTCACCATTGCCTGCGGAAGGGGAGCGCTTACGATCTCCTTCCTGCAGCCGGAGAACCATAAGAGAATGGCTGCAGGTGACTTTGTGAATGGATATCAGGTGAAAGTCAATGACACATTCGACTGCTAAGCCCGTACCGTCCGCGCGCCGCCTTGCCTATCAGGCGCTCTACGACGTGCTTGAAAAAGACGCCTATAGCAATATCGTGCTCCAGCGCATCCTCGCAGAGTACCCGCTCAAGGCTGAGGAGGCGCACCTTCTGACAGAGCTCGTCTACGGCGTCCTTCGGAAATACAATCACCTATTTTGGATCATCGGGAAGCTTTCGACGCAGAAGGTGAAAAAGCTGCATCCTTCCGTGCGGATCCTTCTTTGTCTTTCCCTCTATCAGATGCTCTTTTTGACGCGCATCCCCGAGTCGGCTGCGGTGAATGAGTCTGTCAAGATCGCCAAGAAGGTGACGCATCCGGGCAATGTCCGCTTCGTGAACGGTGTCCTTCGGAGTTTCCTCCGTAAAAAAGACAGCTTCCGGATCCCTTCGAGAAAAGAGGATGCGCTCCTCCATGATGCGCTCACCTATAACCAGCCGCGCTGGCTCATTGAAGACTGGCAGAACGCATGGGGCGTGGAAAAAGCGGATGCCGTATTCTCTGCGTTCAATGAGATCCCGTCGATGACCATCCGTGTGAATTCTTTGAAGCAGCCGGTGGCTGACTTCGAGAAACTCCTCTCAGAAAAAGGGATCGAAGCTGCGCCCATCCCCTATCTGCCGGAAGGCTTCATGATCAAGAGTGGGGCGAATTATTTCTTTGGCACATTCCTGAAAGAAGGGCTCGCCTATGTGCAGTCGGCTTCTTCTATGGTGCCGGCGAAAGTCCTCTCTCCGAAAGCGGGGGAGACGGTCCTCGACATGTGCGCGGCACCTGGCAGCAAGACCACACAGATGGCAGAAATGATGAGGAATGAAGGCTCGATCGATGCATGGGATCTCTATCCGCACAAGATCGCCCTCATCAAAAAGAACGCGAAGAAGGAAGGCATCACCATCATCCACGCAGGAGCGCGTGATGCGACGAAGCCCATGCCCGCCGTCCATGAGAAATATGATAAGGTCCTTCTCGACGCGCCCTGCTCAGGGCTTGGTGTCCTGTCGCACAAGGTGGAGATCCGCTGGCGCAGGACAAGAGAGGATCTGCAGGAATTTCCGCTCCTGCAGAAGGCCCTCCTCGAAGAGGCGGCCAAGTACCTGAAAAAAGGCGGTACACTCGTCTATAGTACTTGCACGCTCAATAGCAAGGAAAATGAAGACATCGTGACTGCATTTTTAAGAGATCATCCCGAATTCGCTCCGATCGACTTCCGGCTTGAAGGGCTTGGCGCATCCGAAAAGGGTATGCTCACCATCTGGCCAGATCAAGCACAGAGCGATGGATTCTTCGTGGCAAAATTGGGGAAGAAATAGGGGAGTGGATTAGCCTCTTTCGCGTGCTGCCTTAACCTCGAGTGACTGGTCACTTGAGGCTCTAATCTCTAATCACTAGTATAGCGTATTTCTATTAAGAGGACCTTCAATCGATATACAAATGCAGTTAGAATTAACGTTGCAGCGACTTGCTTCCCCCTTCGGGGGAAGTGCCGAAGGCAATAGGGGCATGCTAGCGGTTATCGAACAATGTGGGATATATCGTAGTGCTGCCCCTCAGCCCTTCGGGCAGCTCCCCCCGATGGGGAGCCAAGAACGTTCTTCCGCTTAACTTAATAGAATTACCCCGATGGGGAGCCAAGACATTTCACCTTTTCTGCTTATGGCACGGCAATACCACGTACCTGTATTTTTTCACGTAACGAAAGGAGCCTCTATGGCCTGGAATATCTGGGGACACAGTCTCCCCGAAATGGAAACATGGATCACAAGCCATGGCTTCCCGAAATTTAGAGCCAAGCAGCTGCAGGACTACCTGTATCGCCGCTATATTTTTTCTTTTGACGATATGACCCAGCTGCCGGGGCCGATGCGGGAATGGCTGAAGGAGAATGCCATCCTCGAGAAGCCTGTGATCATGAGCCACATCACATCGAATGACGGTGATACGACCAAGCTCCTCGTGAAGCTCTCAGACGGTTCACTCGTCGAGACCGTCTGCATGCACCATGTCTACGGGAATTCCATCTGCGTCTCCACGCAGGTGGGCTGCGCGATGGGCTGCATTTTCTGTGCCTCTACCAGAAACGGACTGGAGCGAAATCTCACCGCGGGCGAGATCCTTGCTCAGGTCTACGCATTCCGCGAGCTTTTCGATGCGCCCATCCACTCGATCGTCCTGATGGGAGCGGGCGAACCGCTCACGAACTATGAGGAAGTGCTCCGCTTCATCCGCCTTGTGAGCGATCCGGGACTGCTGAATATCAGCCTCAGAAATATCACGCTCTCCACCTGCGGCATCGTGCCTATGATCGATCGACTCGCCGCAGAAGGCCTCCCGATCACGCTTGCGATCTCCCTCCATGCGCCGAATGACACGATCCGCAACCGCATCCTGCCATCGAGCCGCCATTTCAAGATCGAAGATGTCGTCGCTGCTGCGCACCGGTACTTCAAGAAGACGGGCCGCCGCGTGACCTTCGAGTACATCCTCATCAAGGATGTGAATGCGTCCCGTGAAAATGCGGAAGAGCTTTGCCGCCTTGTGGGGAAGATGAATTGCCATTTCAATCTAATCCCGATCAATGGCACCGAGCATATCAAGCTGTATCCGCCGAGCTGGAAGGATGTCAAGATCTTTCAGGAGATCCTGGAAAAACACGGCAAGAGCACGACCGTCCGCCGGCAGATGGGCGACGAGATCCAGGCTGCCTGCGGACAGCTGAAACGGAGATATCTGGAGAAGAAGTAGCTGGTGACTAGTGACTGGGGGACTAGGAGACATCAGGCTCTCTTGAAAGATACATAAAAAGCGCCGAGAAATCAGTGGATTTCTCGGCGCTTTTTGGTTGAATCGGCGTTTCCTTACATATTCGGCTGACACTGGCGCGGGAGAAAAGCAAGGGAAAGTAGTCTCACATATATTTTATACCTGTACATAGAAGGGTGCCCCTTTGGGGCACATCTATCCAGTGCCTTTGGCGCGACCCTTCTCCAAGGGTCTGCTCAACTGGAGGGACTTTCCTAATCCCTAATCCCTAGCCACCAGTCACTAGTCACTCACTCGCCGAACATCTTTGAAAGCGGATTATTCGTAAAGACATCCGCTTCATTGATATAGCGGCGCACCATTTCCACGGACTTGTGACGGGTCTGTTTCATGATGAGACGCTCCTCGATGCCGTGAAGCGCCGCATACGTGGCGAAGCCGTGGCGCAGGCTGTGCGCGCCATAGAGCGTGGGGTCAAGACCGATCAGTTCGGCATATTTTTTGACGAGGAGATTCACCGTATTTTCACTGAGATGCGTCGAAGCGACCTTACCATTTTTCAGGATCTTCCTGAAGATCGGGCCGTCATGGATATCAGCGGCCTTCAGCCAGTCATAGAGCGCACGAATGCCGTCCATTTCTTCAGGCACATTCTTCAGATGGGGGATGCCGACCTGCTGGCCTTCGCCCCGCTGGTCCGTCTTCGAGCGTTTGATGTGAAGGACGATGCCCTGCGGAAATTTTCTGATATCTTCCATCGAGAGAGAGACGAGCTCGCTTCTGCGGAAAGCCCCCATGAAGCCGATGAGGAGGATCGCACGGTCGCGCAGGCCGTGAAGTGTTCGGAGATCCATGCGGGAGATCATTTCCTGAAGCTCTTCAAAATACACCGGCGTTTTCCCCTTTTGCAGCATGCCTTTCTGCCGCATGAGGCCGATCAGTGCTTCTCGTACGATCCACGCTTTTGCGGGATTCTCCTTCGTAAGGCCGGCCGCATTGAAATTCTCTGACAGAGCGGAAATGCGGCGGCGGATGGTCGCCGTTTTCGCATAGTCCGCCAGATCATTGATATAGTTCACGATCGTTTCCGGTGTGGTCGGGAATGATTCTTTTTTATGGTACGAGCACCAGTCGCAGAAGTCATTCCAGTCCGACTCATAGGCGTCGATGGTATGCTCCGACTTCGTTTCCGACAGTGCGAGAAGGCTCTTGTCGGAGAGTGCATCGTCATGGGTGCGTTTTGAAAAATCACGGATATAAAAATGGGAGGACATGGGGGCGGCCTTTCTGGGAAATGAGGGAAATGGATGCAGGAAACGGTGAAAAATACTTGTATGACGCCATAAATAGAAAGAGGGTTCTTTTCACTGTATGCTATTATAGCATGGCACATGCCGGAATGGTGCGCTTCTCTCCTTGAAGGTCGTTTGTGCTCTCTTGGAAGCTGTGTCAAGCGGTTTTTGTGATTACAATATGACCGGTCCCGCCTTCGAAATACGCACCGCCTCCTTCCGTAGGGAGAAAACGGAGCTACGCCGTCAAAGGGCGATCTTCCCGGGCTGACCTGGCATCCCGATTCTTTTTTATTAAAGCTCGCTAAATAAAAACACTAATTTCATTTGACTTACCACCTCTAAAATGGTAATCTAAACTTAATGTAGAAATGGCTTGCCATTATTATTTATATCAGGGGGTCTTTAGAAAAATGGATGTACTTCACTTGTTTCATGCCGGCGGTTTTATGATGTATCCGCTGCTTCTCTGTTCTATCATCGTTGTCACGATCTTCATCGAGCGTTTCCGCTTCTATCACGCGAACCGGTCGAATATCGAAAAGCTCACGAAGGAGATCCCGGAACTCCTGACAGCCAATGATCAGGAAGGGCTGAAAGCGGCGCTCAAGGCCGATGGCGGCATTCCTGCCGGTATCATTCTGGCCGGCGCCGAGCAGCTCTCTTCCAAAGCGAATCAAACGGCCATTCTGGAAGGCGCGGCTTCTCATGCAGCCGGCGTCTTGAAGTCGTACCTGAATTACCTTGATGTCATCGTCACCCTGTCCCCGCTGATGGGGCTTCTTGGTACCGTCATCGGCATGATCGGCTCCTTCAATGTCCTTTCGGCCGCAGAAGGCCAGCCATTTGCCATCACCGGCGGCGTCGCAGAAGCACTCGTTTGTACCGCATCCGGCCTTTTCGTTGCCATCATCGCCCTTATCGCCTACACCTACCTTTCGCAGCAGGTATCTAACTTCGTTTCCCAGATGGAAAAATTGGGTTCCCTGTATTTGGCTATCGTAGAGGCGGATCAGAAATGAAACTTGAATCAATGAATGTAGAGAAGAAGCCGAAGATCATGATCATCCCGATGATCGATATCATCTTCTTCCTTCTGGTCTTCTTCATGATGTCCATGCTGACGATGGTGGTGCAGAAATCGATCAATCTGAATCTGCCGCAGACCGCCAGCGCGCAGATCGACCTCAAGAAAACACTGCCGATCAGCGTGACATCTGACGGCACCATCTATGTCGAGCAGGAGAAGATCCCAAAGGACTCCTTCAAGAAACGTATGGAGATCGAAAAGAACAGAGATCCTGATATCACCATCGTACTGCGCGCGGATGAGAAATCCGAGCACGGCGATTTTGTCTTTGTTCTGGATCAGCTGAAATCTGTCGGGATTTCCAAGATCGGCATTGCCACTGCCTCCAAAGGGCAGTCAGACTAAAGGGGTGGTGTGATGCGTACTTTCAAGTACCAATGGTCCTCCGCTTTGGGTACCTCGCTCGCCTGTCACGTCGTCGCCTTGGGGCTCATCACGGGCTTCATGCTGATCTTCCCGGCATCTCCTGTGAATAAAGGACCCATCGAAGTCGACCTCGTCACGATGAGCGGCGGCGGTGGCGGTGGCGGCGGTGGAAATGGGGGAGAAACGTTGCAGGATGAAAAGCTCCCCGAGATCAAAGAAGCAAAAGCCACACCGACAGCTCCGCCTCCCGTCAAGACCGAACCGGATCCAGAAGCAGAAAATGATGTCCACGAAGTTGCACCCAAACCATCTGAGGACACCGCATCTGCCGCAGATACCTCGTCACATTCAGGCAGCACTTCAGAGGGGAGCACCTCTTCCGGCACCGGTGGTGGTACCGGCGGTGGGAACGGTACCGGAAATGGTCCCGGCGATGGCAGTGGGGAAGGCTCCGGATCGGGTTCTGGCTCGGGCGGTGGAAACGGATCTGGCCATGGCAGTGGAAATGGAGACGGCGCCGGTCCCGGAGATGGCGTTACCATGGGACCGCAGCTTTTGAGCAATCCGGCGCCTGCCTATCCGGAATCCTGCCGCAGAGCGAATATTTCCGGAACGACGGTCGTAGGTCTCACCATTTCGAGCGATGGCAGCGTCTCGAGCGCATGGGTCGTTGCCTCTTCCGGGAATGGCACCCTTGACAGTGCCGCCGTCAATGCCGTCTACGGCTGGCAGTTCGTCCCTGCCAAACAGAATGGCGTGGCGATCACCTGTAATTCACAGGTGCCGGTCACATTCAATCTGAGATAATGAAAAAGCACATGTGCCGCAAGGCGCATGTGCTTTTTGTTGTGATGGGTTCAGCGTTTCCCTAGGGAAATATGTGAGATAGATGAATACCGATAAAGATTTCTCGGCTTCGCTCGAAATGACGATGGCACTGAACGCGAACTCACTATAGATGTGACTCGTGTCTTGAATGCCACTTACTATATGAGAATACCGCCATCCCTCCAGCGGAGCAGACCCTTGAAGAAGGGCCGCGCCAAAGGCGCCGGATAGAGTGCCCCGCAGGGGCACAGTTCACCGTAGCGGTCAGCAGAGCAGATGCGTTGACCGTTCTGCCGTCCATCTCATATCACTTGCTGGCCGTTCTGCCGTATTCTGCCTCTTCGAGGCAGTCTATCCCGGCCTTTGGCCGCTCCCCTTCTCCAAGGGGGAACGCATTATAGGCCATTCTCCATTCTCCGCGGCGCTTAGATCCTTCGACTCAGTTCTCATAATTTCAGATCAGCGCTTCCTTAACATACGACGTTTTTCTCCGCTCAAGATGACGAAATGCGCCGCACTACCCCCGCTGAACCCGTTGAACCTATAGAACCTTTGAACCTCTTTCGCAAATCATCAAGGGACGGCACGCCCCACGGGCTAACCCCTTAGTGTAAAATTTTACTCGGTAGGGGAATTTTCCAGAAACAATAAAAGAGGA
>ENA-OUQF01000909-OUQF01000909.1-human-gut-metagenome-genome-assembly--contig:-NODE-909-length-19924-cov-20.730233_pt1 | contig 19924 bp, 14 predicted proteins | sample MGYA00237947_ERZ548826 | MGnify/ENA primary metagenome ERZ548826 (study PRJEB26490, sample SAMN05194701) | human gut metagenome | biome: terrestrial biome; feature: human-associated habitat; material... | reverse complement strand
TGTTTTCTATTTATCACCTGATCACCCGAAAACAAAGGAATCCTATTAGACAAGATAGTTGCTAATTATCTTTCATTGGCATCGCACCAACCCATATTACGCTTGAGCCTGTCGCTAGAAGTATCATTATCTTATATATTGTCATGGCACAATCAGCATCATTGTTTATCAATCTAAAGTATCATCGCTCGTTAAAAACATCATCGCGCAGTAGTGAAATAGCTCGAATATATAAGTGTTGTATCTAATAGTTGTTATTTTGTTTTCAAAGAGCTACTAGGAAGATTGCATATCTCCCTTCACTAGATAGTCCTTGAAATCGTGAATTATTAGCCTCTCTTTTTACATTTTTTTGAGAATTTTTCGATTCTTTTATAAACTGCATTATTCGTCATATGTAAATCTTCAGCAATTTCCCACACACAATACTTGTTTTTCAACATTACAATAATTTTCTGCATGACAGGATCACACTTTTTCAAATGCGTATAAACAACGGCATCATTAACTCCATTCAGTACATCTTCCCATGTATATTCACTTATATAATCTTCAGAAGGTTCATTTAGAAAGAATTTTACTTCAGTTGGTGATTCGTTACGGTGAAAACTGCGATTTTTGTTGAAATCAAAATCATCTAGTTCACGAAGATATCGTATCTTCCATTCAGGAAATCCTAATAATCGTAGTAAGTTTTCTTCTTTTTCTTTTGCTTCTAAATACTTTTTCTTTTCATAACCATAGTTATACATTTAATTATTCCTCCTTTTGTGAAGGAGAAACAATTTCCCCTTCACTTGAAAGTCCACAAAAAGGGCATTTTTTAGCCTTGAAAGGGATAAAAAAAACAGATCAACTGTCTGAAACAGAGATCTGCACCAATTCGTTGTATTTTAAAAATCTATTCTCTTTTCTAAAACGAAAAGAGTTAGGAGGACTTCGATTCTTTACCATTAACATTATTAGAACACTGTATATGTATTGCAGCAATGGTTATATATTTATAAACTATCAATATAATTTAAAACAATTGATAAAAATCTTTAAAAAAGTGAAGATTTCCTTCAAACTGATTACTAGAAAAGGTATAATGAATTTGTATATGCGAGGTTAACGATATGAAAGTAAGCTACAATAATTTATTTAAGCTTTTGATTGATGCGAATCTAACAAAAACAGAGTTTGCAGAAAAAATAGGATTATCATCTGGAACATTAGCTAAACTATCCAAAGGACAAGCTATTTCTATGGATAAATTGATTGATATTTGTGATTATTTCAATTGCACATTTGACGATGTTGTAGAAATTATTCCTAAAGAGGAACGTGAGGAAAATAAATAAGTACGAATAAACGTAAAAGAGGTGATTACATGCCTATAGTATTGGATAATAATAAAATTGGTGCCGTTGGTGAGTACGTCAAAGAAAATACACAAGAAGGAGCTGATATAACTATCTCGTCTCCTATCTTTACAATCTATGCTTTTGAAGAATTACGAAAAGTATTAGAAAAAAGTAATAAATTTAAATTTCTGTTCAATGAACCTACATTCATAAAAAGAATTATTGCCAATGATAAAGAAGTAAAAGAATTTGAATTACAGATGCATCAAAGAGAAAGAAATGTTTCTGAATTTAACTTAGAAATCGGATTAAAAAACAATTTGGATCAAAACCAAATTGCTTCTAAGTGTTATAACTTCATCAAAGAAAAAGGTGAAATTAAATCTGTTGTGAAATCAGGTAGTGTTTCTCCTAGCAATATTCTTGTTGAAAATAAAGAAGGCAGTTATTTGATTCAGGGTAATAACATAGCTTTTTCTAAAGATGGTTTAGGATATACAAATCAAATTCGCTTTGATTTCAATACGGTCAGTGATGATCAACAAATGATTGATCAATACAAAGCTTTTATTAATCAAATATTTGAAAATGAAGATCTAGTTGCAGATGTTAAAGACGAATTATTAAAACATTTATCCAATTTATACAAAGAGAATTCGCCTGAATTAATTTATTATTTAACTCTATACAATATTTTTGGTGAAAAACTATTAAATATGGATGATATGGCTAGAGTCAAAGAACGTACAGGAATCAATAAAACTAAAATTTGGAATGCTTTATATAATTTTCAACATGATGCTGTTGTTGGAGCTATTAAAAAACTTGAATTATATAATGGCTGCATTATTGCGGATTCTGTTGGTTTAGGTAAGACTTTTGAAGCTTTAGCAATTATTAAATATTATGAATTAAGAAATGATCGAGTACTTGTTCTTTGTCCTAAAAAACTACGTTCAAACTGGACTTCTTTTAGAGAAAATAGTGTAACTAATTTCTTGGCTGAAGATCGTTTTAACTATGATGTTTTAAACCATACAGATTTATCTCGTGATAAAGGAAAATCAGGTGATATCAATCTAGAAACAATCAACTGGGGCAATTATGATCTTGTAGTCATTGATGAATCCCACAACTTCAGAAATAATAATGCATTTAAGGGTAAAGAAACACGTTATCAAAAATTGATGAATCGTATTATAAAGAGTGGTGTTAAAACAAAAGTTTTAATGTTATCTGCTACTCCTGTAAATAATCGTTTGGCAGATTTAAAAAACCAAATTATGTTTATTACAGAAGATAAGGATGATGCTTTTAAAGAATCTGCGGGAATTAATAGTATTGAAACAACTCTTCGTGTGGCACAAACTAGATTTAAAGAATGGTCCAAATTACCTGAAGAAAAGCAAACCACAGCTAATCTTCTTCCTATGCTCGATTATAATTTCTTTAATTTATTAAATACAGTAACCATTGCTCGTAGCAGAAAACAAATACAAACTTATTATGATACAAAAGATATTGGTGAATTTCCTACTCGATTAAAGCCAATCAGTATTAAATCAGATATTGATATAAATAAAAAATTTCCTGCATTAAGTAAAGTAAATGGTATGATAGCAAGTCTTCATTTAGCTATTTATTCACCAATGTTATATGTATTACCTAGTAAATTGGAGTATTATGAAGAATTATATGATCAGGAAGTCAAAGGTGGTGCAGGAAAATTTAAACAGGTTGACCGTGAAAAGAATATTGTTAATTTAATGCGGGTCAATATCTTTAAAAGATTAGAAAGTTCTGTAAACTCGTTTACTTTAACTTTAGAGAGAATTCTTAAACAAATCGAAATCATGATGGATATCCTTGATAAAGGACAAGAAGTAGATTTAGATAATGATACATTTTCAGATGTAGAAGATGATGACTTTGATTATGAAATTGGTGGGAAAATTAAAATTAAAGTAAAAGACTTGGATGCTTTACGATTAAGAGAAGATCTGGCCGAAGATCGTAAGATTCTAGAAGAATTGCTTTATCAGTCTATTGATGTGACTCCGGATAAAGATGCTAAATTGATTGATTTAAAAAAGCACATAACAGAGAAAATTACTCATCCAATTAATAGGAATAACAAAAAGATTATTATCTTTACTTCATTTTCAGATACGGCTGAATACCTTTATAAAGAAATCAATCAATGGTTACTAGATACACATGGCTTATATTGTGGATTGGTTACTGGTGGAAATGGTGTTAAAACAAATCTAAAATCAGTTCCAAATCAATTTGAAGCTATTTTGGCAAACTTCTCACCTAGATCGAATCATTTACCAACAGATAAAGAACAAATTGACGTGTTAATTGCGACGGATTGTATTTCAGAAGGACAAAATCTACAGGATTGTGACTATCTAATGAACTATGACATTCACTGGAATCCTGTAAGAATTGTTCAAAGATTTGGTCGTATTGATCGTATTGGATCGACAAATAAAGTGATTCAGTTAGTGAACTTTTGGCCTAATATGGAACTAGATGAATATATTAATCTAGAAAATAGAGTCAAGAATCGAATGGTTATGTTAGATCTTTCGGCTACTGGAGATGATGACTTATTATCTGCAGAAAGCAAGAATCTAGAATATAGAAAGAACCAGTTGAAACAACTTCAATCTGAAGTATTAGATGTGGAAGACTTACAAGGTGGTATTTCCATTACAGACTTGACTTTAGATGACTATATTATGTCTTTGGATCGCTTTATGAAAGAGAATCCAAATGTATTAGAAAAGTATCCTACTGGCGTATATGCTGTAACGGATATTCCAGATAAAAATAAAGACGAATGTGTTGAAGGTGTTATTTATTGTTTAAAACAAAAGAAGTATACAGACAATCAAGAAGCAGCAACTTCCTTGTACCCTTATTATTTAGTTTATGTAAATAAAGATGGTTCCATTCATATCAAGAATACAAATCCTAAAAAGATATTGGATCTTTATAAAGTATTATGTCAGACAAAAGATAAACCAATTGAAAAATTAATTAAAGCTTTTAATAAGAAAACAAAGAATGGTTCAAAAATGACGGAATATACAGAACTATTAGAAAAGGCTGTTTATGATATTAAAGGTATTGTAGAGCAAAAAGGAATACAATCTTTATTCCAATTAGGACAGGCAACCTTATTGGATAATACTGTTAGTGGATTAAATGATTTTGAATTAGTATCATTCTTGGTGGTGGAATCATGAATTTATTAGAAGCATTACATATACCTACTCTTTCCAAACAAAGAGTGCCAGTTAAAACACTAATTGAGCAGCTACAACCGACACCTGAAAATAAAAGATTAATTGAAAGCCACGTTGCTTCTATTTATCTTGTTAGCTTGTTAAATGAACAAACGATTCATTATAGAGCTTATAGAGATGATGATTATAGTTATCAAGCTATTTATGTGTTGCAAATTACATTAAAGAAGAATGATCAATTAACAGATTTAACAAGTCAACTGCACGCTTCATTTCCTGAACCAACAATATTATTGATGAAACATACGGATAAAGAATGGATCAGTGTAGCTCCAAAAAGAATTAGTAAAATAGATCAAACAAAAACGGTATTAGAAGATAATGCTGTACAAGAGATAAGTACGGATTCAATGGATTATTTGAATCTAAGTCAAATAACAGCAACAAATTTAAAAGATTACTACACAAAATTTGTGCAGATCGTCTATAAAATTGGAGTATTGAATTTAATTAAGGTATATCCAACAGCTGATCTTGACTATAAATCAATTATCAAGGAATACCAGGCAATACAAGCCAACATAAATAACTTAAAAGAACAGTATAAAAGAGCTTCAATGAAATCAGAAAAGATGGATATTGATGATCAGATATATGATGAAGAACAGAAACAAAAGAATATAGTCAAAAGATTGAAAGAAGGTGCTTAAATGTTATTTTCTGAGCGAAATAAAATAATTCCTAGCAAAGAAATTATGATAGATGGAATAACAAAAAGTTGTAGAAATAGATTAATAAACACAATTACTATTTTTTTTGAAAATGATTTAGATGCAGATGTATTAAAGGATTTATATCTTTATGCATATGATAAATTAGGCAAAAAAATTGATTATGAAGTAATTGCTGAATTGCCAGATTATTTAGAAGAAGATTTAATAACTACAATTAATGAAGATTGGGATGACTTTTCATGGCACACTTGTTTTGATTTTATAGAAATAATTCTTAAATTTGATTATAAAGCTCATGAATACTATCAAGAGGTACTGAAGGAATTGAAGATTAAAGTAAATGGCATTTTATCAGACGAAAAAATTGGGTACAGAATCATTAACAATCAAATTACAAATATCACAAATGAAGAAGAAATTCATGAACTTGAAACAGCTATGGATTCTATTTTTACATCAGTGGATAACCATATTGAAAAAGCATTAAAGTTTTTTTCGGATAGAAAAAATCCGGACTATAAAAATTCAATCAAAGAATCAATTACAGCCGTAGAATCAATGTGTTGTATTATATGTGAAAAAAATGTAGAGTTAGGAAAAGCGTTGGGAAAGCTAGAGAAGAATGGAATATATATTCATGGCGCGATGAGAAGTGGCTTTCAATCTTTATATGGATATACAAGCGATGAAAGTGGTATTAGACATGGTGGCTTTGAAGATAAAGAAGTAACAGAAGAAGATGCTAGATTTATGTTAGTTACATGTTCTGCATTTATAAATTATCTTAAGATCAAATACGAGAAAATAGGAGGAAATGAAAATGGATAAAGTAGACGGATTAAGTTTAAATCTAGAAAAACAGAACATAAATAAAATCAAAGAATTATTTCCTGAAGCAGTTGAAGAAGGAAAGATCAATTTTGAAATGTTAAGGGCTATGCTTGGAGATGAAGTAGATGATTCAAAAGAAAAGTATCAATTCACTTGGAATGGTAAAGCTAAATCAATTAAATTGGCCCAAACACCTTCTTCAGCAACATTAAGACCATGTAAAGAAAAGTCTAAGAATTGGGATACAACAGAAAATCTTTATATTGAAGGTGATAACCTAGAAGTATTAAAACAACTTCAAAAAACTTATTACAGCAAGATAAAAATGATTTATATTGATCCTCCATATAATACAGGAAATGATTTTGTATACAACGATAGTTTCTCTAATAGTTTAGAAAATTACAAAGAACAAACTAATCAAAAATCCTCTTCTAATCCTGAAAGTAATGGTAGGTTTCATACTGACTGGCTAAATATGATGTATCCAAGATTGATTCTTGCACGAAATTTACTTAGCAATGATGGCATTATTTTCATCAGTATAGATGATAATGAACAGATGAATTTGAAAGAATTATGCAATGAAGTATTTGGAGAACTAAATTTTGTTTCGCAGGTAGTATGGGAACGTGCTTATTCTCCTGTGAATTTGAAAAAGCATTTTTCGGAGTGTCATGACTATGTTTTGTGTTATGCAAAAAATATTAATATTGCTTATTGCAATGGTTTACCAAAGACTGGTGAAGCATTAGAAAGATATAAAAATCCAGATAATGATTTTCGAGGGCCGTGGAAAGCTGCAGATTCAACTGTTGGACCAGCGGTAGCAGAAAGAGTTTACCCTTTAACTTTACCTAGTGGACGGGTGGTAACGCCTGCTTCAGGTAGATGTTGGTTATATACAAAAGAAAAATTTGAAGAGTTAATAAAAGAAAATCGAATATGGTTTGGGAAAAATGGGAATAATGTTCCAGCAGTCAAAAAATTTGCTTCTGAGGTTAAACAAGGAATGACGCCAATGACAATCTGGAAATACACTGAGGTGGGACACTCGCAAGAAGCATCACAGAATTTAAAAAAAATATTTGAAGGTAAGGCATATTTTGATTACCCAAAGCCTGTTAACTTGATTAAAAGATGTTTACAATTATACACATCTGAAAATGATATTATTTTGGATTTCTTTTCTGGTTCAGCTACTACAGCTCATGCAGTTATGAAGTTAAATACTGAAGATGAAGTTAATCGTAAATTTATCATGGTTCAATTACCGGAGTTATGTGATGAAAAATCAGAAGCGTTTAAAGCGGGATATAAGAATATATGTGATATTGGTGAAGAACGTATACGTCGAGCTGGTGAACAGATTAAGTCTGAATGGGAGAAAGAACATCCATCTGATGGATTGTTTGGTTCTGAAAAAGAATTTACAACAGATATTGGATTTAAAGTGTTTAAATTAGATTCTACAAATGTAAATGAGTGGGATTCTAACATGAAGCTTGATGAAAAAGAGCTTGCTATGCGTTTAGGTGAAGTATTCAAGGAAGATAGAAATAAAGAAGATATTCTTTATGAAATCATGCTTAAGTATGGTGTGTTTGATAAACAGGTTGAACAAATTGAAGTGAATGGTAAGACGATGTATCGCGTTGGTAAGCGCTATATGATTGTCTGTTTAGAAGATCATATTACTTCAGAAGATGTAAAAGCTATTGGTGAATTATCTCCTAAAACAGTGATTTTTAATGAAGCAGGATTCAACAATGATAACGATAAAATCAATGCTGTTTATAATCTTGAAAAATGTGGTGTAGAAGATGTGAAGTGTATATAGGAGTAGATTGAATGGAAAAAATAAGTGATTGTAGTTTAAACCTTGAAAGAAAGAATGTTGAAAAGTTAAAAAATTTATTTCCGGAAGCTGTCCAAGAAGGTGTGGTTAATTATGACATTCTTAAATCTCTTTTAGGCTCTGAAATTTTCGGGGGGGGGGCAAGAGCGTTATCAATTTACTTGGAATGGTAAATACCAATCTATAAAAAATGCTCAAACGCCTTCATCAGCAACTTTAAGACCTTGCAAAGAAAAATCAAAGAATTGGGATAATACAGAAAATCTTTATATTGAAGGGGATAACTTAGAAGTTCTAAAACAACTTCAAAAAACATATTATGGAAAGATTAAAATGATTTATATTGATCCACCCTATAATACAGGAAATGATTTTGTGTATAATGATAGCTTTTCTAATTCAATAGAAAATTATAAAGCACAAACTAATCAAGTATCTTCATCTAATCCTGAAAGTAATGGAAGATTCCATACGGATTGGTTAAATATGATGTATCCAAGATTACTATTAGCAAAAAATTTGTTGTCTGATGACGGAGTGATTTTCATTTCAATTGATGATCATGAAGTAGTAAATTTAGAGAATATATGTAACGAAATATTTGGGGAATCAAATAGAATAGCTACTATATGTTATAAATCTAGAGCATCTATTTCAAATGATAAAATTGTTTCATCTAATCATAATTTCATTGCTTTTTATGCAAAGAATATTACTGTAATTGAACAAAATAGAAAATTAATTGGTGTTGATCCTGTTTTAGATAATTTTAATTACGATGATAATGATGGTAAAGGTGAATATCGCTTGGTTCCTGTTGATGGTCCTGGAGGAGAAAAAAAAGGGAATCCATTTTATGAATTTTTAGGAATAACAAACTATTGGCGTTTTTCTAAGGAAACAATGACTGAAAAATATAACAATGGGTATGTTGTTAAAAGAGGAAATAGCTTATATCAGAAATATTACAAGTCTGATGCAATGAAAACAAGAAAGACTGTAACCACATGGTGGGATGATGCGGGTTTAACATCTACAGCAACTACAAAGTTGAAAACATTGATGAATGGTCCATCTTTTGATACCCCTAAACCAATTGAACTTATAGTTAGAATGCTTAAAATGATGACATATGATGATAAGGATTCGTTTATATTAGATTTCTTTTCCGGTTCTGCTACTACAGCTCATGCAGTGATGAAGTTGAATGCAGAAGATGGTGGTAATCGTAAGTTTATAATGATTCAATTACCAGAGCTATGTAATGAAAAATCAGAAGTATATAAGGCTGGATATAACAATATTTGTGATATTGGTGAAGAACGTATTCGTCGAGCTGGTGAACAGATTAAGTCTGAATGGGAGAAAGAACATAATTTAGATGGTTTATTTTGCTCTGATGAACAGTTTACAACAGATATTGGATTTAAGGTGTTTAAATTAGATTCTACAAACGTAAATGAGTGGGATTCTAACATGAAGCTTGATGAAAAAGAGCTTGCTATGCGTTTAGGTGAAGTATTCAAGGAAGATAGAAATAAAGAAGATATTCTTTATGAAATTATGCTTAAGTATGGTGTGTTCGATAAACAGGTTGAAGATATTAATGTGAATGGCAAAACGATGTATCGTGTTGGAAAGCGTTATATGATCGTTTGTTTAGATAATCAGATAACTTCTGAGGATGTAAAAGCTATTGGTGAATTATCTCCGAAAACAGTTATCTTTAATGAAGCTGGATTTAGGGATGATAATGAAAAAATAAATGCTACTTATAATTTAAAACAATGTGGTGTAGAAGATATTAAATGTATTTAGAGAAAGGAGTTGGTCGGATGAAATTAAAGTTTGTTGATCAACCATATCAAACGGATGCAGTGAATGCGATATGTGATATTTTTGATGGTTGTGAAGTTAAAGATTCATTATTTACTATTGAAGTAGATAATCACAATAAATTAAATTTTGATACAGAAGGCGTAGATTATTTTATTGGACATTCAAACAAGTTGTCTATTGATGATTTTACTATGCTTGATAATGTACAAAATATCCAGGAACGTAATGATATTCAAATGGCAAAGGATCTTCAAAAGAGAAACTTTACTATTGAAATGGAAACGGGCACTGGTAAAACGTATGTTTACACGAAAACAATTTTAGAACTTAATAAACGCTATGGATTTACTAAGTTTATTATTGTAGTTCCTAGTATTGCGATTAAGGAAGGTGTAAATAGTTCTTTAAATGCGACTAAAGAGCATTTTATGGAAAAGTATGACAATGTTGTTTATAACTATTTTGTCTATGATTCAAATCATTTGGAAAGAATCAGAGAGTTTGCGACGAGCACTAATATTGAGATTATGATCATCAATATTGATGCGTTTAGAAAGAGTTTTACAGATCCTTCTAAAGAAACAAAGGCAAACTTGATTCATAGAACGAGTGATAAATTAAATGGGAATAAACCAATTGATTTGATTGCGGGTACAAATCCAATTGTTATCATTGATGAACCACAGTCTGTTGATGGTACTAAAAAATCAAAGGAAGCTATTGCTTCATTGAATCCTTTATGTACGTTGCGTTATTCAGCTACACATAAGGAAATGTATGATTTAATGTATCGTTTAACTCCTGTGGATGCATACCAGGAAAATCTTGTTAAGCATATTGAGGTGGCTTCTATTACAAGTAATGAAGCGAGTACGAAGCCTTATGTTCGATTGGTTAGTGTATCTTTAAAGAACGTTTTTACTTGTCGCTTAGAAATATATGTAAATAACAAGAAAACGGGTGTTATAGACAAGAAAACAATTACAGCTAAAACAAGAGATGATTTGTGGGAATTATCAAATGATGTTGATTATTACAAAGATAATGGCTTTATTATTGATAATATTTCATGTAATCCAGGTGATGAATATGTTGATTTTTCAAATGGTGAAAGATTATATATTGGAGAAATCCTTGGAAATGTAGATGAAACAGCTTTAAAGCGAGCACAGATTCGTCAAACGATTGAAATGCATTTAAATAAAGAAACATCCTATATTAAGCAAGGTATTAAAGTATTAAGCTTATTCTTTATTGATGAAGTTAGTAAATATCGTGATTATTCTAGAGAAGATGAAAAAGGGGATTATCAACGTTGGTTTGAAGAAGAATATACAAAATTGATCAATCTTCCTAAATATAAAGTATTACGCGAAAAATATGGGAATTACATTTCTACTGATGCTAGTGCAGTGCATGATGGATATTTTGCACAAGATGGTAAGGGCAGAGTTAAAAATTCAAGTGGAACTACAAATGATGATGAAACAACTTATCAATTAATTATGAAAGATAAAGAACGTTTATTATCTTTTGATGAGCCTATTCGTTTTATTTTCTCTCACTCAGCATTAAAAGAAGGTTGGGATAATCCCAATGTATTCCAGGTTTGTACATTAGTAGAAACGAAAGATACAATGACAAAACGTCAAAAGATTGGTCGTGGTTTACGTATTTGCGTAAATCAAGAAGGGGAACGTGTATTAGAGCCTAAATACAATACATTAAGTGTTATTGCCAATGAATCATATAAAGAGTTTGCGAGTACACTTCAAAAAGAACTTGAAAATGATAACTTTAAATTTGGAATCATTGAACCAATTAGTTTTACCGGTATTGCCGTAAAACAACATGATGGCTCATTAGTGGAATTATCACAAAAAGAATCTGAAGAAATATTTAACTATTTAGTTAAAAACGAATATATGACTTCTAAGGGTAAAATAACAAATAAATATCATCAAGATAAGCATAACGATAAGTTTATGTTACCGGAACAATATGAATCGTTTACTTCAAAAGTAATGAAGCGTATTGATAATTTATCTAGAGAAATTGAGATTAAGGATGCTTCTACAAAAGTGGCTGTTAAGTTAAATAAAGAGGTTCAATTATCTCCGGAATTTGTATCTTTATGGAATAAAATCAAACAGAAGACGGTTTATACAATCAATATGGATATGGATAAATTTAAAAAGGAAGCTATTGAACAAATTCAAAATATGCCTCGTATTCGTCCGGATAAGATTGATGCTCAAATCACAAATCTAGACATTACAAAACAAGGTGTTAAAGATGTTGGACATCAAGTGAGAGAGCTTGGTGCAGTATATGAATTTGATACAATGACATATCCTGATTTTATTCGTAGACTACAAGATTCAACAGACTTATTAAGAAAGACAATTATTGAAATTGTATCTAAGTCAGGTAGATTAAAAGAGTTCTATGAGAATCCTGAAGAATGGATCAAACAAGTATCAAAAATCTTGTTGTCAGTTAAGAAAGAAAATTTAACTGAAGGAATCAAATACGAAAAAGTAGATGACTACTATGAACAAGATTTCATATTCAACGATGAAGAATTGTATGGATATAAGGATCGAAATGTATTAGACGTATCTTCAGATAAAAATATCTATGATCATGTCATTTATGATTCAGAAATTGAACGCGAATTTGCGATAGATGCAGAAAATGATGATGATGTTCTTCTATATGCAAAATTACCTAGTCGATTCAAGATTGATACGCCAATCGGAAACTATAATCCGGATTGGGCAGTTGTATTAAACACGTTTGAAGGAGAAAAATTGTATTTTATAGCTGAAACAAAGGGTACAGAAAATATCAATGATCTTAAGGGTTCTGAAAAGAAAAAGATTCTTTGTGGTAGAAAACACTTTGAAGTGATTGATACTGGAATCAAATATGAAGTTGTTAAGGAATTAAAATCGTTAAAGAATAGGATTTAACTCATTATGATTAGATTAGTAGAAATCTTTATAATTGCTATAAAAAATCACTATTCTTACTAACTTATGGAGGTGACTTTAAATGCTAAAAAGTATTGAGTTTTCAAATTTCAGAAATTTAGACTCGAAATATATTTTTAATCAAACATTAAATATAGTTGTTGGAAAAAACAATTCTGGCAAATCCAATTTGTTAGACGGGATAAGATTAGCTTTTTCTGCTATTACAGATGATTATTTTAAAATCGAAAAAAGTGATTTTAAGAATAGTGATGATTCCATACCTATAATTATTTATGCGGAATTAGAAGACTCCAGTATAGAGAGTCTTTCTTATTACAATGAAGATGGTAGTTTAAACTATGGTTTTAAAGTTATTGTACGTAAGACTCAAAGAGGACGATATGTAAAGGAATTATCATTGTTGAATGGAAGTAATGTTGATTATGATATTTTAAAAGAGGATAATGCCATTCCAAATATATGTACTATTCCATTATCACGTATTGATTCGTTAGTAACAAATGGGCTAGCAACTAGTATTTCAAATTTTTTGAACTCTGATGAAGATTATGAATTGATTAAAGAAAAATCAAAACATGAAATCAAAAAACAACTTACTAATAAAATTAGTGAATTTCAATCATTTTGTGAAAAATTTGGTCAATCTTTAGATATTGAATTTTCTGATCCAAAGATAACAGACGAAAAGGTTTATGTAGTTGAAAGCAATACAAACAAAGAACATTCTTATCGAATAGGATCTGGTTATAAGAGTATTGCAAATATAATTATTAACACTTTAAATGAAGGTAATAATATTATTTTAATAGATGAAATAGAAAATCATTTACATCCAGCTTTAATTAGAACATTAATTAGAGAAATTAAGACTTTTAAAAATATTAAAATTATTGGGACTACACATTCTCCAATAGTACTAAATGAATTACATATTGAAGAAATAATGGATATATCCAGTATAAGTTTAGATATTCTGCCTTCCAAAATTAAAGATAAATTAAACATTTTTTTGCATCCTGGTAGAGGTGAATTAATTTTAGCGGATAATGTTATTTTAGTAGAAGGCTATACCGAAGAGTTGATTTTAAAAAATTATCTTTCCAAAAATAATTATAATTGGACTGTGATTAATGTTGCTGGTGTCATGTTTGAACCATATATTATGCTTTGTTCAATACTTAAAAAGCGAGTAATTGTTGTATCCGATAATGATAGATCAACTAATGATGGATTTAATCCGTCTAATAGATTTATTAATTTAAGAAATCTATGTTCTGAAAAAAATATCAAGCTACTTGAAATGGATAACACATTAGAAACAGATTTATACAACAATGGTTTCTTAGAAAGTTATAATTCTCTTTTAGAGAGTCATAAAAAGTACAGGGAGATTAAGGTTGCTAAACCTAATAAAAAAACAGAAATTGCTACTAAGTTAATAGAAAACGATATAGATTTATCTACTTGGCATATAATCAAGGAAATTGTTAATGAATTCAGAAATCATTAAAATTGTAGCTGGTGGTGGAAAAACTACTGAATCTTCAAAAATTTTGCGTCAAGAAAAAAATGGATTATATATCGCTTTTAATAATGAAGTAGTAAATGAAATGCAATTGAAAGGATTTGTCAGTAAAACAATAGATTCTCTTTTTTCTAGTTATATTTTACCTAAAATGACAGCACTGATTCCTTTAGTGAAAACTGGTGCAAAATTATGCTTTATTGATTCTTCTATATTACCTTCACCACTTAAAGGAATTTCTAACTTACATATAGATAAAGAAGGAAATATACTCAATAAAAATAAAAAAACTAATTTTAGTTTAGATATGGATAATAAAACCTTGCATTCTTTAAAAAATCAACCAAATTTAAACTTTTTAAAACATGTTTTTGGAAAAGAAGAATTAAGACTAACGCATTCTTTACGATCTGAATTCATTTTGTATGTCTTACATAAATATCCAGATGAAATAATAAATTTACTGGCAAAAAGATTTTCATACATTATTTTTGATGAAACACAGGATGTAAAAAAGCATTTAGAACAATTTGCTATCCTCATATATAATTCTAAAATAACATCCTATTATTTAGGAGATTGTAATCAAAATATTAATGGTGGTGGGACATGGTTTGATAATATTCAACCAACTAAACTTTTAAATCATTCATTTAGATGTCCAGAAACCAATTGTAAATGGATTAGAGAAAATTTGAATATCGACATCATTGGAAATGAAACTGTATCTTGTTTCTCATCTATTCAAATAGAGGATGCCATAAATTATGATGACGGTCTAAGAATATTGTTATATGATGGAGCAAGAGGAAAAGATATTAAAGAGTTGATTCATCAATGGTCTGGTGAAAAGTATACAATTAAAGCCGCTAAAGGAAAAACATTATCTGAAGATATTGTAATTATTGGAAAATCCCTCAACAAAAAATCTTATTACACTGCAATCACTCGAACCACAAAAAATGTTTTTACCACAATATCGAAAGTTACATAATTTGATATTTTATAAAAATTGGAGTTGATAATTTGAAACGCTTTAATGAAGGTGATGTTGTTTACTTTGTTAGCTCTTCTATCTTTATTAAGAAAGCTACTGTTATACGCAATGCTGGTGGATTTTGTACAATACGATTTTCAGATGGTAATTGTGGTACTTCTGGAACACGTGTTCGTGAAAGTAAATTGTATCGTACAGAAGAAGAGGCAAAGAAAGTTGTTGAACAACATCAAAATGCAAACAAGTGGAGATGAGGTTTTCTCCACTTTTATTTTGGATTGGCAAATACAATACCACCCATTCTTGATCTGTAGTAATCAAGAGTATACGTGTTGGTTTGCCAGTCCTTTTTTGCATCTTCAAACGTATTGGTAATGCCATCATAGTTACCATCTTGAATTGTAATATTATTACCATCTACTTTTAAAACAATACCAACATGATTTTTTCCTAGTCCTGAAAATACAGCTCCTGCTTTTGGTGTTGAAGATCTTTCAAATTTATCTGAATGTGCATTTATAAGTTGACCTACACAATCCCATCCATTTCCAGTAAAACCTGGATCATAGCCATATAATTCATAGAATCTTCCCCAGGCAAACCATGTGCATTGTCCGTATAAGCCAGCTTTGGCATATGGATTCTTTGTAATCCATGCTTCCATGTTATTAAAGTTTGGATTAGTTCTACCTCTAAAGGTAATTCCAACATAACGCATTACATGATCTACATAGGATGGATCTCCATATCCAGAAACATTTAATTCTTGTTTTTTCATATCTGAAAATTGTTGCGCATTGTATTTGGAATAACCACCAAAATTAGAAATTGCCCAATCAATATATCCAGACCCATAGTTGTATCCCTGCAAAGCTAGATAGATGTGTTCTGTATCCGATGGATTTTTTACATTTGCCCTTTTAATACAATCCGAAAAGGTATGGGTACCAACATCTATGGAATATTCAGGCTCCGTAATCCCATTAGAAACTCTAGGATATTTTATATTGTATCCAGACTCACTGGCTTGCATAGGATCATTTCCTTTACCACCAGATTCCTGCATCATAATCGCTTGAAGTAAAGATACATAATCTTCTATATCATATTCTATTGCATATTTACGAATGGTATCTTCATATGCAATAACTTCTTCACTTAAAGAAACAATTTCACTATTAGATCCGCCATCTTGGGCTAATACGCTAAATGTTCCAATAAACAGAGTAATCACAATCAATAAAATCAATCCTGTTCCAAAAGAAAAGAGTGTATTCAATGTGGATACACCCTTCTTAACAATATGAAATGATTTCTTTATAGCATGTGTTGTGTTTTGGACAATAGGCTTGGAAACAAATTGTTCTGTAGATTTTTTCATCTTTGTAGCATTCAATTTATTCACAACATGCTTTTTTGCCTTGGATATATAAGAAATTCTCTGTGGATGAATACCATGATTTGATTCAATAATCGATTTCTTGTTAGTTGATTTGATCTTATATTCATGATGTTTTTGTTTAATAAGCTTTGTAGCTCGATATTTAGATTCAATTACAGTCTTCTTAGCAGCAGCACTTACACTATTTGTAGCCTGTACTTGTGGATTGGATTTAACAGGAGCATCTTCTTTTCTATCAGACTTTTTATTATGAATTGTTTGCTGTTTAATAAAATGCCGAATATTTCCTTTTGTATCCTTTGTTTTAATGGCTTGCATTTTCTGCTTGGTTTTTATATCTCTCATATTTATCAACTCCTTTGTATGCAAAAAAGCGCCGTATTGCTACGACGCTTTTGTCTTGCTCGAAAGATGGAGCAAGGAAATACTATTCAATTATTTGTTATACTTTTTCTTTCTGCTTACAACCATTGTACCGACGGCTGCACCACCGCTGATAAACAGTAAGGCAATCCATAATGCAAGGTTGCTTGTATAACCAGTCTTCGGATTCTTATCGGATGTTCCCGGTTTGGCGCTAGCAGGCTTTTTCTCAAGAGCAGAAATCGCATTTTCGATAGCCTTTGCCATCTTGTCTACTTCAGATTGCTCCGTAATATTTTTACCACGCACAACAGCTTTGACAGCGTTTTTCACACCAGAGAAATCTTTGTAGTCATCCTTCTTCAAAGCATTTGCCTTCGTAATGGCTGCATCTACCTTAGTATAATCAGCATCCTTGTATTTCAGGTCAGCAATCGCATCTTCAATTGCTTTTGCCATCTTGTCTACTTCAGATTGCTCCGTAATATTTTTATCACGAACAACAGCTTTGACAGCGGCTTTCACACCAGAGAAGTCCTTGTAGTCATCCTTATTCAAAGCATCCGCCTTCGTAATGGCTGCATCGACCTCGTCATAGTTCGCATCCTTATATTGCAGGTCAGCAATGGCATCTTCGATTGCTTTCGCCATTGCATCCACATCGCTCTGCTCAGTAATGTTTTTACCACTAGCAACAGCATTGACAGCGTTGTCTACACCAGAGAAATCTTTGTAGTCACCCTTGTTCAGTTTATTTGCCTTGGCAATAGCCTCATTGACCTTGTCATAGTTCGCATCCTTGTATTGCAGAGTAGCAATCGCATCTTCAATAGCCTTTGCCATTTTGTCTACTTCAGATTGCTCGGTAATGTTTTTACCACGAACAACAGCATTGATAGCGGTATCCACAGTGGAGAAGTTCTTGTAGTCATCCTTGTTCAGTTTATTTGCCTTGGCAATAGCTTCATTAACCTTAGTGTAGTCAGCATCCTTGTATTGCCACTTCAAGGTAAAGGTTACGCTTTTACCTTTTCCACAGTCGTATTTGTAGGTAACGGTGTCTTTGTCATTATCCACTGTCAGCGTGTTTCCACTTACTTTCCCACCGCTCCAGTCGCTTGTCTTGGTAACGTCAAAGTTTCCCGGCAAGGTGGAAAGGTCAAATGTGCGGTCATTGCCAACAACGATCTGGTAGATATTATCGTAACAATTCAGGTCATCCATATCTGTGTTGCTGACATCCAGAGAGGTCAATTGGTTATTGTCGCAGCTCAACTTAGTCAGTGCCGTATTCTTGCTGACATCCAGCGTGGTCAATTGGTTGTTGCGGCAGCTCAAATAAGTCAGTGCCGTATTCTTGCTGACATCCAGCGTGGTCAGTTGGTTGTAACCGCAGCTCAAATAAGTCAACGCCATATTCTTGCTGACATCCAGCGTGGTCAGTTGGTTGCGACCGCAGTCCAAATCAGTCAGTGCCGTATTCTTACTGACATCCAGCGTGGTTAGTTGGTTGCTGCTGCAGTACAAATCAGTCAGTGCCGTATTCTTGCTGACATCTAGCGCAGTCAGTTTGTTTTCAGCGCACCACAAATTATTCAATGATGTAAAGTATTCAATGCCTTTCAGATTGGTGATCCTTTTGCGAAAACAATTAATTTTTTTAACTGCTGCGATTTCTGTATCACTTAAACTGCCGTCCTTGTTGTTATCAAATCCTTCGACAATAGTGCGGAAATTTGCATCTGGGAAGTTGTTATTGTCAATCGCAACACCAGCACTCTGAACGGCAATGCCATTTTCTCCTTCGCTACTCATCTGTGCTAGAGCTGCTTCGGATTGTGTATCCGGCATATCGCTGTTCTGCTTTTCCTGATTTTTCTCTCCTTCTGGCTGGGATGCTTCACCCTCGACTGCTGGTTCGACATATTTCCCACATTTTTCTGGTAAAGCACCCTCTGCGCCGCAGACAGGGCACTCTGCATTCATTGTTTCTTCCGTGCAAGTCGTTTCGCAGGTGCATTCAGGTGTTTCTTCTGTGCTGTCCTCGGCAAAAGCCGTGATTGGCACAAAATTGAGCACCATGCACTGAGCAAGCAGGATACTGAATAATCGTTTTTTCATCTAGTTTCCTCCATTTCGTTGTTCTTTGACAGCTTAAAATCGTATTTCATTTCCAGCATTGTAAACAGCTTATACATAACCTTTGTAGCAATTTCTTTAATATCCAGTGATTGAATAAAGGCAAGTACCTTTGCCTGTTCTTCCTCCGGTACACGATATACTCTCATTGATGCCGTCAAAAAGCGGCTGAGCTTGCGTTCCAATGGAAAATGAATATCACATTTTCTCGCCATATAGCTACGCATCAGTCCCGCTGTGCCGATTTCCATCTCGTAAAAGTCGCTCTCGGTATCATTGGGGAAATTTTCACCAAAGATCTGCTTCAGCTCTGCCGTGGTATGCAGGTAAATATATTCCGATGTGTCGGGCAGGGAATAGGCTTCAATGTAGATTTCCCGCAGGTTCTCATTCAGCTCGGTCAGAGTCAATTGGATTGCCGTTTCTATCGCATAGGCGTAAACTGGTGGAAGCTTGCTGTCTGCAATGCTTCTTGCCACGCCGAATTGTCCGCCGAACATCGTTTCGGTCAATTCCAGTAAAATTTTGTCCTTGGTAGGAAACAGATTCAAATAGCTTCCTCTTGCAACACCTGCTTCATCCACAATCTGACTGACAGAGGTGTTTTTATACCCCTGTTCCAGAAAGAGACGGA
>ENA-OUQF01000902-OUQF01000902.1-human-gut-metagenome-genome-assembly--contig:-NODE-902-length-20023-cov-9.778846_pt1 | contig 20023 bp, 35 predicted proteins | sample MGYA00237947_ERZ548826 | MGnify/ENA primary metagenome ERZ548826 (study PRJEB26490, sample SAMN05194701) | human gut metagenome | biome: terrestrial biome; feature: human-associated habitat; material... | reverse complement strand
AAAAAAGAATCAAGTGATTTAGACATTGAAGGAAATATCATTTCAGTATCGTTAAGCCAAGAAGAAACGCTCAATTTCAAAGAGGGAACTTGTAACATTCAATTAAGAATGATTACAAAAGGAGGAGTTGCTATTGCTTCTCCTATCAAGACAACAAAGGTATATAGAGTATTGAATAAGGAAGTGATTACATGATTCTAATGCAAGATATTCAAATGAATATACAAGATGAATCAGACAAGCTTCAAATTGAAATCAATGAAGATAAAGAAACATTAACTTTAGGCTTAGATGAGAAGTTTGTAGAAGGCACAAGTGATTACAACAAGCTAAAGAACAAGCCTAAATTAAATGGTAATGAAATCATGGGAGAGGTTGAAGAAATAGACCCAACAGTTCCAACGTGGGCGAAAGCAGAAACAAGACCGGTATATACACCGGAAGATATTGGAGCTATGGCAGAAGGTTCTGTAACATCTGTATCAACAACCGAACTAGATGAATTATGGAATAGTCTATAGGAGGAAAAAGAATAGCTATTGAATATTTAGATAAGAGTGGATTGACGCTCTTAATCAGTAAAATTAAATCGGCGTTAGGTGGGAAAGTTGATGTCGTAAGTGGTAAAGGATTATCAACAAATGACTACACAAGCGCAGAAAAGCAAAAGTTAAGTGGTATCGCAAGTGGTGCTCAAGCGAATGTGATTGAATCAGTAAAAGTCAATGGTACAAAATTAACGCCAAGCTCAAAAGCCGTTGATGTTACAGTGCCTACAAAGACATCACAATTAACAAATGACAGTGGATATCAGACAAAAGCAAATGTAGACTCGATTGTTACAGGTAAAGGATATCAGACGCAATCACAAGTACAATCGTTGATTAATTCGGCAGTAGGTAATATTACATCTATTAGATATGAAAAGGTAACGAGCTTACCTGCTACAGGTTCGAATGGTGTGATTTATTTGGTAGCACATTCACATGGAACTCAAGATATTTATGATGAGTATATTTGGCTTTCAGAGACAAAGACATACGAAAAGATTGGTAATACAGACATTGATTTATCGGCATATGTTAAAAAATCAGAATTAACGGCGATTACAACAAACGATTTAAACACAATGTGGGGTTAGCATATGTCTTTCGTATTCAAAGACAAAGCTTCTATTCAGTGGCTTGTCTCGAAAATAAAGTCTGTAACCACATCGCACAACGCATTGAATCAAATGGTGATGAATAATCACTTTACTACAAATCTAAACGCAACAAGTGCTCAAGATTTAGTGGATGAAAAAGGAAATACAATCCTAGCCGATTGGTCTTATGAAGTAGCAAGTGGAGAAGTCGGCACGGATTGGAAGTATAAAATCAAGGAGGAATAACATGCCAGGAAAACAAGTGACAGAATTAGATGCATTGCCTAGTTTCACTGATAATAGCTTATTGCCTGTGCATAATGGCGCAGGATTAAAAAAAGGTCTATTATCGCAACTAGCAAATTATTTAGGAAATAAATTTAGTAATCCGAATTTATTAATTAATCCGGATTTTAAAGTTAATCAGAGGGGACTTAGTAGCTATAGTGCAGAAGCGTCAAGAATATATACAGTCGACAGATGGGGTGGAACTAAATTTACTGCAACAGTAGCTTCAAACGGAATCACAATCCAAGCAAATAAAAGTGGTGTAGCTTGGTTTTCACAAAAATTAGAGAGCGCAACAGACGCAGGCTTTACAGTATCTGTACATGTAGTATCAGTGACAGGAACTGCAAAGCTAAGAACTACAGGAGTAGAAGAAACTTTGAAAGTAGGATGGAACTACTTTGTATCTGCTTCTTCCGCAAGCGAAATTGCCTTAGAAATCACACAGGGTGGTTCTTTGACAATTGACAAAATCAAACTAGAGCAAGGCTCGATTGCAACTCCGTTTATTTCACCAAATCCCGCAGAAGAGATGATGAAGTGTCAAAGATATCTTATTTATGCTCCTTCTTGTATGGTAGGTTATAGATTTGATACATACATTTATGTATATCTAGAAAAATTAAAAAATATGCGTACCGATGGTACATGCACAATTCGTGGAATAAATAACGATACATCTTTATTGGCTAATGGAGAAGGGCAAAATGCAGTATCTCTAGGTACTAAACTTTCTGTAGTTAAAGATAAACAATTTATTAGAATTGATGTAAAAAATATATCCACATCATTTAAAAATAAGGTGATAGGAATAGATATGAATAATACCTTTATTTTAATTGACGCCGAAATCTATTAAGGAGGAACAATATGGAAGAATATAAAGTATACGTATCCTTACAAGACGGATACATCACATCTATTAATTCAGAAATTTTCTTATCAGAAGAAGAAATTCAAACAATGACAGAGATTGACAAAGGCCAAGGTGATAAATACGCACATGCACAAAGTCAATATCTAGAAAAAGAATTAGTTGATGAGCACGGAAGATATAACTACAAATATGTAGAAGGTAAAGTGATTGATGTTGCAGAAGCAGATAAACCAACAATTGAAGAACCAAAAGCAGAACCTACTGAGCAAGAGAAGATTAACGCACAATTAATGCTACAAATTGCACAGATAAAAGCTCAAATGAATGGGGTGAAGTAGTATGAGTTATGAATTAATTAAATCGTATTATGAATTAGGCTTATTTACAAAGAGTGATTTAGAAGTGTTTGCTTCTATCGGTTGGATTACAGAAGCTCAGAGAAAAGAATTAATTAAGTAAGCTTTAAAAGCGTTTTAAAGGGCATTTAAGCCCTTTTTCTATAGGGGGTATATAAATGTTAAGCGAAGAAGAACAAAGGGAACAAGAACGTAAAAAAAGGCAAGAAGAAAGGAAGCAAGAACGCCTACAAAAGCAAATTGAGAAAAGAAGAAAGCTTGAAGAAAGAGAAAGAAGAAGCGTAAAGCGTGCTAGTGTATTTGAATTAGGAATGATGATATTCGTATCTAATAAAATTCGTGAAGTATTGGAAAAAAGTACCGAAGAAAATGCAAATTTTAATACGATATTAGCAAAATCACTCGTAGATTTGCGTAAATTTACGAAAAAAGAATCAAAAACTCTAAAAAAAGATGTGATTAAGGAATCAAAAAAGGATTTTGAAGAAAATAAGAATGAAACATTAAAACGAATTCAAGAAGAAACTAAAAAAAAGATGGATGGAAGCCTTGCAAAACATATTGCTTATGTAAATCCACAAAAAGATACTGCAAAACGTTGGAAAAAATACATCAAGACAAGTGCAAACACGTATGCAATCGGTAAAGATAAGCTTCCTGTATTCTTTACAAAAGTAGTTCAAGAAGAAGTTAAAAATGTGGTAGGTGGTAAATCCACAATTGATGATTCTTGCAGAAAAGCTATTTCAAAATTAGCAGATAGTGGTTTAAAAATTGTGGAATATGATACAGGTATAAAAAGAAATGTGGATGTATGGGTAAGGCAACAAATGCAGTACGCAGAAAAGGAATCATCACAAGAAATTAACAATAAATGTGCTAAAGATTTGGGAGTTACTGTATTTGAGTTTGACGCTCACGCAAACGCAAGGCCCACTCATAAGAAGTGGCAAGGCAAGCGCTACGACACAAAAGGGAAACTATATCCTAGCTTGTATGAGTTAACGCATGGAGAAGAAAAAGATTATGGGTGTCGACATTTTGCACAACCAGTTTGGGATATTGATATGCCGTATGCCTACACAAAAGAGCAGTTAAAGAATATTGACACAAAGCCTTTCACATTCCAAGGAAAAGAATATGAAGGATATGAAGCTAGGCAGTATCAAAGAGAACTAGAAAGAAATATCAGAGCATTAAAGAGGGAAGTAATCTTATTGGACAATCAAGGATTAGGCAGTACAGAAGCCAAAATTAAGCTAAAGCACGCAAATGCAACGTACAAAGCTTTCAGTTCTGAAATGGGAGACAGAGTTCACAACGATAGGCTTAGAATCGGCTAAAACGCTCACATTGTGAGCTATTATTCAAGCTAAAATATAGTTAGCCAAAACCATACCGGAGAAGATTCGGTTTATAAAAGACTTTAGGAGGGCACATGAAAAACATTATTGAAATTTTAAAAGAATCAAACATTGAATTAACCAAAGAGCAAGAGGACTCAATTACAAAGCTAGTAAATGACAACTATAAGACGATTGCAGAGTTCGACAAGCAAAAAGAAAAGCTATCTTTAGCAGAGAACAACGCAAAGGAAATTCAAACAAAGTTTGATAATTTCAAAAAAAGCTATGATGGGGTTGATGTAGAAGAATTGAAAAATAAAATCAATACATTGACGAATGATATTGATACTCAAAAAACTACATACGAAACTCAGATTAGCAAAATGAATCTTGATTCTGTATTAAGCGCAAAAGCTAAAGAATACGGATGTAAAGATTTCGATTTAGCAAAATCACAATTCAACTATGATGATTTACTGAAATCAAAAGACCAAACAAATGATATTGACAAAGCTTTCAAAACTTTGAAAGAGAATAAGCCAATCTTGTTTGAAGAAAGACAAAATGAACCTGTTGCCAAAGGAAATATCGTTGGAAACAGTGGGCAAGGAGATAACCCAAACGCCGAAGATTTATTGCTACGACAGGCAATGGGCTTAACTACAGAAAAAAAATAAGGAGGATTTAATTAATACCAAATGAAATTGCATTAGCTAAGACGTATGTCTCAAATCTTGATGAGGTTTACAAATTAGCTTCAGTAACAGGTGATTTAAATGCAGACGCTACAATGGTAAGAGCAGGAGCAAACGCAAAAGAAATCATCTACCCACAAATTTCTGTTAAAGGTTTAGGAAACTACGATAGAAATAGTGGATATACATCAAACTCAGTTAAATTGGAATGGAAGACTGCTACATTCGATTATGACCGAGGAACTAAAATCTCAGTTGATACACAAGATAACGCAGAATCAATGAATATTGCGTTCGGTAGAGCAGGAGCAGAATTAATGCGTACAAAGGTAGCGCCGGAAGCAGACGCTTACACGTTCGCTAAAATTGCCGGTACAACAGGAATCACAAAAGTTTCAGAAGATTACGCAAGCGCGGAAGAATTCTTGAGTGCATTATTAAAAGCCGTTACTCAAATGGATGAGGATGAAGTTCCTAGTGAACAACGTATCTTGTATGCTACGCCTACATTATTAAATGGAGTCAAGGCATTAGATACTTACAAATCACGTGAAGCTTTACAAGGATTCGCAAAGGTAGTTCCTGTACCTGCTAGTCGTTTCTATACAAAGATTAAATTGTTGAGTGGAACAGATACAGAAGAAGAAGGTGGATATACTAAAGCAGAGGATGGACACGTTATCAACTTCTTGATTGTTCATAAACCTTCTGTTATGAAATGGGATAAACACACTGTTTCAAATGTAATTCCTGCAAGCAATAACATTGAATCAGATTCAGATGTTTTGAAATATCGTAAGTATGGAATCGTTGATGTATATGCAAATAAGGTAGCAGGTATCTACTTATCTGCTAGTGCTAAGTAATGGCGAAAGAAATCGGATGGGGTTACCCTTCTAAAGTTGAAAAGCCTAAAAAAGGTAAACCTCAAATAAAAAAAGAGGAAGCTAAACCTCAAAAAGAAAAATAGCTAAAAAGGGGGTTGTAAAATGAACAATATTTTAGATTGGGAATATTACAATTCCCATTTTCCTAAATTCGATGAAAATCAATTCAATCAGTATTCTTACAAAGCGGAAGCAATGGTATTGAAGTATGTGAATGTTGATTCTATTAACGAACAGAATGAAAGTACTTTAAAAGATTGTATCTGTGATGTCTTAAACAATGTAATCTTTCAAGATTCGATTGATGGTGTATCAAGTATCTCAAATGGTGGATATTCCAAAAGCTTTATAAACACTACACACTCAGATAAAAGAAACACGCTTGAGGATATTATAGCCTTTTGGCTAGGCGATACAGATTTAATGAAAGAAAGATGGATTGCATTATGATAGGATTCTTTGAAGATTCAATTACACTTGTTAATCACTACTACGATACATTGACAAGAGAAGATAGGTTTCAAGCTTCTATTCTTGATAAATGTATGTGGAGACAATCAACCGTTAGAACTGCAAATGGTAATATTCTGAGCATAGCCACATCCACAAATATTACCATTCTATATCGTGAGGGATATGTTGAACCTTATGCATATGCAAAGCTTTCAAATGATGAGAAATCAAAACACTTCACATTAAATACAGATAAGACAGATTTCGTATTCTTTGGAGAAGTCGAAGAAGATTTATCGAGTATTAAAGCAATAAATGAAGCTAAAAAGAAATACAAATGGACAACAATTCAAAGCGTAACAGATTGTACGAATGTCGATATGTTGAAGCATTGGGAGGTTGTTGGCCAATAGGAATGAAAGTCAAACTTGATGTTGAATCAATCCCCAAGATTAAGCAGTCAAGAGGACTAGAAGAACGTGGACGAGTTCAACAAATGATTGACTCTGAAGTCATTAGGCTTATGTCCCCCTATACGCCTAGAGACACAGGAGCATTGATTAACTCGGCTACAAGATTAACTCAAATCGGTAGTGGATTAGTAAAGCAAGGTGGGCCAAGTGCTCCATATGCTAGACGGTGGTATTACAATAAAGAGAATGCTCATTTCGTTGGTGGCAAAACAGACCATTGGTTTAAAAAAGCTATGCGAAATGGTGGAGCAGAAGCAATCTTGAAGAAAGCACAACAAATGATAGGAGACGGAGAATGACAGTATCAAAAGCTTTGATTCAATGGCTATATGGCTATGGAAATATACAGATAGATGAACGTATTGAAACGGATGTTTTGGCACAACAAGCTATTTCTTATGCATTGTATAAAGAACCCAATGCAATTGTAGATACATACATTGACGGCTCTCAAATGCGTACTGAATACTACACGTTTCTAGCACGTAGGAATACACAGATTGAATCTGAAAGGCAAGACAACAATTCCTTCTTAGAAGAATTGGGAGAATGGATTGACGAAAAGAATTTAAATGGAGAATTACCACAACTAGACGGAAACAAATATTGTGATGATGTTTCCGTTTCAAGTGGTTTATATCTATATACAAATGAGGATAGTCAAGCAGTATATGCGTTGACAATTCAAATCAAATACAGAAAGGAGCTTAATTAATAACACAAGGAACAGAAGTAAGCGTAGGACAGACAGTCAAGAAGTATATGATTGGATTGTTCTTAGAAATGGGAACAGGTTATAAGCGAATTAAGAAGTCTACAACTTTAGACATTGCATTTAATAGCGAAACCGAAACGTATGATTTTATCGCAGATAAGAACCCAACCGAATCATTAAAGAGTTATTCACCTCAGATTGCACAAGATTTAACAATGATTAAAGGTGAAGATGATTTTGAATATATCTACGAAAAGATGATGAAATCCGTTCCGGATAATGAAGAAGTAAACACAAAAGCTTTACTTGTATTCATGTTTGACGGAGATAAAACAAAAGGCTATAAAGCGTGGGAAGTTGACGCTAAATTGATTTTCGACACATTAAGTGGCGTTGATTCAAAAATCAACTTCAATATTAACTTTGCAAGTGACATTCGTGTCGGTGTTGCAAAGGTAGCAGATGGAACAGTAACCTTCACAGAAGGCACATCAGAAGTATAAAGAAAGAAGAGGTAAATCATGAATAGAATCACGTATGAAGGGAAACAGTATGAAATCCCACCTAAAACAATTGAGGTATTAAAAGCAGAGGACGCTTGTAATGCATTTCACGCTACGCATGAAGAAGCATATCGAGCTAAATTCGACTATCTAAAAACAGTGTTAACAGATGAACAAATTGAAAGCATGTTAGGTAGTGCAGATTTTGAACAAGTTGATTTGATGGAAGTATTGTATATTGTCAATTTGATTGATGATGAATATTCAAAGAAAACGGTTGAACAGTTAGAAAAGAAATTAAAAACAACATTCGGAACAAATGGAATGAAGCAATTTCTTGACGCAAGCAAGACTGTTTCTAGCATTTCGGCGAAGAAATGATTGATTTACGCATAAAAGGCTTGCCAAATAGCATACAATCGCTAGATGGCGAGCCTATTTTATTAAATACAGATTTTCGATTATGGATAAGATTCTATGAAGAATTAGAAAGATTTAATAATCATATTATTGATGAAGTAGATTGTTCTTATTTATTCGTAGATGAACCACCTATCATAGACGGGCATATTTTAAAAGAGCTAGAACGATTCCTATATAACCCTTCTAGTACGCCTAGAAGTGATTCTACAGGCGTTAAGACTTTAGACTATGTGCAAGATGGAGAATATATTTATTCGGCATTTATGCAACTTTACGGTATTGATTTGACGGAATGCGATATGCATTGGCATAAGTTTCTAGCGCTAGCTAATAATATCGTTGGTGATTCTACATTATGGGGATATGCAAAGAGTGTTAGAGGGTACGAAAAACCTTCGAAGAATGATACACAGGATAAAGCATATCAAAGAGCAAAAGAAGCATGGTCTTTCCCAATCGAATTAACAATGGAGGAACAAGAAATGAAAGATGAATTCGATTCATATTTTGATGTTTAGAAAAGGAGGTGGCAAATTGAATATCGGACGGAACATTAAAGTTTGATACAAAGATTGATACAAGTGGTCTAGAGAATGGAATGAAATCCGTTCATGAAGTTACAAGTGGAGCTACAAATGCTATCAAGGAAACTTCAAAAGCAATCGACAAGTTAGGTTCTGATGGTTCAAAAGCACCACCGAAGATTAAAGAAAAACTTAAAGATTTAAATGATGAGCAAAAGAATACACAAACAGAAACGCAAGAAACAGGTTCAAAGTTTGATGTATTTAAGAAAATTGGAAACAGTGCCTTAGATTCAATTCAAGGTGGATTTGATGGACTATTAGGAAAGATTCAGAATATTAGTCCGGAAGCTACTGCAATCACTGAAGCCTTAACAGAATTAGGCGTGGGAGGTGTTGTAGGCGTTACTGCCGTAGCAGGAGCTATCGGTGGTATGGCATTAGCGATTAAGACAGGTGTCAATCAAGCTACTGAATTAGATGACGCTATGGCTAAATTTCAAGCTCAGACAGGTGCTTCGAGCAATGAAATGAGCAAATTTAAAAACATTGCTCGTGATGTTTGGTCTAATAATTTCGGTGAAGATATTTCAGATGTTGCCGATATGATGGCACGTGTCAAGCAACAAATGCAAGGCATAAGTGATGTTGACCTAAAGAACGTGACCGAGGATTTGATTACATTAAGAGACGCTTATGGAATGGATGAGAATGAGACCTTAAGAGGTGCGAAACAATTAATGGAACAGTTTGGAATCAGTTCCGAAAAAGCTTTTGACCTTATAGCAAAAGGTGCTCAGAATGGTTTGAATTATTCCGGTGAATTAGGAGACAATATCGCAGAATACGCAGGTAAATTCAAGCAAGCAGGATATTCGGCAGAAGAATATTTACAAACTATTACAAATGGTGTAAAAAGTGGTTCTTATAACCTTGATAAAGCGCATGACGCAGTAAATGAAATTACTACACGAATGTCAGACGGAACAATTGAAGGAGCGTTAGATAGTTTCAATGATAAGACAAAAGAAGTTTTCCAAGCATATAAAGAAGGTGGCGCAACACAAAAAGATGTGCAAGACGCAATCATCCAAGATATTAAGGAAACAACAAATCAACAAGAAGCATTAAACAAAGCAAGTATTGCATTCGGCACAATGGGAGAAGATTTCAACCTTAAGTTTATTACATCTTTATCATCTGTAGGTGATGAATATAACAATGTAGCCGGAACAATGGATAAGGTTAAGGCTATCGCAAACGGTGGCTTAAAGAACGCTTTAAGTGGTTTAGGACGTGCATTTCTTGATTCATTTACTCCAATAGGCGAACTTATTACTCCTATTCTTTCCGGTATCATTGTATTAATTACATTAGCTATACAAGGTATTCAACAAGGATTTGCAAAAGTTGGTGATGTAATCTCAAGTGTATTAAGCAAGATTGATACAAGTGGAATTACAGAATTGACAAGTCAAGTTTCTAAAGTATTAGCTCCTGCGTTTAAAGAAGTTAAAAAAGCAATTGATGAAATGAAAGTTGCGCTTGAACCTATCGCAAAAGAAATTTTAGGTAAAATTGGTAACGCAATTCAAAATGTTGTTAACCAAGCTCAAAAGATTCTTAGCGTAGTAGGCCCACCAATTCTAGCAATTATTAAGAAGATTATTCAAACAGTTATCGGCATGATTCCTGTAATAACATCTATCCTTCAAATTGTGGGAAGTGTGGTAAGTGGAATCATTTCATTTATAACTATGGTTGTGACGTATGTAGGAACTGCAATTGCAACAATACTAGGATTTATCATGCCTATTGTTCAAATTGTTGCTACAATCGTAGCGAATATTTGGTCTGTAATATTAACAGTTGCGCAGAATATTTGGAGCAAAGTCAGTGAAGTAGTAACTGCAATTATTGGATTTGTAAGCAATTTGTTTAAAACAGTTTCGGACATCATAAACAATATTTGGAGTAAGATTCAAGATTCCATGAACAAGGTAAGAGACAAGGTTCAAGGTGTTATTGATAATATCAATAAATATTTCAATAATATCAAATCTACGGTTTCTGATGTATTCAATGGTATTTGGTCTAAAGTTCAAGGTGTGATGGACAATGTAGGAAATAAAATTTCAAATGTTCTACAAGGAATACAGAATTCATGGAGCGGTTTAAAAGGATTTGTAAGTGGTGTATTTGGTGGAATTGAAGGAGCAGTTAGTTCATTAGTTGGAAGTGTAAAAGGAATGGTAAATGGTGTTATCGGTGGTATTAACGGTGCAATCGGTATCATCAATAAGATTCCCGGAGTTCACATTGGAAAGATTCCAAGACTAGAGCGTGGTGGTGTATTGAAGCGTGGTCAAATTGGTTTATTGGAAGGTAATGGCGCAGAAGCAGTCGTACCATTAGAAAAAAATAAAGCGTGGATTCGTGCCGTTGCTAAAGATATGGCTCAAATCATGCCTAGCGTAACAACAAATAACAATGGACAGACTATCAACTTCTACAATAAAGCTCAAAGTCCGGATGAAATCGCTAGAATGTTACGCATGCAAGCAAGATATGGATATGGAGGTGTAGTTCAATAGATATCAATAAAGTAAGAGTTATTGTCCGTAGGGATGATGGCGAACAATTTGAAATTGACAACCAAAAAAGATGGAGGATTCCTTCAAGTAGTGGTTTAGATGGATTTGATTATGTAGCACCTTCATACACAACCCAAGACAATGCATTCGGAAATGGTGCTAGATTAATCGGTTCACGTATTCCAATGAAAGAAAGAAGCGTAAAAGCTATCTTTAAAGGTTCGTTAGAAGAAAAAAGAGAAGAAAGGGAGAAGTTAAGACGCTTCTTCCAATATTCTCATTTATTCGATGTGATAGTCGAGTACATGGGAGAAAAGAAATATTGCAGAGGTAGATTATATGCGTATAGCTTACCAACTGCTAACATCTACAAAGAATTAGAACTTGACTTTACGATATTATGCACACAACCTTTATTACTTTCATTTGATGATTTTGCAAGGAATATTGCAGAAATTGGGGAAGGTTTAGCATTCAATTTTGAAATACCGGAAACAGGCGTAAACTTTGGAACATTTACATTCGCTAGAGAAATCTATATTGACAATCAAGGCGATACAGAAACATATTGCAGAGCCGTTATTGAAGCGTTTGGAGATGTAACAAATCCGAAACTATTCAATAAAGATAAATATATTCGTGTATTAGATACACTACACAATGGTGATGTGTTAGAAATTGATTTAGTTTCAGAACCTATTTCGATTAAAAAGAATGGTGTGAATTGTATCGGCAAAGTTGACAGAACATCATCATTCAATGATATGACGATTCAGTTAGGTGAGAATATCATAGGATATACGGCAGACAATGGAGATACGAACCTAGCTTGTACGGTTTATTATAATGAAAGGTATTTAGGTTTATAGTATGTCTTACTTTGGATTAGATAAAGATTTCAATATCGTTACCCATCTAGCACCTTACAACGTGCAGTGGAATCGGCGATATTATGAAACAGGAGATTTCGAGATTTATATTGATATAGGTCAGTACTCAAACGATATTAAATATATTTATTCTACTGAGGATAAAGAGTTAGGAATCGTAGAAATACCGCATTATTCAGTTTCAAACAACACAAAACAAATGTTGCTAAAAGGTTCTTTCTTTGAAAAGATTCTAGCAGATGATTGTATTTATCCTACATTCTCAAGCAGTGGAAAAATTGTTGATGTGGTAAAGAAATTATTAGACAAGTATTGCTCATGGAAAATGGGATATAGATATGATGAATCCATCACCGATAGAGTAGACTTTCAAGAAACAGGAGAGAACCTTGATAAGAAGTTATATGATTTACTCTATCCGTTAGAATTGTCATTCCGTATAGAATATGACTATGTATCAAGTACGTTCACATTCGTGTTGTATCGAGGTCGTGACTTGACTCAGAACAATGCAGATGGAAACAACTTTGTTACATTCTCAACGGAGTTCGGAAACATTGAAGAACCGGATGTTATGATTGATTCTAGTAAATACAAGAACTATGCAATCATTTGTGGTGAAGGACAATCAGAAGAGCGTATTTATGTAGAATATGACGCTAGAATAGATAAGAATGAGCGGATTAAAAAATTGTTCGTAGACGCACGTTCTGAGCGTATGGGTGATGATGTTACACTTGAAGATTATAAGAAAGCATTGATTCAAAAAGGAATTGAAAAACTAGCGGATTGTCAAATTGAAGAGAATGTGAATTTCGGATTGAATACGGATTCATACGAATACAAGGTTGATTTTGATTTAGGGGATAAAGTGGATGTTATAGTAGCAGATATTGGGTTAGTAATGACGGCAAGAATTAGAAATATATTTGAAGTCATTAAGAATGGATATAGAACCTTAGAATTAGAGGTTGATAATTTAAGAATCATGTAAGGAGTGAATTTAATAGAAAAGAACAATGGAGGATTTAAACAAATAACAAGAAGTATGTATTTTCTAGACAAGATGAATGCAATGGGTGGAGTAGCCGTTGCCGTATTAACATACGTATTAGGTGAGCATTGGTATTTATTTGCATTCTTCTTATTTATGAATGTAGTGGATTATATTACAGGATGTATGAAGTCGGCGATTAATCACAAAATCAATAGCAATAAAGGATGGATTGGAGTTCTAAAAAAGCTAGGCTATTGGATTATGATTGTAGTTGCGTTCACGTTCAGTGCATTCTTGGTTGAGATTGGAGAAATGCTAGGAATTGATTTCCATGTAACCACATTATTAGGTTGGTTTGTATTGGCTTCTTTATGTATTAATGAAGTGCGTAGCATTATTGAGAATTTGGTACAATGCGGATATAGCGTCCCTAGTGTATTAACTAAAGGTTTGGAAGTAGCAGATAAACTCGTTAACGAAGAACAAGAAAATGACGAATCAAGTACCTTGGAATAAGATTATTCTTGAAGAATTTATTAATCTAGCTTTATTAACTAAAGACGAAGAAATGATTTTAAGAACTAGAATATACGGATGGACGGTTAGAGAACAAGCCGATAGATTAAATATGAGTGTTTCTGGTGTGAATCGAATTATCAAAAAGATTAAGAATAAGTATGATACAGTAGAGAAGTATAGCGCAGTCCTACCACCAAGAAAAAGCAGTGAAAAAGAAACGTTTTTAGATGATAATTAAGAGGTTGAAAAACCTCTTTTTTTTGACATTTATTTGACATTAACATGGAAACAAACTGAGACTGCCTATGAATATAATTAGGAGTGTAAAGAGGTGAGCGAAATGTATAATCCAATTAATGACAGAATTAACAATTTAATGAATCAAAAGCAGATGATTGAATCGCAATTACAAAACATTCAACAACTAGCAAATATTCCACCTATTAACATTAACAACCAAATCACGCCTAACATGGCATTAAATGACTTCAACGGAAAATGGGTAAATAATGAGCAAGAAGCAAGGAATATGATGGTGAACGGTCTGCCTAGTATTATGCTAGATAGAAATGATTCAGTCTTCTATATGAAATCATTAGACGGCAGTTTTAAGAAATACAGATTCCAAGAAGAAACAGAACCAAAGAAAGACAACATAGAACAACGCTTAGACAAGCTAGAAGCTATGATATTAGGTCTAACAAACGGAAGTAATATAAATACAAAGGCAGAGAAAGAAACGCCTAGAAAGGAGCTTAAAGCGTGAATCCTTTAATGAATATGATGAACCCTCAACAAATGTTGTTGGGTATGTTACAACAAAGAAATCCACAAGCATTTAATCAATTACAACAATTAATGCAAAGTGGGCAGAATCCCCAAGTATTATTAAGTAATATGATGGGGCAACTAACGCCACAACAGAAGCAACAATTTGATTCAGTGGCTAATCAATATGGGCTAAAACGCTAATTGCGTTGAAAGGAGGAAATATAAATGGAAAGCATGAACGGTATTCAACCAATGTACGATTTAGCAGACAGAAACAACAACGAATTTGGTGGAGGATATTGGATTTGGATTATCCTTTTATTCTTGTTATTTGGTGGAAATTGGGGTAACAACGGCAACCTACAAAATGACGAATTAATGAATCAAGAATTTATTAAACGTGACCTATTCAACACAAATCAGAATGTATCTAGCCAAGGATATCAAAATTCAAGAGATATTCTAGAAAGCCGATACACAACTCAATTAGGTTTGCAGAATCTAGGTCAACAGAACCAAGAATGTTGTTGTGCAACACAAAGAGCGATTGATGGTGTAAACGCACAAAGTTTTAAAAACACGTGCGATATTACCACTGCAATTCACTCAGAAGGCGAAGCAACAAGAGCATTGATTAATGCAAACACAATGCAAGAATTACGTGATAAATTAGCAGACAGAGACAGAGATTTATTAACTGCGAACTTCCAATTAAGCCAACAGGCACAATCTGCTAGCATTATTAGTACATTGCAACCAACGCCAAAGCCTGCATATCTTACTTGCTCACCTTATTATGCATACAATATGACAGGTTGTGGATGTAACCAAATCTAGCTCGAAAGAGATTAGGCAATAGCCTTTGGATTATAGGGTAGTCGAAAGGCTACCCATTTATTTTATATAGGAGGAAAAGAAAAATGATTAATAGTATAGCAACGGCAGTACAGACAGTAGCAAACGGACAAAATGTATTATTTCCAACGGACAGAGTAAGAACGAAATCTTGTCAATGTGCTTGTAAAGGTTGGCTTGCTCATGATGTAGGAAGTGGACTATTTACATTGACGAAACAAGGAATTTATGAAGTAGAATATACGGCAGACATCACAAGTGCAACAGTAGGAGTCGCTTCTTTAGAGCTAGAACAGAATGGAGAAGCAGTAGGAGGAACAGAATCTCTATATAATGTAGCTACTGCAAGTGCATATGGAAATGTTAGTGGCGCAACATTGATTCAAGTACCTTGTGGAGCTTCTTACACAATCACGCTAGGAAATAACAGTGGTTTAGATTTATCTGTTCAAAATGCAAATATCATCATTAAGAAATTAGCGTAGGTGTATCATGCAAGAGGTTAGAAAAAGGAATCTAGACCTCTTAACCGAAGCAATGAGAGGACTAGAAAAAGGATACAATGATTTAGATTTTAAAGTTATGAGCCAAGCTTTAGACAATATCAAAGACATTGATACAATACTAGCTATGGATGATGGAAGAACGGCTATAAATGCATTAAGAACAAATGATACAAATATTGAAGGAACAGAAATTGACGATAATATCGCATTGATGAATAACCATTTCAGAAAATATATAGAAGCAAAGAAAGAATATCGAAAAGATAACAATGAAATAGATAAGCGAAATTCTATTCGTGAGTTAGAAGCTTTTTTGAATGCTATGTATGGAATCTTAGAAGAAATGAAAACATCTAGCGATTTTCAAGAAGAAAGAGAAATGGTCAAAGATAAATTAAGAGAAATGTTCTCTGTATATCAGTAATAAAAAACCTCTTTTATGTGCTATAATTAGTACATAAAGGAGGATTTTTTTTAATAAATTATCAAAGTTTTAAAGAAGCCGTATTAGGCAAAGCATTCGACATTGATGGATACTATGGTGCGCAGTGTTGGGATGGATTCACAAAGTACATGATTGATTTAGGATATAAGGCTATCCATTGTACAACAAGCAAATTTGTAAAAGACATTTGGAACAATCGAAAATCAAATGGTATCTTGAACTATTGTAATGAGGTCTCAATTATGCAACCTGGTGATATCGCAGTCTTTAAAGAAGTAGCAGGATGGACACCATACAGTCATATTGCTATTTTTGATTCAGATATTGACGGTAAATTTGGATGGTTCTTAGGACAGAATCAAGGTGGAAAGAATGGAGCATTTACCTTATGTAAATTGCCTTATTACGCAACGTTTGATACTGCTTTTAGACCTAAATGTTTCGCAAATAGTGGAGCTACAAGTCCAAGCATTCCACAACCTGTAGAAGCAATTGACCAAATTTTGCACGCAGGTTCTTACGTTACATCCGTACAAATGAAGATTGGAAATCAAGGCTTGAAACAAATCAATGGCGATTTATGCGCATACCTTGCACCATTGGGTGGTTGGTTTCCGATTCGCTTAGTTGATAAGGTACGTAATTCCGATGGATATAATGACAATGTATTGCATACCACAAATGCCGTTGTCTACGTGACAAGAATTCGTGTTGATGAAGTCAATGTACAAAAGAATCTTGCAAAAATCGGTGGAATTTGGGTAAATTGTGGCCCATTAATTGAAGTAGCATAAATTACATATAAAACCTTCAACTATTTTTTTCGTATATTAGACCGTATGATTCTGTACGGTCTTTTTTTGTGTGCTATAATATATATGGCTTTGAGGTTAATATACATTTTGATATTAATCTATGGTAGCTCTGTTTATACAGGGCTTTTTTTTATTTTCCTCAAAAAACTGTTTACAAGTACATACTTGTATGCTATACTATATATGTGGTCAGAAAGACAAGGAATATTTGTTTTAGGAGGTTAAACATGAAAACAAAGAAAAAAAGCAATCAGAAAATAGAGACCGCTAATATCTATTTAGAGATTGCTAAAAATGTTATTGAGTTGATAGTAGCTATAATAACATTCATCAAGAGCTTAGGGAATTAATTCCCTAGCTCACTTAGATTGTACCACATAATAGGAGGAACAAGAAATGAAAAAGCTAGAAATAGTTAAAATGATTTTAAATGCAATTACCATTGTATTATTAATTGCAATATTGATTGTATGGTTTGTTAAGTAATATATAAGGAGGGCACAAGAAATGACATTTAAATATTATGCAATTGTTAAAGGAGAAGTTGTTGACGAAAGCAACTCATTGATAAGTCTTAAAAATAGAATGGACGAATATGTCCATTCTATGCCAAGCAATATGGATTATGTTCATATTGTTACAGGAAAAAAGAATCCATTAATCGTAAAATATTATGATATGTTTAGTGATAAGTGGTATTCTAGTAGTAACAGATACAATGATATTTTCGGAAAGAAAATCACAATTGAATAATTTAGGAGGTATCATGGTTTCAGAAGCAAAGATTAGAGCTAACAATAAATCGAATAAGATTAATACAACGACGGTTTGCGTTCGTTTAAGTTACAACACGGACGCAGACATCATAAAGAAATTAGATGAAGTTGATTCTAAAATGGGGTACATCAAAGAATTAATCAGAAAAGATTTGCAGACTAAAAAAAAATAGTCTGTTTTCTTTAAAAACTCTTTACAAGTATATACTTGCATGTTATACTATATATGTAAAAAGTGCTTAGGTACTAGGAGGAACAAGAAATGAAAAATGAATTAAAAAAGGTGTTAGAAATTGTTGAAAAATTCAACAATGGAGAAAGAATAAGTTTTGGAGAAGTTAAAACTCTAGCATACACAGATATAAGTGAGCTAGATACAGAGGAATGGAACTCTGTAGATGATACTCTTTCTTATATTTTGAAAGAATATGGTGAAGAATGGTCTGAATATGATGAAAACTTCCCTAACAATACATATAGATATGGATATGTATTAGAAGGGCATATCTTCATAACTAGCTATACAGGTATAGCCGACCGTTATTGGATAGAAGAAACAGGAATGTTATGTGAGTAAAGGAGGAAACAAGAAATGATAGATACTACTAATGCAAAATGGGACTTCTCAAAAGAAGAAGAATATGTTATTAAATGGTTCAACGATAATGGATTTAACGGAAAGGTAATAAAACAATATGTAAGCAAGACAATTTTTGAAATAGAAAAAGACAACATAGTTGATAAATTTGAATTACCGCAAGGAATTGTATTTAACAGTATATCGTCCTATATGAAACAATTCAAAAAAAACTGGGATATGATATGTGAATTACATAAATTGAGACAATATCAAATACATCTTAAATAAAAGAATGAAATAAGCGTACAAATGATGTACGCTTTTTTATTGGCATAGTTTTTGGCATATTTTATATTGAAAATTACATTACAAACGAGTACAAGATATTACAAATTATTACAAAAATAATATTTAGATTATGTATCTGTAATTATGGTATAATAGTTCCGTTTATGGTGGAGGATATGTGATGGAAGCAATTGAAGTTTCACATTTAACTTTTTCCTATGATGGGAAAAATGATATATTAAAAAATGTTTCTTTTTCAATCCCAAAAGGAAGCTATACAACGATTATTGGACATAATGGTTCTGGTAAGAGTACAATGGCAAAACTAATCATTGGTTTATTGGAAGCAAAAAAGGGAAAAATTCAAATTTTAGGTCAGGAACTAAATGAAGAAAGTGTATATGAATTGAGAAGTCATGTTGGAATAGTATTCCAAAATCCAGATAATCAATTTATTGGTTCTACAGTGGCAGATGATATTGCCTTTGGTTTAGAAAATCATTGTGTAGAACAAGAAAAGATGCAAGGTATTATTGAAGATGTCGCAAGTCGTGTTGGAATGACGGATTTTTTAAGTGCAGAGCCGACTAAATTATCTGGTGGACAAAAGCAGCGTGTAGCGATTGCGGGTATCTTAGCGATTGAACCGGATATTATTATTTTTGATGAATCGACAAGTATGTTGGATCCTCAAGGTAAGGCAAGTATTAATGCGCAGATTCGCAAGTTACATGAGGAAAAAAATATCACTATTTTATCAATTACACATGATATGGAAGAGGTTGCTCAATCTGAAAATGTCATAGTATTAGAAAATGGTGAAATTGCGATGCAGGGAACACCAATGGATATTTTTAGACAGGAAGATAAGCTAGCTAAAATGCAGTTGGATATTCCTTTTGCGTTAAAGATTTCTAAAGAATTAAAGAAGCGTGGGATTTTTAAGGAAAATGTATGTCGTTTAGATGAGGTGGTAGAAAAATTATGTCGATTGAAATAAAGAAGTTAGAGCACACATATAATGAAAATACCCCTTTTTCGCATGCTGCATTAAAAGGTATTGATCTTTCAATTCCAGAAGGGAAAGTTACAGCTATTATTGGGCAGACGGGTTCTGGTAAATCAACTTTGGTTCAACATTTAAATGGTTTGTTGATTCCAACAGCGGGTACTTTGGATATTTGTGGCTTCCATATTCAGCCTTTGTTGAAAATCAAAGATGTGAAGCAATTGAGAAAAGAAGTTGGACTTGTATTCCAGTTTCCTGAATATCAATTGTTTGAAGAAACGATTGGTAAGGATA
>ENA-OUQF01000901-OUQF01000901.1-human-gut-metagenome-genome-assembly--contig:-NODE-901-length-20045-cov-5.219610_pt1 | contig 20045 bp, 15 predicted proteins | sample MGYA00237947_ERZ548826 | MGnify/ENA primary metagenome ERZ548826 (study PRJEB26490, sample SAMN05194701) | human gut metagenome | biome: terrestrial biome; feature: human-associated habitat; material... | reverse complement strand
ATCTTCCTGAACGAGGCCTGCTCCTCCGGCTGCGTCAGCTTTTTGCAGACCTTTGCTCAGGCATTGGGCTATGATGTCAAGAAGTTCGCCGCTCTCGGCCTGTTCGCAGACCGCCCCGTGGATCTGGGCAGCCGCTGCACCGTGTTTATGAACAGCTCGGTCAAGCAGGCCCAGAAGGACGGCGCTTCCATCGAGAACATTTCCGCCGGTCTGTCCATCAGTGTGGTCAAGAACGCGCTGTACAAGGTCATCCGCGCATCCAGCCCCGAGGAGCTGGGCCGCAGGATCGTGGTGCAGGGCGGTACTTTCTACAATGAGGCTGTTCTCCGCGCCTTTGAAAAAGAGATGGGCGTGGAGGTCATCCGCCCCGACATCGCGGGCCTGATGGGTGCCTACGGCGCGGCCCTGTTCGGCCTGCGCCAGAGCCATAAGAACCATCAGGAGACCTCCGCTATGATGAGTCTGGCCGAGTTGGAAGCCTTTGACCAGAAGGTGGTCAGTGTCAAGTGCGGCGGTTGCGGCAACCACTGCCAGCTCACCATCAACACCTTTGCCGATGGCCGCAAGTTCATCTCCGGCAACCGTTGCGATAAGCCCGTGACCGGTAAGAGCGAGGACGACAGCCTGAATCTGTACGCCTACAAGCAGCAGCTGCTGGCTGGTTACAAGCCCGTGCCCGGCAAGCGCGGCTCCATTGGCATTCCGCTCTGCCTGAATATGTACGAGCTGCTGCCCTTCTGGTACACCTTCTGGACCAGGCTGGGCTTTGCTGTGCACACCAGCCCGGTGTCTAGCCGGGGGCTGTATCTGGCCGGTCAGGCCACCATCCCCAGCGATACCGCCTGCTTCCCGGCCAAGCTGAGCCACGGCCACATCAAGGCCCTGAGCCAGATGCACCTGGATGCCATCTTCTACCCCTGCCTGACCTACAACTTTGACGAAGGTCTGGGCGACAACCACTATAACTGCCCGGTGGTGGCCTATTACCCTGAAGTTCTGGCAGGCAACTGCCCCGAGCTGGAGGGCCAGAAGTTTATCTATGACTATGTGGGCATCCACCGCCCCAAGGACTTTGTCCGCAAGATGACAAAGGAAGTCCTGCCCAAATACTTCGGCGGCATTTCCGAAAAGGAAGTGCAGGCTGCTGCCGATGCTGCCTACGCCGAGCACGAGGCCCACATGGCCCAGATCCGGGTCAAGGGCAGCGAGATCATTGATGAGGCACGCCGTCAGGGCAAGCGCATCATCGTGCTGGCTGGCCGCCCCTACCACGTTGACCCTGAGATCAACCATGGCATCGACCACCTCATCACCCGCCACGGCGCGGCTGTTGTCACCGAGGACAGCATCTCCAACCGGGTGGAAAAGTTCCCCACCAGTGTGCTGAACCAGTGGACCTACCACAGCCGCCTGTATGCGGCGGCCAAGTACTGCACCACCCAGAAGGATATGGATCTGGTGCAGCTGGTCTCCTTTGGCTGCGGCGTGGATGCCATTACCACCGATGAGACCCGCGAGATTCTGCAGGCAGGCAGCAAGCTCTACACTCAGCTCAAGATCGATGAGATCACCAATCTGGGTGCGGTCAACATCCGTCTGCGCAGCCTGTTCGCCGCTCTGGAGGAGCGCGACGAGGCGGCAGAGGAAAAGGCCGCCCCCAAGGCAGAAGCCTGATACATAGGAGGAACCTATGGAATACAATTATCCCAAATTTACCCCGGAGATGAAGCAGACCCACACCATCCTCATCCCCAACATGGCCATTACCCAGTTCCGGCTGCTGGAATACGCCCTGCGCTACGACGGCTACAAGTGCGAGATCCTGGGCAACTGCGGCAGCGCCGTGGCACAGCTTGGCCTGAAATACGTCCACAACGACACCTGCTATCCGGCCCTGCTGGTCATCGGCCAGTTTCTGGATGCCCTGAACAGCGGCAAGTATGACCTGGATCATACGGCCCTGCTCATCACCCAGACCGGCGGCGGCTGCCGTGCTTCCAACTACATCCACCTGCTCCGCAAGGCTCTGGTCAAGGCGGGCTATCCCCAGATCCCCGTTGCCAGCCTGAACTTCTCCGGTCTGGAAAAAGACAGCGGCTTCCAGATGACCCTGCCGCTGGCCCGCCGCGCGCTGGCCTGCATTTTCTACGGCGATATGCTCTGTGCCCTGCGCAATCAGGTGGCTCCCTACGAGAACGAAAAGGGAGCCGCTGACCGGATGGTCGATCTGTGGGTCGAGCGTCTGGGCCGCGTTCTGCTGGCCGGCAAGGGCTTTACCGCCCGGGAAATGAGGCACACCTTCCCGCTCATTGCAAAGGATTTTGCGGCCATCCCCGTGACCCGGGTGCCCAAGGTCAAGGTGGGCGTAGTCGGCGAGATCTACGTCAAATACAGCCCCCTGGGCAACAACGACCTGCAGAAGTTCCTGGAGAGCCAGGACTGTGAGGTGAACTTCCCGGGCCTGATGGGCTTTGTGCAGTACTGCATCTTCAATATGGGCGAGGATCATGTCCTTTACGGCGGCAAGCTGGCCGTCAAGATGGGCACCGATCAGCTGCTCAACTGGCTGGACAGTGTGGAGCGTGCCATGCTCAAGGCCACAGCCGATGCCGGGTTCTATGCCCCCGGCCCCTTCAAGGAGCTGGTGGAAAAGCCCCACGGCATCATTTCGCTGGGGGCCAAGATGGGCGAGGGCTGGCTGCTGACCGCCGAGATGATCGAGCTGGTGCAGGGCGGCTACGGCAACATCGTCTGTGCCCAGCCCTTCGGCTGCCTGCCCAACCATATCGTGGGCAAGGGCATGGTGAACAAGATCCGTGCCCTGTATCCCAGCGCCAACATCACCCCCATCGATTACGACCCCAGCGCCACCCGGGTCAACCAGGAAAACCGCATCAAGCTGATGCTGGCAGTCGCCAAGGAGCGCCTGAACGCCCCGGCGCAGGCTGCCCCCCTGACGGCAGAAGAGATCGCCGGTGGTGCTCCCCGGGTCGAGACCACGGTATAATTCTTTCTAAACAGCAACACTCCCCTTCGGGCAGGACCGTGTGCCGCACGGCTCCACCCGAAGGGGAGTGTTTTTTGTCTCAGTCGCAGAGATACCGCCGCTCGAACTCCTCAGCCGGGATGGCCTTGGAAAACCAGAAGCCCTGCGCGCCGTCGCAGTCCAGCGAGCGGAGGAGCTGAACCTGCTCCTCGGTCTCGATGCCCTCGCAGATGACGTTGTAGCCCAGCCGTTTGACCAGATGCACGATCTCCCGCAGAAAATCGGTGCCCCGCGCGTTGGAACTGCACCGGGTCAGGAAGAGTTTATCCAGCTTGATGGTGTTCACCGGGATATCCACCATGTTGTTCAGCAGGGAACCGCCCGCGCCGAAATCGTCCAGCGAGGTCTGCATGCCATCGCTCTGGAAGGAGGAAAGCAGGCGCTTCACCCGGTCGTACTCCGAGACCACCGCCGTCTCGGTCAGTTCAATCTCCAACATCCGGGCGCTGATGTTGTGCTTTTCCAGAATTTCGCTGTACTCCTGGGTGGGGGCATCCTCCCGAGCCAGCACCGCCGAGGCATTCACCGCAATGGGCAGCAGCCGGTGCCCGGCCTGTGCATTGCGCTGCAGGAACTGGGCCACCTGCTCGAAGATGTACAGATCCAGATCCACGATGCGGCCTGTGGATTCCAGAATGGGAATGAACTGGTCGGGGTAGACCACGGTGCCGTCCGGCTTGATCCAGCGGGTCAGCGCCTCAGCCCCGATGACCGAGAGATCTTTGGGCGAGAACTTGGGCTGGAGGTACAGTTTGAATTCGCCGTTTTCAAGCGCCTGCGGCAGGCCGCTCAGCAGCTCACCGGTCAGGGTCTGCTTGACCTCCAGCTTTTTGTCAAACTGGACAGCAGACACACGGGTGCTGCTGTGCACCTGCTTGCGGGCAAAGTTTGCCTTGTCGATGGCGGCCGATGCGCTCAGGCAGCCGGGCTCAATGGCGTACACACCCATCCGCACCCGCAGGCGTACCTCCGGGTAATGCTGGGCCTGATACTGCTCAAACCGGCGGCAGAGCGTGTCTGCATAGTGGAGCGGGCCTTTCTCGTCGCGGCAGGAGAGGTAGAACACGAACTGGTCGCCCACCACCCGGCACAGGAAGCACTCGCCCCAGTGGCGGGCCGCCTCGATGAGGAAATTGCTGAATTCTTTCAGCAGCTGATCACCGGTGGCGTAGCTGTATTTTTCGTTGAAGTATTTGAAGTTCTCGAAGTCACAGTAGAAGATCTGGAAGCCCTCGGCGTAGCCGCCGATGATCTTGTGGAAGACCTCCTCCTTGAAACGGGAAAAGGCCAGCAGGCCGGTCAGCCGGTCAAACTCGGGGGCAGAGGTCATGCCGCGGCTCACGGCGTTCACGGCCAGATGCTTGCTCAGGTAGGCGTTGATGATCTTGGTGATCTCGCCCAGCTCCCGGCGGTTCTGGGGAGTCCAGTACCGCTTGCTGCCGCACACCACATAGGCAATGGCACCCTGATACTCGCCCTCGCCGTACATGGCAGCGTAGACCACTGTCTGGGCCCCGCCCTGCATCAGCAGCGCGCGCCCCTGCTGCGAGTACATCCCCATGTTGTCGGCCTGCAGCACGGTGGTGCCGTATTCATCGTAGCTGTGGAACAGGGTCAGGAAGTCCTCCTTGGTATAGGATTCACTGTTCAGAGGCACCGGCTCCGCGCGGGGAGAGGTCCACTGGAACTGCCGGGAGATGCTGCGTTCCCGGATGCGGGTGTCCACAATGGTGATACGGTCCAGCTGCAGCCGGATGCCGACGATCTTCAGGAAGAGGGGAATGGCGGTCTCAAAGCTGTTGTTCTTCTCAAACAGTTCAAAGGCGGTGGAGATCAGGTCGTTGTGCAGGTAACGTGCATCGATATCAGCCGTTTCCGGGGCGGCAGGAACCGCCTGGGCGTAGCGCCGCAGATTATCGCAGAACACATACTGGTTGCGGCCGTTCTGCTTGGCCTGATACAGGGCCCAGTCCGCGTTTTCGAACAGCTGGTCAAAGGAATAGCCCGCCGTGTTTTCGGGCAGGAAGCAGGCACCGATGCTGCAGGTCATCCGGTAATCGTTTTCCCAGAACTTCACCTGCTGCACGGATTCTGAAAGCTGGCGGGTCTTCTGGAGCAGGGTGGTGTTGGGGATATCCTTCAGAAACACCACGAACTCATCGCCGCCGAACCGCACCAGAATGTCGCTGGAGCGGAACAGGGTGCGCAGCAGCCGGGCAAACTCCTGCAGGACCTTGTCGCCGAACAGATGGCCGTAGCAGTCGTTGACGTTCTTGAAAAAATCCAGGTCGATGACCAACATTCCGCAGGAGGCATAGGGATCTTTGGCCTGCAGATAGCGGTCAATGAGCTCCTTGCCGGTGCGGTTGTTATACAGCTGGGTCAGGGAATCGTGGCGGGCCTGCTCCAGCAGCTCCTGGGTCTGATTCTTCTGGTCGGTGATGTCCTTTGCGTAGCCCACATAGAGCGTGCCGCGGGCGGGGTCCTCGACCGGGCGGGCATCCACCTCCCGGGAATAATACACCCCCTCCGGCGAGACAAAGCGCATCTCCAGCGGGCCGTACAGCTCACCGGTGAGCAGGGCGCGCATCTTCCAGCGGTCCTCCGCGAAGATCGTGGCGTGCTCCGGCTTCTCGGAGCCAAGGTAGGCATCCAGCGTCTCCAGCGTGCGGCTCCGGGTATCGTAGACCCGCAGCTGATCCAGACGGGGGTCATATTCCAGCAGGAAAAACCACCGATGCACAAGAAACTGCATCAGCAGGGGATTGTTGATGATCGAATCGATAAACCGAACAGGGACATCCATGGCCGATTCCCCACTTTCCGCTTTTTAACCAGTATAACAAAATATGGAAGATGCATCAAGGCAAAACACAAAAAATTCATGGAAAGTGAAAGAAATTTTACCGAAAGCTCTGTCGGAAACGGTTTCGGTGCGTCTGCTCAGGCCGGAACGCCCCACAGCTCGATCGTGGCACCGGCGGCAAGCCGGACATTGGTGTCCACGGTCAGGGTCAGCCTACCGAGCTTCTGGCTGGCATCCACATTCTGGCCGCCGCTTCCGGCAGGCAAAACGACCGCAGGCGGTGCACCCGTGGTGCCGGATGCGGCAAAACAGAGATACTGCCCGAAGCAGGGAAGTGCCTGAAAGCTGGCAAAGGTACGGGTGGGCGGGCTGGACATCGAGCTGCTGGCAGCACAGGGGGCAGAAGCACTGAGCAGCTGGGCACCATCGCTGGTGCTGCAAACCCAGTGTAGCGTGCCCTTGGATTGGCTGCTGCCTGCCTGAAACAGTACCTTCAGCGCCTGCAGTTCGGTTGGAAAGGTGCGCTCAAAGCTGGCAGCGGCGGCGTTCAGGGATACCTTTTCCAGCAGCTCCCACTGGCCGGGATCGCTGGGGTCACCCTTTGGGCCCTGGGGGCCGGGTTCTCCCTGCGGGCCTTGCGGGCCGGGCTCTCCTTTGGGGCCGGTGGGTCCTGCGGCACCGGGTTCTCCCTGCGGTCCGGGGTCACCCTTTTCGCCCCGGAATGCACCGCTTTCCACAGCTGCTTTCAGCCGGTCGAGCAGGGCCTGCCAGGCGGGCGTGCCGGGCTGGGGCAGGGTGCTGTCCTCAGTGCCGGAGTTTTCGGCCACGCAGTAGCACACGTCCGCGCTGGTCAGGGTGCGGGTGCCATCGGTACCCTCAAAGGTGATGCGCCCCTCCCCGGGCACAGCCGTGATGAGGGCGGGCACCTCCACAAGGCCGTCTGCCACCAGCGTGGAGGGGGCAGCGTTCCCATCCGGCAGGTGCCAGAAGGCCCGCAGGGTCATGCCCTGCCACTCGCCGTCGGCTTCCACCCGCAGGGCGTAGATGCCCCGGTTTTTGGTGTAGCCGAAGCGGAGCAGGCCGTCGTACCCCTGCAAGGCAGCCCCACCGCCCGAGGATAAATGGATCTGACGTTCGATCATACAGTTTCACTCCTTTTGTCGTGGTTTTTGCGTTCAAAAAGCTTGACTTTGGTTAGAGTTTTCGGTAAGATTGTGAAAAGACCGCAGAAGGTTTGGTGGATGAAATCTAACCAAAATCAGCTTGTGAGGCTATAATATCTGATTAAATTCAGAAAGTCAAGGGAAAATCTGAATCCGGTTAGAAAACTGGCGTTCTGCACAAGAAGGAGTGCAAAATTTGTGTTTTATGACTGCTATACGGCCCTGTGTCAGGCCAGAGGAATCAGCCGCAGCCGGGCAGCGCAGGAGATGGGCCTGAGCAACTCCACAGTGACCAAATGGAAAAACACCGGGGCGACCCCCTCGGGCGAGACGCTGGCCAGAGTATCTGCCTATTTCGGTGTGCCGGTGGGGGAGCTGCTGGGCGAAGCCGTCCCGTCGGTGCAGGAGGAGCGGAAGCTGCCCGAAGGGGCCGTCCCGTTCGATCCCGCTCTCACGGCTCCGCTGCTGGGCACGGTGCGTGCAGGCCTGCCCATGTATGCAGAAGAAAACATTGAGGGCTACATCCCCATCACCCGGAAGGACGGGGCACGGTACTTCTGGCTCCGTGTCCGGGGCGACAGCATGAACGCCGTAGGCATTTCGGAAAACGATGAGATCCTGGTGCGGGAGCAGCCGGAGGTGGAAAACGGCCAGCTTGCCGTGGTGATGGTCAACGGCGATGAAGCCACCGTGAAATATTTCCGTCAGGAGGGGAGCCTTGTGGTCCTGACCCCCAAAAGCTTCAACCCCGTGCACCAGCCCCAGATCTATGATCTGAAACGGGTGCAGGTGCGGGTGGTCGGCCTTGTGGTGGAGTGCCGCAAGGTGTTCTGAAAAAAAGAAGATGGTCCCTGCGGGGCAGAATAGGAGGCTCGCTATGAAATGGAGGACCGTTCTGTGCACAGCGCTGTTTTTGTACGGTACCGTGCTGCTTTCTGCCTGCGGCGGGGGAGAGGTCCCCGCGCCTGCGGAACCGCCCGCTTCCAGTGAGGTATCGGCTCCCTCTCAGCCGGAGGAAGTGCCCGCCCCCTCGGAATCGGCTTCTTCCAGTGAACCGGAGCCGCTTCCGGAACCGGAACCGCCCAAACCGTGGGATGGCATGGTAATCCCGGAGGGCTGTAAGGCGGAGTGGAAAATAGAACAAGGCGAGCTGGTATTGGTCAGCTATGAGTTTACGAATGGGGCAAATGTGCTCCTTCCGACGGGAAAGCCGTACAGTATTGGAATGAGCTGCTTTGAAAATAACGCAAAGCTAAGGGCGGTCACAATTCCCGCAGATGTGACGGAAATCCAGTTTGGAGCATTCAAAAGTACGGGCCTATGGCAGATAATTGTTCCCGCGACAGTCAAAGAACTGGGGGATGCAGTATTTGCAGATTGTTATCAACTGGTACAGGCGGAAATTGTTGGAATACCCGAAACAGGAAAACAAACATTTGCCCGGTGTAAAGCCCTGCAAAGTGTGCAGCTTGGCGAGGGAGTGATCCGGATTGAAGAAGGCGCATTTGAACATAGCGGCCTGAAAAAAATCGTTCTGCCGGGAACATTGTCGAACGTAGAGAAATACGCATTTGATTACTGCAATTTGGAAACGATCGTTTATAACGGTGATTGGGAAGCAAAGAAGAGTACACTGACAATTGGTGAACAAAACGATGCCTTGTTAACTGCAACGCAAAACTAAATCCCCAAAACATCCCGCCGTCTCTTGTGCAAAAAGGCAAGAGACGGCGTTTTTGCGTGGAAAAGCAGAAGCGAAAAATCAGCGATGAATAGCTTGTTTATCAATTTGACCGGAATTTGTGCAACAAAAAAACCTATAAACCTATTGACATTCTGGGGAAATGGGTATATCATACGGCCAACGGAAACAAACATCCGCAAGATCAGGAGAAAAGGAGGGGAACAGACATGGACTGGAATGTGATGGCGCAATATCTGCCGCAGTATGAAAAAGCGGCCTGGCTCACCCTGCGTCTGGGTGTGGCCGGTATCTTCTGGGCTATCCTTGTGGGCCTTGTCTGCGCCGTGCTCCAGTACGAAAAAGTACCGGTGCTGCGCCGTATCGTGGGCGCTTATATCCAGCTCAGCCGGAACACGCCGCTGCTGGTCCAGCTGTTCTTTCTGTATTACGGCCTGCCCAAGATCGGCATCAAGACCAACGCCGAGCTCTGCGGCATTGCAGGCCTTGCCTTTCTGGGCGGCAGCTACATGGCCGAGGCCTTCCGCAGCGGGCTGGAAGCCATCGAACCCATCCAGACCGAAAGTGCCCTGAGCCTTGGCATGAGCCGGCTGCAGACCATGCGCTATGTGGTGCTGCCGCAGGCGGTCTCCATCAGTATGCCGGCCTTTATGGCCAATATCATCTTCCTGCTCAAGGAGACCAGCGTGTTCAGCGCCATCAGCCTGATGGATCTGATGTTCACGGCAAAGGACCTCATCGGCCTGTACTATAAGACGGCCGAGAACCTTTTCCTGCTGGTGGTGTTCTACCTCATCATCCTGCTGCCGGTGTCCCTGCTGGGCAGCTGGCTGGAAAGGAGGCTGCGCTATGCCGGATTTGGGTCTTGAAGTCCTGCTCAAGGGCAAAAATATGGTTCGCCTGCTGGGCGGTCTGGGCGTGGCGCTTAAGATCAGCGCTGTGTCTGTCCTCATCAGCCTGCCGCTGGGCATCCTGCTGGGTGTGCTGATGACCTTCAAAAATCCCATCCTGAAAGCTATCCTCCGGGTGTATCTGGAATTCATCCGCATCATGCCCCAGATGGTGCTGCTCTTTCTGGTGTATTTTGGCACCACGCGGGCCTTTGGCTGGGATCTTTCCGGCGAGACGGCGGCGGTCATCGTGTTCGTGCTCTGGGGCACGGCCGAGATGAGCGACCTCGTCCGCGGTGCCCTCATCGCCATCCCGAAGCATCAGTATGAGAGCAGCGAAGCGCTGGGCATGAGCCGGGCGCAGACCTATTGGTACATCATCATCCCCCAGACGGTGCGGCGGCTCATCCCGCTGTCCATCAACCTCATCACCCGCATGATCAAGACCACCAGCCTGGTGTTGATGATCGGTGTGGTGGAGGTGCTCAAGGTGGCCCAGCAGATCATTGAGGCCAACCGCACCGCCAGCCCCAACGCGGCGTTTGGTATCTACCTCACCGTGTTTATCCTGTATTTTCTGGCCTGCTGGCCCATCAACCTGCTGGCCGGTTACCTCGAAAAGAAATGGAAGTGACTGTTATGGCAGAGCCGATCCTGACTGTAGACCATCTGGTAAAAAGCTACGATGGCAAGACCAATGTTCTGGATAATGTCAGCTTTGCCGTCAAGCCCGGTGAGGTCATCGTTGTGGTGGGCCCTTCCGGCTGCGGCAAAAGCACCCTGCTGCGCTGTCTGAACGGTCTGGAGCCGGTGCAGGCGGGCCGGGTGAAGCTGGGCAGTGAGACGGTCGCCTACGGCGGCAAGAATCTGGCGGCCCTGCGCCAGCGCATCGGCATGGTGTTCCAGAGCTATGAGCTCTTCCCGCACCTGACCGTGCTGGAAAATATCCTGCTGGCTCCCACCAAGGTGCAGAAACGCCCCCGGGCTGAGGTGCAGCAGGAAGCCGAGGCCCTGCTGGACCGCGTGGGCCTGCTGGCCAAAAAGAACAGCTACCCCCGGGAGCTTTCGGGCGGTCAGAAGCAGCGTGTCGCCATTGTGCGTGCGCTCTGTATGCACCCCGAGATCCTGCTGTTCGACGAAGTGACCGCCGCCCTTGACCCTGAAATGGTGCGCGAGGTGCTGGATGTCATGCTCGACCTGGCCCGTGAGGGCAAGACCATGGTGATCGTCACCCACGAGATGCAGTTTGCCCGGGCAATTGCCAGCCGGGTGCTGTTTCTGGACGATGGCCGTATTGTGGAGGAAGCGCCCCCGGCGGACTTCTTCGACCACCCGCAGACCGAACGTGCACAGCGCTTCCTGCGCACGTTCACCTTTGATGCTGTGAAGTAAAACTCCCTCAGTCTGCTTCGCAGACAGCCCCCTCGGGGAGGGGGCCAAAAGCCTCCCTCTCAGAGGGAGGTGGCATCGCGAAGCGATGCCGGAAGGAGTTCGTTGTCAGCAACTGCAATTGTGTGCAGTTCAAATATTATTTATGGGAAAGAAAGGAAAGGAGTTATTACCATGAAAGTTAACAAGATCTCTCGCCGTGCCTTCCTGCTGGGTCTGGGCGCAGTTTCCACCGCCGCCCTGCTTTCTGCCTGCGGCGGCAGCGCATCCTCCTCTTCTGTATCCGGCAGTGCCGCAGCTGCCGGCAGTGACGTGTTCCGCACGCTGGACGAGATCAAGGCGGACGGCACCGTGAACATCGGCGTTTTCTCCGACAAGAACCCGTTCGGCTATGTGGATGAGAACGGCGAGTATCAGGGCTATGATGTCTACTTCGCCCGCCGCCTGGCCGAGGATCTGGGTGTGGAGGCCAACTTCGTTTCCACAGAGGCCGCCAACCGCATTGAGTACCTGCAGACCGGCAAGGTCGATATCATTCTGGCAAACTTCACCGTCACGCCCGAGCGCGCTGAGGAGGTGGACTTTGCACTGCCCTACATGAACGTTGCACTGGGTGTCATCTCTCCCGACAGCAATGTCATCACCAGCCTGGACAACTGGAACGCCGACGATCAGATGATCGTCATTTCCGGCACCACCGCCGAGACCTACCTGACCAAGGAATATCCCGACATTCCCCTGCAAAAGTATGATTCTTATGCAACCGCCAAGAACGCGCTGGAAAACGGCAATGGCGTTGCATGGGCCAACGACAACACCGAGGTCATCGCCTTTGCAAAGCAGAATTCCGGCTACACGGTGGGCATCCCCTCTCTGGGCAGCCAGGATACCATTGCCCCCGCTGTGAGCAAGGGCAACACCACCCTGCTGGACTGGATCAACGACGAGATCAAGAGCCTGGGCGAGGAGAGCTTCTTCCACAAGGATTACGAGGAGACGCTGGTGGATACCTACGGCCTTGACTATGAGGATGAGCTGGTCGTTGAGGGCGGCGAGACCAACGCCTGAGCCTGAAAACGGAATCGCGGATAAATAAGAAACCCGGGGGCAGCATCACAGCTGTCCTCGGGTTTTGTGTGTTCGGAAATCTTACACTTCCTCAGTCTCATCCTCGTCGTCGTCCTCCTCGTCGGCGAGAGCTTCTGCATGGATGCGCTGACGCAGGCGGGTGCGGAACTCCTCGGCGGGGATGCCGCTCTGGTTGGGGGTCAGGTCCGGGGCGGGCTTGCCGTCAGGCAGGTGGGCACCAAAGGCTGGCACAAAGAAGAACTTGCGCACGACAAAAATCAACGCAATGGCACCCACGCTGATGAGGTTGTCCAGAGCCGACTCGTGCCCGACCACCATGTGGCGTGCAATGGCGTAGAGCAGCACTTCCAGGCTGCTGCCGGGGCTGTGCTTGGCCAGCATCTTGATGAACTCCACGCCGATGACAATGTCCAGTGCCCGCTCAAGGAAGCCGCGGATCTCTACATCGTTGCCATCAAACAGCAGGCCCGGCATCCACTTGAGCAGAGGAATGAAGCTGAGCAGCAGGCCGATGAGCACCAGCCCGGACAGCACGATCTCCAGCAGGGTGGAGGCCTGAATGATGTAGCTGCGCAGTGCCTTGCGGCTGCGGCTCTCAACGTGGGAGGAGTGCGGGGTGTCGGAAGGATGGGACATGGTGCGGCATCTCCTTTGCTCAAAATCGCGAAACGAAAAAAGCTGACAAACTTTTCTTAAGTTTAGCAAAGGATTTGAGCAAAGTCAATGAAATGTGCCGAATTTTCTGGGAATTACTGGACGGCCACATAGCCGGAGCGCTCAATGCAGGAACGGCCTGCATCGGTGGAGAGCCACTCGTAGATCCTGCGCTCCGGGCTGTCGGCAGCGGAATCCTGCAGGATGGCGGCATAGAATTCGTTGCACAGCGGGTAGCTCTGGTCGGCGATCGTCTCGTTGGAAGGAGTCACGCCATCCACGGCCAGCAGCCGCAGACCGGGCTTGGAGTACATCTGGTCGATGTAGTAGTAGACCGAGAAACCGATGGCGTTGGCGGAGTTGTTATACTCTGCAATGCTGTCCACCAGCTCACCCATGGCGGTGGGGGCCAGCTCGGTGGGGGCCTCCATCAGCGGGCCGCCCTGGATCAATAGCTTCTGGAACAGGGTCTGGCTGCCGGAGTCTGCCCGCCGCTGGAAGGCAATGATCTCCTGATCCTTGCCGCCCACATCCTTCCAGTTGGTGATCGTTCCGGCGTAGATGTCCTTGAGCTGCTGCCGGGTCAAGCTCTGCACGGGGTTGTCCTCGTTGACGATGAACACCAGCGCGTCCCGGCCAATGGCCTTCTGCTCCAGCGGGTCACCGTCAGCCTTCAGCTCCTCCTTGACGGATTCCGGGGCCTCGTAGGCGATGATCAGCTTGACCGAATCGCCGTAATTATTGCCGTACAGGCTCAGGTTGCGCCAGGCCTGGGCTGTGGTGTTGGTGGTCACGGCGCTCCGGGCGGTCTCCAGATCCAGCCCGGTGGTATCGGCCATGATCTGCGCGATCAGCGGGATGCAGGCTGTGCTGCCATCCGTAATGGGGAATTCATCCACGCTCAGGATGGGCTGTGCGGGCACTTCACTGGCGGCAGAAGAGGAGGGTGCCTCAGAATCCGGCTGAGACGGTGCCGCCCCCGAATCAGAGGAGGCGGGCACGGTATTGCAGGCAGAGAGCAGGGCGGCCGTGGATGCCAGACCCAGACCAGTCAGGAACGCGCGGCGGGAAATTTTGACAGTACGCATGGAAAAACCTCCTTAGAAGAAATCGTTGTCCATTTCGTCGTTGCTGGAAGCGAAGATGCTCTCGGCGTAGAGCCACTGGCCGGTCAGGTCCATCCAGCCGCTCTCAAAGCCCTTGACGGCGGCGAACACGCCTTCGGGCAGGCCGTTGACGCTGTTGGCGTAGTACCCGGCACAAGTGCGCAGACCGCTTACCACCACATTGCCGTCGCTGTCCAGAACATCGTAGAGCCAGCTGCTGCCGGGGCCGTTGTAGCAGCCGTAGAAGTAGATGCCGTCCTCAGTGGAGAGCAGGGGCGAGTAGTAGTTGTAGGTCTCATTCAGCTTGGCCGGGTCGAGGGTCTTGTGGATGCCGTCCGGCCCGCAGATGTGGATGGCCGTTGCGTCGTAGCTGTCATTGTCATCCTGCTCGACCCAGGCCCAGCCGTTCCCCTCGGGGTAAATATGGGTGCGCACCTGATTTTCCACCGGGTCGATGGTGGTATCGGTCAGCAGAACACCGGTCTGCAGGTCGAACACCCGCACGGTGCCGTCTACGGCATAGATGGCCAACGTGGCATCATCCGTATTGGCATCGTAGAGGTCTTTCTCCTCGCCGGTGAGCAGGTCGTGGAACAGATACCGCCCCGCCATTTCGGGGGTGGAGGCATCTGGCTCCGTGACTGCTGCGCCGGGCACATAATACCGGATGGGCTGGTCATATTCGCAGAGCACAGCGCTTTGCTCCGTGCTGACCAGATCCACCAGCTGATATCTGCCATCGTTATACAGGCTGACCGTGCCTGCACCGGTGTACTGTTGGTAACCGGTCAGCTCCTCGCCGGTGGTGGGGTTGTACAGGCTGTCGGCACCCGTCGTGCCATCCTCGTTGTAGTGGCTCACCACCAGCCAGTCGGTGGGGGCGGAGCTGTCGCTGCTGCTGGCATAGAAGCTGGAAAGGCCGGACAGCTCTGCCTGATAGACCACCTCGCCCCGCCGATCCTGCACCTGCACGGCGCAGTAGGCGGTCAGATCATCGTCCCATTCGTTTTCCGGCACATAGTCTGCCGGGACATTGCAGACCTCAAAGGCCAGATAGCTGCCTGCTATGCTGCATCCGTAGGCGTTTTCGGGCACAGCCAGCTCCTCGCCCGTGGCAAGGTCGATCACCCGGCAATCGCCTGCGGCGTGGTTGTTGCAGGGGGCATAGGCCATCTGTTCCGGTGCGGTCAGGACCAGCAGGCTGCCGGTCAAAGCGGCATCGTAGGCACGGTCAAAGGTCAGGATCTCCTTGCCGCTGCGGTCGCACAGGGCGGTTGCCCGCCCGGTGGGGGTACTGGGGTCCGACCATTGCCGCAGATAGTATCGCACGGCGCCGGTCAGGGTATCCGGCACCAGATACACGGTCTCGCTGCTGGCGGCCTGATACAACACGGTATTGCCGCAGAGCACGGTATTGCCGCCGTTGGAGCCGTTGCTGTACAGGATGCGCAGCTTGCCGTCGTCCAGTGAAGCTGCAGCGGGGCCGGGCGCTTCCTGAGCCTGCGCGGGCTTGGAATCGGGCAGGGGAGAGGCCGGAGGCAGCAGGGAGCAGGAGGCCAGCAGCCCTGCCGCGGCAGACAGGCTGAGCACTGCACAGCCGATGCGGAGAACAGAACGTTTCATAAGCGTACCTCACAGGTTTGGCAGAATTTAACTTTCCTATCCTGATTATAATACGAATAAACCGGACGTTCAATTGCAATCGAACGTCCGGTCATGGTTACAGTTTTGTTACAGGGGTGCTTCAGGTCTTGGCAGCCTCGGCTTCGTCCATCCGCACCAGCTGACGCAGGAAGGGGAAGAGGAAGGGCACGGTGACAAAGAAGGTCAGCACATCGGCGATGGGCTGGCAGATCTCAACACCCAGCAGCCCAAAGGCCCGGGGCAGGGTGAGGATGAGCGGGATGAAGAACACGCCCTGACGGCAGCAGGCCAGAAAGGTGGCCCGGCCCGATTTGCCGATGGACTGGAACAGCATGTTGCCCGCCACGATCACGGGCTGCAGCAGCATGGCAAAGCACTGGTAGCGGAAGGCAGGCAGGGCCACGGCGGTGACTTCGGGATCATCGCGGAAAAGGCGGATGAGGGTCTCGGCATTGAACCAGCAGGCGGTGAGAATGACAGAGAGGAAGCAGAAGCTGGCTGCCATGGTGAACAGGCAGGCCTGCTGCACCCGGCGGTACTTTCTGGCACCATAGTTGAAGCCTGCCACCGGCTGAAAACCCTGCCCGGTGCCGATGGCCACCGAGATGATGAACATGAAGATGCGGGAAACGATGCTCATGCCGGCCACGGCAGCGTCGCCATAGCCGCGGGCGGCAATGTTCAGCAGCATTCCGCCAATGCTGTTCAGGCCCTGACGGCCAAAGCTGGGCATACCAGTCATCAGGATGGTGCCGAACTCCGCCGGGCTGCGGGTGACTGCCGTGATCCGGAACTGGCTGACCGTTTTGCCCCGCAGGAACATGGACAGCAGGATGCAGAAGCTGATGGTCTGGCTCAGGGCCGTGGCAAGGCCCGCACCGGCGGTGCCCATGCCCAGCCCAAAGATGAACAGCGGGTCCAGCGCAATGTTCAGCAGGCCGCCGGTGACCAGGCCGATCATGGCAAAGCTGGCCTTGCCCTCATAGCGCAGGATGTTGTTCATCACCAGACTGGACATCATAATGGGAGCGGCCAGCAGGATGTACCGCGCGTAGGCGCAGGCATGGGGCAGGATGGTCTCGGTGCTGCCCAGCAGCATCATAAAATCGGGCAGGGTGAGCAGGCCTGCCGCTGTGATGATGCCGCCGAACACCAGCGCTGTGAAGAAGCTGGTGGAAGCAAACCGGGTGGCGGCATCGGTGTTCTGGCTGCCCAGGCTGCGGCTGATGATGCTGCCGGAGCCGTGGCCCAGCATGAAGCCCAGCGCCTGGATAATGGCCATCAGGCTGGAAACGATGCCCACCGCACCGGATGCGCTGGTGGAGATCTGGCCCACAAAAAAGGTGTCGGCCAGATTGTAGATGCTGGTGATGAGCATGCTCAATATCGTGGGAGCCGCCAGACTCAGGATCAATTTCGGGATGGGGGTCTCCGTCATTTTGCGGAACTGCTCCGCGCTGCGGTCGGCATTTGCCATGAAAAAACCTCGCTTTCTCTTTGACACGATCTTTACATAAAAAACATTCACACCCAGTATACCGCAGGAACTGTTTTGTATCAACCAATTCCTTGCCGGGGTTATTGCAGCAAAAGACCGCCCTGCCCGGCGGCAGAGCGGTCTTGGGTCATGGAAAAGAAGCGGAATATTACAGGGTCTTGCAGAACTCCTTCAGGTAGGCACGGAAAGCCTCGCCGATCTCGGGGTGCTGCAATGCCAGCTCCACCTGAGCCTCCACCACGCGGAGCTTGTTGCCCATGTCGTAGTGGGTGCCGGTGAACTCCACGGCGGTCATGCCGCCGCAGTTGCGGGCATACTCGGCCATGGCATCGGTCAGCTGGATCTCGCCGCCTGCACCGGGTTTGGTGTGGGCGAGGATATCGTAGATCTCAGGGGTCAGCAGCACACGGCCCAGAATGGAGTAGTTGCTGAACTCCTGGCCCTTCTTGGGCTTCTCGATCATGTCATCCACAAAGAAATAGTTGTCGTGGATGGGGGTGGTCTTCAGGCTGCAGTAGCGGCTCACATCGGCCCAGGGCACAGCGGAGACACCGGCAGCCGGGCGGCCGAACTCCTCATAGGCGCGGATGAGCTGGGCGCAGACAGGGTCCTCGCCCCAGATCACGTCGTCGCCGTAGATGACCACGAACGGATCGTCACCGGTAAAGGCCTTTGCCATGCTCACAGCGTGGCCCAGGCCCAGCGTCTGCTTCTGGCGCACAAAGAAGATGTTGGCAAGGTTCGAGATACCCAGGCACTCCTCCAGCATTTTTTCCTTGCCGGGGGCGGCCAGCTTTTCTTCCAGCTCGGGGCTGCGGTCAAAGTGATCCTCGATGATGCTCTGGTTGCGGCCCAGAATGATCAGAATGTCCGTGATGCCGGACTTGACGGCTTCCTCCACCAGATACTGGATGGCGGGCTTATCCACGATGGGGAGCATCCCCTTGGGCATGGCCTTGGTGGCGGGCAGCACACGGGTGCCCAGACCGGCGGCAGGGATGACAGCCTTCGTAACTTTTTTCATGGTTCGGAACTCCTTCATCATATCATTTCAGGCTGAACGCTCAGCCGTAGACCAGATGGATCAGGGCATCCACATTGGGGCCAAGCAGCAGGGTGAACGCACTGCCAATGACCATGAGCAGGACCAGACAGCCGAGCACGGCGGCCCAGCTGGTGCCGCCCTGAGCGCAGAGCACGGCTTTGCGCTGTGCCGCGTCCGGGAACTCCGCGCGGATGCGGCGGATCTTCTCGGCGGCACTCTGGCGGTAGAGCCACTTGCCGTACAGGCCGCGCACGATCATCAGCAGGAAGCTGAGCACCGAGCAGACCCGGGAAAGGGTGAGCAGGGTGGAGGTGGAAAGCCCCGGGGCCAGGTTGCTGTCCGTGACCTGCAAAAGGTCAATGAAGGTGGGCAGGGCCAGCACCAGCTCGGCGGCCAGAAAGGCGAACGCGGGCTTCCACGCCTTGCGGTAGAAGAAATAAAACGGGCCGAACAGCATGGCCGAAAAGCTCATGGAGGTCTTGGTGTGGGACAGCTGCATCCGGCAGTAGGCGCTCAGGTAGGCAGGGGAAGCCGGGCCGATGAAATCCGCCCAGTCCTTGCAGGGGATGCCGTCCATGACCTCTTCCTTGCCAAAAGCGGCCTGATAGGTCTGGCGCAGCGGGTCTACCTGCGGGGCCCCGGTCTCCTGGAACTGGCGGTAAAAGGTGGAGTAATCAAACTCCTCGCTGTGCTCATCCGAATCAGCACGGTCGGCAGGCTCCTGTGCCCCCTCCGGGGGCAGGGCCGCACCGCAGCAGCGGCAGACAGACTCACTGCGCAGGGTGCGCTCGCCGCAGGCAGGGCAGGTGCACAGCTCACTTTCCTGATAAGGGAACTTCCACTCGTATCCGGCGGCGTGGGCCGGGGCATGGATGCAGCGGCCGAGCTTTTCGTAACAATCGCGGTGATAAGGCGCGCCGCAGTCGGGGCAGACAACGATATCGTCCTGCAGTGTCAGCGGCTTGCCGCAGCCCTCACAGGGGCAGCCATAATATTTGGGCATAAGATCCTCCCGGTATGCTAGTTGAACTTATTATACTCCCTTAAAAGAGAAAAGAAAAGGCAAAAATCTTCAAAATTCCAGTAGGTTGAGTATTTTTCCTCTTTACTTTATCATGGATTCTGGGTATACTAATGAAGTATCTGTGTATAAACTGTATCTTTTGAGGGATTCTTAAAATATGATTACTACTGACGAACTGAAAGTGCAGCTGGCCGATTACGGCACCGCTGTGAAGGACCTGGAGGAAGCGCTGGCCATCGACGCTTCCCGCAAGCGCGTGCAGGAGCTGGAGCACACCATGAGCCGCCCCGGCTTTTACGATGACGCTGAGCTGAGCAAGAAGGTCTTTGATGAAGTGGGCGACCTGAAGGGCAAGCTGAACCGCTTTGAAAAGCTGCAGGGCCTGTACGATGATGCCGAGACCATGCTGGTGATGCTGGACGAGGAGTACGACCCCGATATGGTGCCCGAGGCAGAGGAAGCCGTGAACGCTGTGGGCAAGGCTGTGGACGAGCTGCAGCTGATGACCATGCTGAACGGTGAGTACGACCACAGCAACGCTATCCTGACCTTCCACGCCGGTACCGGCGGCACCGAGGCGCAGGACTGGGCCGAGATGCTCTACCGTATGTACAACAAGTGGGCACAGGCACACGGCATGACCGTGGAGGTGCTGGATTATCAGGACGGCGATGAGGCCGGCATGAAGAGCGCTTCCATGATGGTCAAGGGTGCCAACGCCTACGGCCTGCTGAAAAGCGAGAACGGCGTGCACCGTCTGGTCCGCGTATCCCCCTTTGATGCCAACGCCCGCCGCCAGACCAGCTTTGCCTCTCTGGAAGTGATGCCTGAGCTGGACAACACCATTCAGGTGGACATCCGCCCCGAGGATATCGAGATGCAGGTGTACCGCTCCTCCGGTGCAGGCGGCCAGCACATCAACAAGACCTCTTCCGCTGTCCGTCTGATCCACAAGCCCACCGGCGTCGTGGTCAGCTGCCAGACCCAGC
>ENA-OUQF01000896-OUQF01000896.1-human-gut-metagenome-genome-assembly--contig:-NODE-896-length-20087-cov-4.735523_pt1 | contig 20087 bp, 15 predicted proteins | sample MGYA00237947_ERZ548826 | MGnify/ENA primary metagenome ERZ548826 (study PRJEB26490, sample SAMN05194701) | human gut metagenome | biome: terrestrial biome; feature: human-associated habitat; material... | reverse complement strand
GGCACGATCTCCGGCTGACCATCCGCACCTTTTCTGTAGCCAAGGAAATTCTTGTATTGAAAGCTCACTTTCCCTTCTTCAAACTTCTTGCGGTAAAATGACATAATAGAACGTCTGATAGAACGAGCAGCCGTCAATTCGCGCGGCTTCATCCAGCTCGCGCGGAATACCTCCCATGTAATTCGAGATTAGATACACGAAAAAGCCGGAAATTGCAAAGAAAAACGGAACGGTCAGCGGTGAATATGTATTGATCCACCCGAGCTTGTTATACCAGAGGTACTGCGGGATCATCAGGATCTCTCCCGGGAGCATCATTGTCAAAAGAACCAATGCGAACAGGAGCTTTCTGCCCTTAAAGCGGAGGCGTCCCAGTGAATAGGCGACCAGCGTCGTTGAGATCACAGTGCCGGCCGTTGCGATCAGATCCACAATCAGGGTATTGAAAAAGAACGTGCCAAATGACGTTTTTGCGAAGCCCTTCCAGCCATTTACGTAGTTTTGCAGCATAAAATGTTCGGGATGAGCTTTGACGCAGTCGAAAAAATGGTATTTGTCTCTTTAAAGGAGCTGCACACCATCCAGATGAGCGGATACACCATCAGAAGGGCCAAGGCCGCTACAAACAGATGATACAGGATCTGTGGATATTTTTTCTTTGCCTTGCGCTGCTTCTGCACGTCAGTATCCTCCTTCATACACCCAAAGCTTCTTCGTTCCAAACAGGATACCTGTCAGGATCGCAATAATCGCGATCATGATCCAGCCCATTGCGGACGCATATCCCATGTTGTTGAACTTGAACGCCTGGTTGTAAAGATATAAAACATAGAACAGGGTCGAATCCATCGGCTTGCCCGCCGTGATGATCTGTCCCTGTGCAAACACGAGCATTCCGTTGATCATCTGCATGATCAGATTGAAAAAGATTGTGGATGTGAGCAGCGGAAGTGTGATCGTGAAAAACTGCTTGACCGGGCCTGCTCCATCCACACGCGCCGCTTCATAAAGCTCCTGCGGGATCTGCTTCATTGCAGACAGGAAAATGAGCATGGATGAGCCGAACTGCCAGACGGACAGCAGGATCAGAACCCAGATTGCCGTGCTTGGCGAGCCGAGCCATGAGATATGGGTTCCAAAGATGTGATTGATCACGCCGTCATTGCCGAACAGCTGCTTCCATAAAACCGAGACTGCAACAGACGCGCCCATGATAGACGGAAGATAGTACATCCCTCTATAAATAGGCGTCAGCTTTGTCGAGCGCAGCAGCAGCAGGGCGACAAGTAGCGAGAAGATCAGCTTGAGCGGAACAGAAAAGAAAGCGTATTTCAGCGTTACCGTCAGGGATTTCCAGAATTTCGGGTCGTTGAACAGATTCTTAAAATTGTCAAAGCCGATCCATTTCGCAGGGCTCAGGATGTTATAGTCACAGAACGAAAAATAAAGCGACATGAGCATCGGTACGACAATGAACACAACAAACCCGATTATGAATGGAGCTGCAAAAAAATAGCCGGCAGTGGTCTCCTGATTCAGCCACATACGGAATGACGTTTTTTTCTTGGCATTATAGACTCCTTACTTTCATGATTTCGTTTTAATGAAATGCCGGAGAGAATCGAACTGTATTCCGATCATCTCCGGCATTTCTATTTTATTTTAGAAACAGATCACCGCAGCGGCTTACGCTTTACCAGCCGCCATAAACGCGTTGCCCTCTGTAAACAGCCGCTCTGCGGCATCTTCTGCGCTGATGGAGCCGTAGTACATGCCCTCTTCCAGCTCATCGATCAGTGCGCGGACTTCCGCAGCGCCATTGCCACCGGTCGGGTTTGCCTCAGAACTCTGAGGAACAACAACATTGACCTCATAGTTAAAGAACTTTGCCGTCGTCTCGTCGAGCTCCGGCGTGACCGCAGCTGCCGCGTCCGTGTTCAGCGGCACACCCATTTCGCCGAGCATGATTTTCTGCGCATCAATGGAATTGACCCACCAGTTCAAAAGTGCAACAGCCTCGTCCGGATGCTCTGTATTGATCCCGATGCCCCAGCCCATAGCAGACTGCATATAGTTGGACTTTGCAAGATCGTTGGTCGGCCACGTAACGATATCCAGTTCCACGCCCTCGGGGCACGGTGCCTGCAGCAGGGAAAGCTGGTTTCCGTTCCACATGCAGTTCCAGGACTTTCCGGTTACGATTGGCTGCTGAGCGGAGTCACCGCCGGAGCTGACCCAGGTTTCATAGTCTATCAGCCAGCCTTCGCTGCGGCCGCGTTCCATCAGTTCAAAGTACGGAAGCAGATCCTCCGGCGAATCGGCGCCAAGTCTGCCATCATCATAAAGCAGCTTTCCGTCAGCACGAAGCAGATACTCGATAAACATTTCCGGGTTGTTGATCACCGTGGTCAGACCCGTCTTCTCATAAATTTCCGCGCACTTCTGTGCAAACGCTTCCAGATCCATGCCGTTTTCTACCGTGATGCCCGCAGCATCCAGCGCGCTCTTATTGTACTGCAGAGCCGGGCTGTTATAGCTCGCGCCGATCGCATAGATTTTCCCGTCGCTGGCACGGCCGCCTGCGAGAACCGCTTCTGGGATCTTGCTGATGTCCAGAGCGCCGCTCTCAATATACGGAGTCAGATCCAGCAGCTGGTCGCTGCTTACAAACTGGTTCAGCCACAGCTGTGTCTGCACAAGCCACATATCCGGCAGATCGCTGGACGCAGCCGCAGTTGCCATCGCGGTATAGTGATCGCTGAAGTTATTGGTGGCAGTGCTGAAGGATACGTTCGGGTTCAGCTCGCTATAGAGATCGAGTGTTTTCTCGATCCGCTCATTACGGGCCGCGCCGCCCCACCATGCAACAGAAAGCGTCATCTCCTCAGGTGCTTCTTCGCTTGCAGGAGCGTCGCCGCTCGGCTCCGCAGTGTCGGTAGTCTCTGTTGCGGTTTCGTCGGGCTTCTGGTCTTCTGTCGTGTTTTCCTGTTTCGCGCTGCAGGCAGCCAGGGCAAATAGCATCGACAGGCACAACAGGATTGCTAAAATTCGATACGCTTTTTTCATGTTCTTCTCCTTTCGTTTTGCAGGACTGCACGTCCCGTCTGCATAATTATGATATCAGGCACTGTTCCTGGCCACAACACAAAAATCCGACATGAAATTCCACAATTCCTATGTGTTTTGGTCACATTGTTCAATATATACAATTCTCCGCCTGCATTTTTGTGTACAAAATACAGGCGGATTGCAATGATTCATCATTCCACGCCTCGCGGCGCGTGTTTTTATACTCTTATAATTTCTGAAGCTCTCTGCTTACTTCTTTCAGCAGCTTTGGGATCTCCAAGCGCTGCGGACAGTGTTCTTCGCATTGCCCGCAGCCCACGCAGCTGGCTGCATTCCCTCGTCCGCTCGTAACATTGCCATAGTAATTCAGCGCAACATGATCCTGTGTTTTCGGGAACTTCATATAATTATTATACAGTTTGAAAATTTCAGGAATCGGGATCTGCTGCGGGCACCCGTCCGTACAATAATGGCAGCCCGTGCAGCCAATCGTATTCGCTTTGCGGAGCAATGACACAACCTGATCCAGCACAGCCCGCTCTTCTGCATCCAGCGCATGGAACTCCTGCATATATCCTACGTTATCAGCGACCTGTTCCATGCTGCTCATTCCGCTCAAAACAATCATCACGTTTTCCAGCGACGCCGCATAACGAATCGCCCAGGATGCAGCAGACGCACGCGGATTATGGGCCTTCAGAAGCTTCTCAGCTTCTTCCGGCAGAGCGGCGAGGCTTCCGCCTTTGATTGGTTCCATGACGATAACCGGCTTGCCGTAACGTTTGCATACATCGTAACAACGATGTGATTGGACGGCACAGTCCTCCCAATCAAGATAATTCAGCTGCAATTGCACGTACTCGATTTCCGGATGCCGGTTCAAAATGGTCTCCAGCAGCTCGGCGTTATCATGGTAAGACAGTCCGATATGCTTCACGCGCCCCTCTGCCTTTCTTTGACCCAAAAACTCAAAGGCATGCACAGCTTCGGCGTGCTGATAGTTTTTTCCGCCAACGTTATGGAGCAGATAATAGTCAAAATACTCCACGCCACAGCGGTGCAGTTGCTCATTGAATATCGGAAGCAGCTCCCGCTCCTCCGGCTTTTCATATATCGGCAGCTTATCTGTGATCGTGTAACTCTCCCGCGGCCAGCGTTTCGCAACTGCCGCACGAAAGGCCGCTTCGCTTTTCTCTCCATGATAGTAGTATGCTGTGTCAAAATAGGAAAAGCCGGAGTTCAAATACAGATCTACAAGCGGCACAACCTTAGACAGATCAATGGACGAAGAATTCATCGGCTCCAATGTCGGCAGTCTCATCAATCCAAAGCCCAGTTTTTTCATAGCATCCCCCTATGGCGTAAAACCCTGTTCGGCAGCACACAGCACCGTTGAGTATTGGTCTGCTCAACCGATCATTTTGTATCAAAATTAAACTCTGGAACGCTTGAAATCCCGCCGTGCTTCGTCGTGGAAAGTCCTGCGGCTTTGCAGGCAAAGGATACGATCTCACGCAGTTCCGCTTCTGTCAAATCCTCTGGCGCTTTCCCGGTCTGCAAGAGCTTCCACACAGCGCTGCCGCCGAAAATATCGCCTGCGCCGGTCGTATCGACGACCTTGATATTCTTCAGGCTGTCCACATGACCGCTTGCGCCGCGGTTCTGGAACCAGCATCCGTCCGCGCCGCAGGTCACAAATACAAGCTTCGCCGGGAAATGGTCAAGAATGTACTGTGCACCGTCCTGCGCACTGAGACCGAACAGGAATTCAACTTCCTCGTCGCTGATCTTCACCACGTCGGCGTGGTCAAGTCCCCAGAGCATTTGCTCTTTCGCGTCGCCAAGGTCACGCCACAGGGGTTTACGCAGATTCGGGTCGAATGTAATGAGCTTGCCGTGTGCTTTTGCGTACTTCACAGTGTGGTACGTCGTGCTTCTTGCCGGTTCGTCGGTCAGAGAAAGCGTGCCGAAGTGGAACACGCGCGCCTCGTCGATGATGGAAAGGTCCAGCTCGTCGAAGCGAAGCTGCGTGTCTGCGCCGGGCTTGCGCGCAAAGGCAAATTCGCGGTCGCCGTTTTCATCCAACGTGACGAACGCCAACGTCGTGAAAAATTCGTCAGACGCGACAAGTCCCTTCGTTTCAATCCCAGCTTTGCGGAGCGTATCGGTCAGCAGCTTTCCGAACGTGTCCGTGCCGACCTTTCCGAGCAGCGCGGCTTTTCCGCCAAACTTGGCAATCGCAGCAAGAAAGTTTGCCGGTGCGCCGCCCGGATGCGCGGCCATCGTCGGATAACCGTCCGAGTCGGTCGATTGTGTTGTAAAGTCGATCAGCAGCTCACCGAGCGCAACAACATCATACATACTCATTCCTCCGTGATCGCAATGCTCCATGTGTTTTCGTACTCCGCTCCCGGCGCAAGGTGAATCAGATCACTCTTGCAGGACAGTTCCTCTATCACGTCCTGCCGCGATGGGAGCGACGCCCACGGCTCAATGCAGACATACGGCGCGTCCGTGTGCGGCATATGCCAGATACCGAGATACGGCATCTGCGGATAGGTTACGGTGACGGAGCGGTTTGTTTTGGCAGCGCAGAGCGTCACGCGGCGTGCCATATTTTTCAGCACAATAGCATCGTTGTCGAACAGCTCATGTCGCAGCCGGAGGGTCGTGCCGTTTTCCAGCGGATAGCGGGTATCGTGACCGTTCAGGAAGCAGGCTTCTGTGAAGCCGACGCGATCCGGCTCACAGGCGTGTGAAAAGCGCAGCTCGTAGTCCTCAAACGCCGTGCCGTCAGACAGCGGTAGCCGGAAGCCCGGATGCCCGCCGATGCCGAACGGCAGCTCTTTTTCGTCCTCATTGCGGACAGAATAGGTCACGTTGACCGTCCAGCCGCACAGCGCATAGCGCACCCGGAATGTGAAACGGAATGGATACTGCCGCAGCGTTTCCGGTGTGTCTTGCAGGCAAAGCGTAACAGAATCGGCGGACTGCTCCTCGACGGAGAAAACAGAATCCTTCGCAAAGCCGTGAATCTTCATCGAATAGCGCACGCCGCAATAGGTATAGCTGCCGTTTGTCAGCCGCGCGACATACGGAAACAGCACCGGTGCACGGTCTTTCCAGTATGCCGGATCGCCGTTCCAGAGATACTGCGTTCCATACTTGGAGCGCAGCTCCATCATCTGTGCGCCGAACGGATCGACGTGCAGGGTCAAATTTTCATTTTGCAGCTCGATCATGGCTCAGTCCTTCGCCGCTGGATACTCGTTGCAGAGCAGACGGTACGGTGCTTCGTCCTCCTCGATCTTCGGGAAACGTCCGACCGGCGGATTGAAGCGATTGTCGGTGTTGTCGTCGTTGCACTGGCTGACTTCGCCCAGCAGGACAGCGCCGGTACCGGGTTCGACCTCGAAATCATGATACATGTACTGCTGGATATGGATGCTTTCGCCCGGCGTGAGCTTGATTTGTGTCCCGGCAGGAACGGTGTAGGTTCTGCCGTCACAGCGGACGGTCACATCAGATTCCTTGTCGATGGACTCGTCGGGCAGACTGTTGTAGACACGAATGAGGATGTTACCGCCTCCGCGGTTGATGATGTCCTCGGTCTTGTACCAGTGGAAGTGGTTCGGGGAATACTGCCCCTCTTTCATATAGAGCAGCTTCTCGGCGTAGACCTTCGGATACTTGTCCTGCATGGCGCGGTTGCCATTGCGGATGGTGATGAGCGACATGCCGACCTTGTCAAAGTCGCCGAGACCGTAGTCCGTAATGTCCCAACCTAGCATACAGTCGCGGACCTCGTCGTATTCATGCCCCTTGGTTTTCCATTCCTCCGGCGTAAAATTGCAGAACGGCGGCAGGTAGCAATGCTCGCGTGCGCACATGGCTTCGAGCTCTTTGAGTGCTTTGTTGATTTCAGAACGCTTCATAATTTCCTCCCCTATCCAATTCCAACGTACAAATCTCAAATGGAGCCAGTTCGATCTCCACTGAATCCGTTTCCTCCGCAAGCAGTCTCTGCCTGTTTTCCAGCATATCGCACAACCAAACCTGTGCAACCTTTTGCGGGAATCGAAGCTGCGTTTTCGTCCGGCAATTTTCAAATTCATATAGCCGCAGGATCTGCGTATCGCGATCCTCCGCTTTTTTGCAGACGTCGACCATCACGTTGCGTGCATCACAGCGGACAAGCGCGTACTCCTCAGGCAGCTCGCCGCCTGCATTTTCAGAGTGAAGAACGACCATCGGATTATTGAGCGCATAGGCTTCCTTTACGATACCGGTCTCCTGCCATGTGCCCATATGCGGATACACACTGTAGACGGCGTGGTGCGGCTCACGGTCGGCGCTGGGGTTCGGATAGAGTCCGCATTTGATGAGGGACAGACCGACCGTATTTTCTTCCACGCTCACACCGTATTTGCAGTCGTTCAGGAACGCTGCGCCATAGCCGCCTTCGGACACATCCATCCATTTGTGGTAGCAGACCTCGAACTTTGCCTGATCCCATGAGGTATTGCGGACGGTCGGGCGCTTGACGTTGCCGTACTGAATTTCATAGGTCGCCTCGGTGCTGTTGAGCTCCAGCGGGAAAAGCGCCTTGAGGAAGAGCTGATCCTCCTTCCAGTCAGTATCGAATACAAAGTCCACGCGCGGTGAATTACAGTACGCGTAGATCGTCTCCCGGATCTGCGTATCCAGGTACCGCCATTCCAGCCGCAGCGCACAGCGATACGGCCCGGTTTCAATCACCTCCGCCGAAACGAGCGCTTCGACCGGCCAGGCCTTTTCCCGGTAATAATCGAACAGATTCCAGTTGTCATATTTGTCCGGCTTGTCCTCATACGTCATCAGGACATTGCCGCATTTGCCGTGCTGCAAAAGCTCGCGCTCCGCGACCCGGTCATACCAGGATGCGATCTGCCCCTTTTCGTTCAGACGCAGATGCGCAAAGGGCGTGACGATCTCCCGGTCGCTGATTTGCAGTTCACCGAAGGCAGGCACACTGTCGCGCAGACGCTTCCAGCCCTTGGCTGGAACTGCCTCTGCCCACGCAAGATACTTGCCGTCGGCAGTCCTTTGCACATTTATGCGTCCTTCCGCGCGGTCAAGCTCGACAAAGTCGCTCACGCTCTGACCGTTCGGGTTCCAGACGACCGTACCGCCGATGCGGTCCGTCAGCTGCTGAAGGCGTTTATCTGTCTCCTCCATGGTCAGCTGGGAAAGACGCGCATATTCACGCTTGGAGTCCTCGTAGACCTGCCGGATGGAAGAGCCGGGCAGAATATCATGGAACTGGTTGCGCATCAGGATCTCCCAGCCCTCCTGCAATGCCGCCGAGGGATACTCTGTACCGCAGAGCAGGATTGCCGCCGAAGCCCATGCTTCAAGATTCAGAAGCGCAAATTCACCTCTGCGGTTGCTGCGCTTGTTGCGCGCCATGCTGGTGTAGGTCGCGCGATGATATTCCAGATACAATTCGCCTGACCATATAGGTACGTTTTTTTCCGCAACATCCGCAGCAAGCTTGTCAAAAAACTCCCGCGCAGTTGCCAGTTTTGTGGTCGGGCAGCCGGGAATGCCGTATGCCAGGCGGCGCTGTGTTTCCAGCATCTCCGCCGTCGGACCTCCGCCGCCGTCGCCATACCCAAAGGAGCAGAGCACCTGATCGTTCAGCTCCTTCTGCTGATAGCGCTGCCATGCGCCCTTGATCTGGCAGGGGTTGAGATAGCCGTTATAGTTGGTGGTGATGGCGGATGTATGCTCGTTGTTCGTCTTTAGACTGCGCGTTTTGGATACATAATCGCGTGTCGGGATAAAATGGGACAGCACCTTTGTTCCGTCGATCCCCTTCCAGTAGAAGGTGTCGTAGGGGATCTTGTTGACCTCGTTCCAGCTGATCTTCGTGGTCATGAAATAATGCACGCCGCATTTTTTCAGGATCTGCGGCAGCGCTGCGCTGTATCCAAAAACATCGGGAAGCCAGAGGATCTGCGCGTCCTTTCCGAACTCTCGCATGAAAAATCGCTTGCCGTACAAGCATTGGCGCACAAGGCTCTCGCCGGAGGACAAATTGCAGTCCGGCTCAACAAACATCGCGCCCTCGATCTCCCAGCGCCCCTCGGCGACACGCGCCTTGATCTGCTCATAGATCTCCGGTGCGTTTTTCTTGACATAGAGATAAAGCTGCGGCTGGCTGGACATGAATTTGTATTCCGGATAGCGGCGCATCAGCTCCAGCACGGTGGAGAAGCTGCGTACCGCCTTGTCTTCGGTCACGGAGAGCGTCCAGAGCCACGCGATGTCGATGTGCGTATGCCCAACGCAGAGGACGCACGGACCGTCATTTCTCGTGTGGATGTAAAACTTCTCCCGCAGGAACGCGCGCGCAGTCTGCACACTTGCGTGGAACGCTTCATTTCCGGGCTTGCGCAGATCGAGCAGATTGACCGCCTCGTTCAGCGTCTGGATAAGGCGGATATACTGTGTGTCGTCCTGATCCAGCAGGCACGCGGTCTGCCATGGTACGAGCAGGTCATAATACAGCCCCTCGATCTCGCGGTCTACGGTGCGCAGAGAGGCGTCAAATACCAGATGAAAGTTCTGCACGCCGGTATAGGCGGAAAGGAAAACAGAAAAGCACTCGCCGGGCTTTGCACACTCGGTGAGCGTGAGCTCGTGATGGTTGACATCGAAGCCCTGCCGCAGTTCGCCGTTTATGTATACGCTGAACTGCGGATTCGTCGCATCCCACTGCCCCTCGCAGCCGGTGAGCAGCGAGAGCTCCGCCGGATGCCCCGCGAAGGTCTCCGGGAGCGTGAGGTCGGCGACGAAGGCGTAATATTCGCAGTCGCCGCCCCAGATGCCGTCCGCGGGAATTGTACTCCAGCCAGAGCAGGCCTCGGAAGGGGTGGGGCGCTGTTCGCCGGTCGTGCGCAGCATTTTCCAGCCTATTGCAGGGACTGTTTCAGGATAACGCAGCAGCGACAGCTGCCGCAGGATCTCACCAATTCGTTCTTCTGTGAACATCTTTCTTACCTCTATTTTATGATTTGAGCCTACGCTAACACCGGATCATAAAGAAGCTTCCACTCAAACTCGTACTTTCCATACGTTAACTCACATTTTCGTGTCTCTGAGGCGGCACATTCTGGAACGAAGAGCGTCGCGGTTGTTCCAAACGGAACTGCCACATCTACATGCACGGTCTCCTTCACTCTTTGCCAGTGCAGCTCTATTTTTCCGCGGGGAGAGTCAAACGAGCAGTCCAGCTTTTTGGGCAACAATGACGGTACAATTTCAAAGTGCTTCCACCCAATGTCATCCGCTGGCTGGCGAAGCCCTGCGATATAGCGGTAAAGAATGGCCGAAACATGCGAGAACATGAAGTGATTGTGGGAGCCGCCGAGATTCCAGCATTCTGTCAGTGTTGTGCAGCCATTCTCCGCCAGATAAAGGTAGCTCGGATATGTATTTCCCGAAAGCATTCGATACAGTTCTTTTATATATCCCCGTTCTCCCAGACTTTCCATGACATATCGCGAACCAAGAATACCAAAGTCAAGATGCCAATCATTCGTCCGGAGCCGATCGACCAGACGCTCCGCCAGCTTCTGATCTTCCTCCGCGCCAAGTATATGATTATAGAGGACGCATCCATCCGATGTCTGGCAGTCTCCCGCAACCTCGCCCGCTTCATTCAAAAATCTGTTGAGGAACGCACGCTTGATCCGGGTACATTCGTCCGCAAACGGATTTTCACAGCCCATGACAGCGGACATCTTGCCGATCATGACTGCCGTTTCATAAAAACAGGCCGTATCTGTAAGCGCGACCGGAGCACGGAACGATTCCATATTCACGGAAACCGCCGGGCCATCAAAGGGTGCGCACCAGTCCCCGATTCCATAATTCACGATCTCATTGACAGCCATCGATTTCATAAACGAGAAATGGCGGCAAATATTCGGATAATAACGCTCAAGAATACGGATATCCCCTGTCTGCCGGTAGAGGTACCACGGAAGCCGCGTAAAGACGAGTGCCCAGTCCGGGCCGTTGCCCCAGTTGTAGCCCCACCCTGTAGAGGGGCAAACACACGGGAGTGCGCCGTCGACCCGCTGGCACGCACACAAATTATCCAGCCACTGCAGCAAAAAGCGTGCACAATCAAAGTTCAGCAGCATCTGTTCAAACGCGTATCCAATGTCGCCGATCCACGCGTTTTTCTCCCGGTGCGGATCATCTGTAGGTAATCCAACACTATTTGAGATCGTAGCCCAATAGCTCATGTTCCAAATTGTATTGAATCCATCATCCGAGCAATCGAACCTTCCGATCTGCCGGAAGTCTGTATGCATAACAAGTCCTGTCATATTGCTGTCCGCAACAGAACCGTTCACGCACGTCAATTCGACATAACGGAAGCCGTGGTAGGTAAAGTGCGATGTCCACGTTTCAATGCTGTCAGTGCCTTTTATGTAATGCTCAGTCTGGAATTCCCCTTCTTTTACAAAGCAGCGCAGATGGGTCTGATCTACGTGCTCGCCGTCCTTTGTAAGCTCCTCTGCGTATCGAAGGATAAAATGCGTTCCGGTATTTCCCGCTGCATGCAGGCGTACCTTCCCCGCAAAATTCTGACCCATATCGGCGATCATACGGCCCTCTGCCGTGATTCTTGCCGAAACAGGTGTGATCTCCTTCGTGATACGGATCGGGTCATCCTCCGCCGCGCGAAGCGCTCCGCCAGGGCTGCGGACACGGATTGCAGGCGTCCACGTCCAATGATTTGCTTCCCCCGATACCCATTTCGGATCTTCTTTTCGTGCATCGTACCACTCTCCGCTTCGGATCGCGTTGAAAACGATCGGGCCGTCCCTTGACACGGACCATGCCTCGTCTGAGCCAATGCATTCGGTCGATCCATCCAGATACTCGATATGGATCTCGCATAACAGCTTCGGAGCAGCACGCCAACTGGCCTGCGGGGTATTCCATTCATCCTTCGTAAAGCAGTTGTACCACCCGTTTCCCAAAACGACGCCAACAGCTGCATAATCCTTTTGCGTCAAAAAAGACGTGATATCATATACGCGGTAGAGTGCAAATGCATCGTACTTTGTGTATGCGGGCTCCAGAAGCGAATCATTGACCCGCGCATTGTCAACAAATACCTCGTATAGACCCAATCCGCAAATATACATACGAGCACTTTTGACAGCCGCACCGAGTCCAAACTTCCTGCGCAAATACAACGCGGGCGCGTCATTGCGGTCGAGACGGATCCCCGGAGCGCTGATCCATTTTGCCGTCCATGCCTCCCTGCATTTACCGGTTTCAAACCAGCAAACCTCGCTGTCAACGCATTTTCCGTGCATATCCCACAGCGTCAGGATCCAATCGTATCTTGTCCTTGGCTTCAGCTGCGACCCCGCATAACAGATCAGCGAAACATTTGGCTCATTTATAACACCCGAATCCCATACGACCGCCTGCGGGGAGCAACCGCAAGCATCTTTACACATAACGCGGATCCGATAACTGCTTATTTCGACCGCTTCCGCGCTGCATGGCTGCACTCTCCATGAAAAATCAGGCTGTGAGTCCAAACCAAGCGGATTCGTTTGCCCACAGCAGCGGCAATCCGTAATTTCAAACAGCTTCTTTGACACGCAAAATACCTCCCAATATAATACTGTCTACGTTCTATTGTACGGAATTACCTTTTCATGAAAAGGCAAAAAACCGACTAATATAGACACTTTTTCTTTAGAAGTATATATCGTGCCAGAATCACTTTGCTGGGACAGTATGCCGTGCCTTCCGCACATACGAAAAACAGGCTCCGCCCAACCCAAGATAATTGGACGGAGCCAAAACAGCTTATCCTTGTTTTGTTTTCTGGATCGTTACATGGAAGCCGTCAGGTTCATCACCATGCAATTTGATCTCCTCGGGAATTCTTAAAAGGAATTCGCCAATATCTTTATTCCAGTCCACGTAAATTACACCAAACGGCGTCGGAATACTGCCGCGGCACCAGCGCAGACCCGTATTCGGGAAGCAGAACGAAACGTCTTTGAAGCCCTCAGACTCTCGCCGGATACCCAGCAGATATTTCTGCATCAGCATCGCGGGCGCAGTAGACCATGCGTGGCAATAGCTTCTGGTTCGGCTGTTTTCGTAGAAGCCGGGGAAAACCTCCCAGCAGGTCGTTGTCTCATAGCGGAGCATCTCGCCCCAGCGGTGCTTTATGTCCTCCATGATCGGGTCGCAGACACCAAGCTGCGCCCACGCCTCATAGAGGTAGTACAGCATAAACGGCGAACCGACATCCAGAAAATCCACAGGCCTGTTTTGCACATACTCCGTGACAAGCGCACGGCGCTCCGGCTCCTCAATGGCGTGATAGAGCAGCAGGAGCATATGCGTCTGGATGCTAAACGTCTTCGAAAGTCCCGTCTCCGGGCTCCAGCTATCGCGGTACGCCTTGCGCGTATCGTCCCACAAGACCTGCGAGAGATAGCGCCGCAGAAGCTTCGCGGTGTCGGTAAATTTCTGCGCGTCGGCCTGCTTTTCCTGCATTTCGGCAAAGCGCGCCGCGCAGTCGAAGCAGTAGGCAAGCAGCCCCTGATATGCCGTGCAGACACAGTAGTCGGAGATATCCAGAGCGGCCCAGTCGACCAGGTTCCACGAGCGCGTCAGAATTCCTCCATCCGGTGTGAGCAGCGACCGGTAATACTCCAGCCGTTCGCATACCGGGCCATACAGCTCACGCAGAATGCTTCTGTCGCCGGTCGCTTCAATATACTGCGCCAGCATCACGACCCAGTTCATCGTCCACATCGGGATCGGCGTGACCCAGTCCGTGGGGGTCAGCGCATTGCCGAGCGGCGTGGTGTCGGCGCCCGTTGCACCGAAAACCAGATTGTGCCGGATAAAGCTGTAATCGCCGTAGAGATACGCGTCGACAGCCGCACTGACCTGCGAATCACCAAGCCAGTACGCCTGCTCGTATGTGGGAGAGTCTGCGTAGGTGTCGGCCACACTGTCCTGCAGCGTCTGCTCACACATATTCCAGATGCGGTTAAGCTTTTCGTCGTCACACTCAAAAGAGCCCTGGTTGGCCGTGGCGTAGACCTCGTGCTCCAGCCGGAACATACGCAGTTCGACGGGCGCATTCCCATTTCCGCGGACACTGAGCATGGCGTAACGCATGCCCATCTTTGCAAGGAACGTGTACTCCTGCCAGCCCTCACGGCAGATATAGCGCGCACCGTTATTCAGCCCAATGGTGTGGTCGATCTCACCTCGGTACATGTTTTCAAATCCGTAGACATCGAGGATGGTCCCGGCGGGTGCCTTGATGCAGATATTGAGATAGCCCATGTACAGGTCGCCGAAATCCAGCAGGATCCGGCGGTAATCGCCGCATGCGGGCGGGTCGAAGCGCGTGACGGCGTCATTGCTCCACAGAACGCCGAGGTGCTTTTCTTGCACGGCATAGTCTGCCGCAATCTCCGCCAGACGGTTCAGCGACAGGATATACATATCCTCCATCGTATCCTCTGGCGCGATCCATTTGGGCGCACAGCCCGCTTCCGCAAGCTCCTGCATGCTCCGGCAGGCAAATATGCGCGTATCCTCCGGTGTCAGAAAACCGATGTCCCCGTAGATCGGGTGCTTTCCGTCCTGAATTGCGTGCAGCTCCGCTGTCGGCCCGAGCACAAAGAAGCCGGATCCGCCGGACTGCGCTTTGACACGGATATCCTCCGGGAAGCGGAACTCAATGTGGCTGTACAGATCGTCATATTTACCGTGGATCTGCATCAGGAAGAAATTCTCCCCTGCGGTCAGATGCACCTCGACGTCGCGCGCCTTATCTGTGATGGGATAAACTGTATCACCGATGCGGAAGGTTCCGATGATCCCGTTCCATGTACGGTTCGGGAAGCTGATACGGCCGGTCTGCACACGGTCGCTCAGGATCACGCAGCCGAGGAACGCGTTGAAATTTGTTTCGTCGGCGTCGGTGCGATTGGGATAAAAGGCGCGTCGCGTGTTGACCGTGTAGACCTGGCAGGCCTTTTTGACATCCTCCACGCGCAGGACACGCTTGGGATAGACTTCTCTCTGATGCCGGGCGCGGATGGGAAGCGGCAGAAGCGTTCTGTTTTCCTTCGGCAAAACACGGGCTGCGGACCAGCCGCGCGTGCGCGCGGACTCGGTGATCCAGCGCTGATCAAACAAACGTCCGTCATAATACTCAGCAAAGCCGAGATTCACATTGCGTTTCGGGGCGTGGGACACGAAGCCCGTGTCGCGGGCACAACGCGTCCCGCTGCCGGAGGCAGCCAGAACGTTTCCGTTCTGCGTCACGTCAAACAGCAGCCCGCCGGGCTCGGCAAGCGATTGATAGGTCGACCAGCCATAGCTCCAAACCTCGACGCGAAGCTCATTTTCCCCGCACCGCAGAAGCGGCGTCAGGTCATAGGTGTCGTAATAGGCATATCCGGGCGTCGTGCGGGCGGGACCGTGTCCAAGCAGTCGGCCGTTGAGCCACGCCGCATAGCGCGTGACAGCAGTGATGCGCAGCGCACACGCCGCCTGCACGTCATCCGCCGTAAACTCTGCGGCAAAGCAGCCGCGCTCGTTTTCCGTGCAGACGCCATCCGAAAGCCAAATCCATGTTCCGTTCATATTAGTTCCTCCAAATGTCATTCCTTCGTCGAGCCTGCCGTCAGACCGGCAACGATCTGCTCGGAGAACAGGAAATAGATGATCAGGATCGGGACCAATGCGACCGTTACGGCGGCAAAGATCTTATCCCAGTTTTTCAGGAAATTGCAGGTATAGCTGTAGATAGCCAGCGTCAGCGTCTGCTTGCTCTTCTCTGTCAGGAAGACCATCGGCAGGAAGAAATCGTTCCAGATCGTGATGAACTGCAGCAGGCCGACCGTCGCGAAGACCGGCTTGGAGATGGGCACGACGATGCTTGTGAAGATTTTGAAGTCCTTCGCGCCGTCGATGCGCGCCGATTCGATCACTGCCTCCGGGAGCTGTGCAAAGAACTGATAGAACACCGTAAACGGGAACGAAAGGTTCGCCGCGTAGACCAGCGCGAGACCGATGAAGCTGTTCGTCAGATGCACCCGGGAGAGCATCAGGTACAGCGGCAGGATACTCAGCTGCACCGGCATCATAAGGCCGATGAGCAGATATCCCTGCAAAAAGCCCTTGCCGCGGAACCTGTACTGCGCCATACCGTAGGCCAGTGTGGACGAAACGGCAAGCAGCAGCGCCAGAGAAAGGCTGACCAGCACAACGCTGTTGAGAATGTATTTCCAGAAGCCTTCCTCCACAAATACGCGCAGATAGTTGTTGAGCGTCGGCTCCTGTGGGAAGCCTATCAGATTATTTACAAGCTCCAGCTTGGTCTTGAACGAGGAAATCACCGTGTCTCCGACAAGGAAGATCGTGATCAGCGAATACACGATCAGCAGTACGGACAGCACGGATTTGACCGTCCGGCAGCCGCGGCCCATGTTGAGCGTATTGTTTTCTCTCATACCGTCGCCTCCCTCAGTCCCGCATCCGCTTCAGGAAGTGGTTGGTCACCAGCCACGCAGTCAGAATGATGATGAGCATCACAACACTGATAGCCGAGCCGAAGCCGATATCCGTTGTTCCGTAATAGGTGCCGCCGAACGCGTAGCGGTAAAAGACCATCGCGATAAAGTCCAGTCGGTTGTTTACGCCGCCGGACGTGCCGACCAGCACATAGGGCAGACCAAACATCGTCATTGCATAGATCACGCTGAGCGTGATATTGGTCACGAGCGAGGCGCGCATATTCGGCAGAATGATGCTGAAAAAGCGTCGCCATTCGCCGCAGCCGTCAACGACGGAGGCCTCAACGATATCGTTTGAGATCGACTGCATATCAGCAAAGAAGATCATCGTGCCGGAGCTGGCGCACTGCCAGATCACGATCAGCACAAAAATCGGAAACATCAGTTTGGGATCGCCGAGCCATGACTGTGTATGGGATCTGCCGAAAAGCGCCTTGATGACTGTGTTCAGAACGCCCATATTGCCGTCGAACAGCAGCAGCGCGAAGAAGCCGACGATAGACGTGCTGAGCACGTACGGAAGGAACGTCATCGTACGGATGTATTTATGGCACGGAATTTTCAGATACAGAAGATACGCCGTAAAAAGCTGGATCGGCGTAATGATAAGCAGAACGCAGAGCAGATAGATCAGGTTGTTCTTCAGAGCATTGAAGAATACGCCGGACATCCGCTCGCCAAAGAGCAGGTAGCGGAAGTTTTCAAGGCCGACAAATTTCATGGGACCGATTCCGCTCCATTCAAAAAAGCTGTAGAAGATCGAGCATGCAATCGGAATGATCACAAGCAGCGTATACAAAAACAGTCCGGGCGTGATAAAACCGATATAAGCACGGTTCTGCCGCGCGCTCAGACGTGCGGGGGGTCTTTTCATAGTCTGGTGCCTCCTTTTCTCCCGGGGCGAAGCGCGGCAAGCGCACGGGAGCGAATATACGATGAGGGGGCAGACGCCCCCTCAAAGCTGTGCCTTCCGGCAATTATTTGCTGAGCATTTCCTCTTTGGTCAGGCAGAGCGCCTGCAGGGAATCGACGAACTCCTGCACGCTCTTCGCGCCGGTAAAGATCTTGCACTGATCCTCTTCCCAGACGTTGCAGGGAGAATCGCCGGTACCGGCCTCGAAGCCGAGGATATCGTAATAGCTGGTCGCCTGAACGGTGTAGCAGTTCTGCACGTCGTTGACGACGGGGTTATCGGAAACGATGGACGCGACGCAGGAGATGGAGCCCAGCGTGCCGAGCCACTTTTCCTGGCCTTCCTGGCTTGCAAAGTAGTTTGCGAACGCGAGCGCTGCCGCTTCGTTTTCCGTCTTGCTGGAGACGCCGAGGCCACAGGAGCTGGTGGAGACAAACGGAACCTGCCCATCCTCGCACGGAATCTGGAATGCGCCGAAGTTCAAAGCGGGGTTGTTTTCCTGGAAGGTGGAGATGTTCCACGTACCGCCGATGTACATGACAGCGCTGCCGGTGGAGAATGCAAGGCTTGCCCCCTGGCCAGTGACGCCGGTCCAGTTGTCGCCGAAGTAGCCCTTGTCGCCCCACTCGATCATCTTATTGTACGCGTCAGCCACGCGCGGATCATTGACCGCGGCATAGCCCTCGGTCTCATATTCCTGAATCCAGTCCAGATGCGTCGCGGCAAGAATCGGCTCCCAGATGAACAGGATGTCCCACGGGTCGGTCGCGCCGAGGGCAATGGGAACATAATCGGTCTGCGCGACCTTGGCAAGCAGCTCTTCAAACTCGGAGAAGGTCGTGGGGATCGTCCAGCCGTTCTCATCGAAAATGTCCTTGTTGTAGAACACCGCGCGTCCGCCGGTCTCGGCGGTCGGCGTGGAGTAGACACGGCCGTCGTCAGCAGTCACGAGCTTCATCGCAGACGTGCTGTCATAGAGGCTGAAATCAACCTTATCGGTCAGATCCATCATCAGTCCCTGGTCAACGTAAGCCTGATAGTTGGTCGTGGCCTTGCCGTTCGTCCAGAACAGATCCGGGCATTCGTTCGCCTGCATCGCCGTTTGGAGGAGGTTGTAATACTGATCACTGGTCTTGACGGAGTATTCGACCTCAACGTTGGGGTACTTTTCATGGAAGCCCTCAATCACAGCCTTGAGCGCATCCTCAAACGAGGAATTGTGCTCCCAGATCACGAGCTTGCCGCCGATCTCGCCGGTCTCACCGGCAGTCTCGGCAGGGGCGTCTGTTTTGGTGTTTTCCACCGGCGCGGTGGCAGAAGTGTCTGTGCTTTCAGCGGGCAGCTTGACCTTTTCTCCCGCGGCACAGGCAGCGAGGGAAAATACAAGAATGATCGCCAGAAGCAGTGTGAAAGTCTTTTTCATGAATCATTCCTCCTGTTTCATTGTCTTCCTTTCAGAAGCATCTCCAGCATACCAGAGCTGCTGGGCAAATACCATGAACTGCTTTTGGAGTTCCTTCATTATTTTCTGCTGTTTTGTGCAATGTGCCTATTTTTATAAGCACGTTTTTAAGATTTATGTACTTTTTTGCTCTCTGTATGCCGTTTTCGGTACTCCCGGACTGTACAACCTTCAGCTTTTTTGAACAGGCGGAAGAAATAATTGACATTGGGTATCCCGACCAGTGCACCGATGGACTCCGTAGAGTTCTGTGTGGTCACAAGCAGGAGCTTTGCCTTTTCAATGCGCAGGGAATTGAGATATTGGACATAGTTCACGCCGAAGCTCTGCTTGAAATACTGGCTGAAATACGGTCCGCTCATGTGGAACACCGCCGCAACGTCGGTCTGCTGCAGCTCCTGCATGTAATGCTCGTTGAGATAGGTGCGGATCATATGCGGCAGATCCTGATGGCTGTCGACGTCTCGGATAGTCAGCTCAATAACCTGCGTCAGCCAGCGCGCAAGCGCCTGCATGGAGTCGATCCGGCTGATGGCGCGATAGCTTGGATCCATGTCCCTTCCATAGGCGCGTGCGCGGTCGAGTCCGTAGTAAAACTCGCCGTGGCGCAGCATGGTCTGCGTGAACTGCATGACCGTCTCGCGGATCTGATCCGGCGCGGGCTTCTGCTTGGCGCAGGCGTCGAAAAACGCTTCGAGCTGTGCCTGTGTTTTGGCGCGCCACATCGTGGTGAACGCATCCTCGTACAGAAATTCCAGCGCGGGGCATCCACGCTCGCCGGAGGCCGCCTGCAAAAACAGGTGGCTCTGCTCGTAGAAAAACGCGCCCTGTGCGCGCTCCTTCGCCTGCGCGATGCAGCGCGGGAGTTGTGCTGCATCCGAAAAGGCATCTGAACCGCCAGCAAAGCAGTTTTTATCCGTGTAAAGCCGGATACTTTCGCCGATCTCGCGGAAGCAGGCCGGCAGCCGCGCGCCGTCTGCTGCCGGAGTTCTGTCTCTTATACACA
>ENA-OUQF01000895-OUQF01000895.1-human-gut-metagenome-genome-assembly--contig:-NODE-895-length-20111-cov-4.468488_pt1 | contig 20111 bp, 21 predicted proteins | sample MGYA00237947_ERZ548826 | MGnify/ENA primary metagenome ERZ548826 (study PRJEB26490, sample SAMN05194701) | human gut metagenome | biome: terrestrial biome; feature: human-associated habitat; material... | reverse complement strand
CTGTGTACACCGCGCGCGACGCGGCTCACAAGCGCATGTGCGAGTGCTTTGATAACGGCGAAGCCGCTCCGTTTGAGTTAAACGGCAGCGCGATATATTATGTCGGACCGACCCCGGAGCATGACGGCTGCTGCATCGGCTCGGCAGGACCGACCACATCCGGAAGAATGGACGCATACTCGCCGCGCCTTTTGGATGCGGGGCTTAAGATAATGATAGGCAAGGGCAATCGCAGCGATGCGGTTGTCGAATCAATGATTAAAAACGGAGCAGTGTACCTTGCGGCGATCGGCGGAGCCGGGGCGCTTATGGCAGCGTCCATCGAGCAGGCCGAGCTTGTGTGTTGGGCAGATCTCGGGTGCGAGGCCGTGCGCAGACTCACGGTTAAGGATATGCCGCTTACCGTCGCGATCGACAGTCAGGGCAATGATTTGTATAAGCTCGGAAGAGAGCAGTATTTAAAAGAGGTAGAAAAATAATGGATTACGCAAAGAAATCGCTTGAATTGCACTATGAACTCAAGGGCAAGATCGAGGTCGCCTCGCGTACGAAGGCAAATGATCGCCAGTCGCTCAGCCTTGCCTACACACCCGGCGTTGCCGCGCCCTGCCTTGAGATACAAAAGGATATAAATAAAAGCTATGAGCTGACGCGCCGCTGGAACCTCTGCGCCGTCATTACCGACGGCTCCGCCGTGCTCGGCCTCGGCGATATCGGGCCGGAGGCCGGTATGCCTGTCATGGAGGGCAAGTGCGTCCTCTTCAAGAGCTTCGGCGGGGTCGATGCTTTCCCGCTCTGCGTCAAAACGAAGGACGTGGATGAGTTCGTGCAGACGGTGTACAATATCTCCGGCTCCTTCGGCGGCATAAATCTTGAGGATATCGCCTCTCCGCGCTGCTTTGAGATAGAGCGCAGGCTCAAGGAGAAGTGCGACATCCCCGTTTTCCATGACGACCAGCACGGCACCGCCGTCATCATGCTTGCCGGGCTTACGAACGCGCTCAAGGTCGTCGGCAAAAAGCGCGCTCGTATCGTCATAAACGGCGCGGGCGCGGCGGCGATATCCATCGCGCGCCTGCTCATCACCGCCGGGCATGAGGACGTCACCCTCTGCGACAGGCAGGGGGCCATATATTCCGGCCGCGGCGGACTGAACTGGGTCAAGGAGAAAATGACGCAGATAACGAATCCGCGCGGCCTGCGCGGCACGCTTGCGGAGGTGATACGCGGGGCTGATGTGTTCATCGGCGTCTCCGCACCCGGCGTGCTGACGGGGGAAATGATCCTCACCATGGCGGAAAAGCCCATAATATTCGCCTGCGCCAATCCCACGCCGGAGATATTCCCGGCGGAGGCGAAGGCCGCGGGCGCGGCGGTCGTCTGCACGGGAAGAAGCGACTATCCCAATCAGATAAACAATGTTCTTGCATTTCCCGGCATCTTCCGCGGCGCGTTCGACGTGCGCGCAAGTGAGATAAACGAGGAAATGAAGCTCGCTGCGGCGCGCGCCTTATCTGAGCTTATCGCGGACGATGAGCTCACGGCGGATAACGTCATCCCCCGGCCCTTTGATCCCCGCGTCGGAAAGGCCGTGGCGGGCGCCGTCTCCGCCGCCGCCCGCGCCACCGGCGTGGCAAGGATGTGATGAAACATATAAACCGCAGCAAGAGCGGCCCGGACGCGTCCGGGCCGCTCTTTTACCTATGTTTTATTTATATCAGCGTGTCACTGTATATCGGGCAACTTCGCCGCAGCCGTGGTCAGCTGCATAGAAAACAATGCTTTTGCCAACACTTTTGACGACTATGTTGGCCGCGCCGACGCCGGAGGTGAATTCACTGCTTTCAAGCGCGTACCGGCCACTGTCACAGGTAAAGCTCCATATATCTGTGCGCTTGTCTCCGGCACGGCTGCATGACAGAACGAACGGCCCGCCGCAGACGCCCGCATAAACGGAATGCCCGAAGTTAATGCCGCATCCGCACAGCTCTGTCCAATTTCCCGATTGCTCCTTCAATACGCTGAGCCGGTCGCCATGGAAAGGGGAGATGCAGACCATTTCATCCGCACCGTCTCCGTCCAGATCGTACATGAACAGATCGCTTACCGGCATGTCGAGAAGCTTTGTCACCCGCATTTCAGCGTCTATTGCCCATACGCCCTCATCTCCGCTGACCATGCATGTTCCGTCGGGGCGTATGAACATACCGTGGTTACGGCTGATGGAGTCGATGAGCCTTGTGCACTGCACGGGCTTAAAATGACTGTCAAGACTGTAGCAGTTCACAAATCCGGGCTTTGACCAGTCGTCCTGAAACGCCTTGCCGCCGCACAGCGCGCCGGCAATTATCTTTCGCGCGCCGGCGTGTCCAATCAGTGCAAATCTATGGATATAGGGCAGCTCAAAAACGGTTTCCACTTCCGCCGTAAGCTCCGGCTCTCCGGTCTGCACGATGCGGCAGTGCACAAGCTCTGCCTGCGCAGAATCGAATATTGGGTAAAAGCGCTGTATTGCAAGGAAGCCACCGTTTTCCTCCGGAATCGGAATGATGGACATTACGCCGCCTTTCAGACCGGTTATCTTCTGTATGCTGCCGTCGCCAGTGCTTATCAGCAGAATATCGCCGCTGCGCGCCTCGGAGGCTGTAATGCAGTATTCCACACCGTCGATTTCAATAAGGTTTATGCTGTACGTATACTCAAGCAGGGCAAGCTTCTCTCTTTTTATCATTTTTCGGCCTCCGCCAGTTCAAAGCATTTCTGCAGAAATGCGCGTGTGTTCTTCTCCTTAAGCCACAGGTCGTCTCCGGGATGACCAAGCACCTCTATTGATACCGTGAAGCGCTCGACGCCTTCGGGCTTGTCCGCTGCGGCAAATCGTCTGATTATCTCCGCGCCGAGCTTCGGCGTAAGGAAGCCCTCGTTCTCAAAATCCGGTGCAGTCCCGCATTCCATGTGCAAATCGCCGTAGCACGGGTGTAGCCTGTCAAGTATGGCGTTGCACAGATGGATCTGCGCCGTGTATGGTGCTGCATACTCAAGCGACTGCATCAGATCCGCGCCGCTCAGCGCCTCGTGTGCGCTGTCCCAGTGTATGTAGGCGTTCGGGTGTGCCGCATGTATCGGGGCAAACCAGTTGACAGTTTCTATAACGGGGCCGATAAGCTGCTTCTTGTATGCGTACCGGTCCAGCGGCTCGATCGTCAGCCGAAGCCCAAGCGACGCGCAGTATTCCGCCAGCGTGCACATGACGTCCGCTAGAACGCGCTTTGCCTCTGCGCGCCCGGCAATACCGGGATCGTCGCCGCTTGGTATGCCGATGCCTATAAAGCCTGTGTCCGCCGCGCAGTCTGCAAGCTGTTTTACAAGCTCTGCTGCGGCTGCGCGTTCGCTGCTGTCCAGACTGGACAGGCTGAGCTTCTGCCTTTTCGTATATGGCGTTGCAAAGGTAAAGGCCGTTAATCCATATTCCTCAAGAATATTTCGGACGTATATGCGGTTATAGCGGTCAAAGAAGACGCCAAGCTCGAAGTTTTTGTAATATCCGATATCCGCGGCCCTGCGAATAACGTCCAGCATTCTCCTCTCGTCGTTGATATAGGGCATGAAGCATTCGAGAAGGTGGGCGGATGGAATGATTTTTTTTGACATGTGTTTTGTCCTTCCTTAAAGCTTTGCAACCTCCGCGGCTGCCTTGAGAAATTCATCGACCTCCCACGTGGCGTTGCAGTGGATAGGAGACACTCTTATGACGCCGTCAAGGCCAAGCGATTCGACTATGCGCTTGGAATAGTGATTTGGCGCGACGCGTTCATAAACATATATCCCGCGTTTGCACAGCTCTTCTGCACCCCTGATGGGGTCGATATTGTCAAAGGTGATAGGAAGAATGAAATCTCTTTTAGTAAGGTCGGGATTGTCGCACTGAACCTTTACGCCCGGTATCCTGCGCAGACCCGGAACAGCCTCGGTGCCCTCAAGTGCGCGGTAAAGCAGTGCGCGCTCGTGCAGCTCTATGCGCGTCATACCCTCGACGAAAAGCTCGCGTCTGTCGGTGCTTTCAATGAACTTGCTCCCTATCCAGCAGACGTAATCCACTATTGCGGTATACCCTGCAAACTGATGCGGCGCAACGCTGCCAAGCTCCCACCAGTCCTCTGGATAGCACAGAATTCTGTTGTGCGGCAGCTTTGCACAGCGCTCGGACAGCCACGCAACACCGCTTCCGCGGCAGCCAAAGAACTTGTATGGGGCAATGTCCACCGCATCCACATCAAGGGCGAGGACGTCAACAGGCGCGTGGGGCACATGCTGGACGCAATCAACGACGATAAATAGCTCCGGCTTGATCTCTCTCGCAGCTTTTACAAAGGCGGGGATATCCATGACAGCGCCGGTGATATTGCAGGAATACATGCAGCTCATCAGCACGGTGTCCTTATCGACAAGGCGTGTGACCTCACTGACGTCTATTCCGCCTGTGCGCGGATTGCTTCTCATGACGCGCAGCTCAAGCCCGTGCTTTTTTGCATAGTATTCGACGGAGTCAAAGCCGGACGGATGCTCCAGCACAGACACGACTATGTTCTTGCCCGGCACGGCGTCCGTTATTGCCCCGATGATCTGGAACATCACCTGCGAAGCGGAAAGGCATGTTGCGATGGAGCCCTCTTTGCCGCAGCCGAATAATGTGCGCAGATCGTTGTAGCCGTCCTCGACGACTTTCTTTGCAATGTCCGCCTGCTTCTGATGACGTCCGCCGCAGTCAGGGTGCGCGTCGTTTTCCACAACGGCGTCAAGACAGGCCTTAAGCCGAAGTGAGCCACCGGAGTTTTCAAAAAAGATCCTTTTCCCGAAGGAATCGCTGTCTATGTTGGCAAAGCGAGAGCGGATTTCATCGTGCAATTCCTTGTCAAACTCCAATCCATTCGGGTACATATCCGGATTGATCATATTTTACCATATTCTCCTTTCAAAGTACAGAGGCCGTTTTACTGCGGCCTCTGTGTCGTTTTGCTGCCGTGGAGATTATATCACAGCAGTCATTATTTTGCAGCCTTGCATATGCCCTCTTCGGGGGTATGCAGCAGATTTTCGGTCTTTGCGACGACTGCCGCGGTGACAATGTCGCCTGTGACGTTCCTGGTCGTGTGGGCCATGTCCAACAGACGGTATATTGCGGCGATCATGCCGGCAACCTCAATGGGAATGCCGAGCATGCCTATCAGCATAACGGCAGATACGACACCGCCGCCCGGAATTCCGGGAGAGCCGATGCAGATAAGGCTTGCGGTAACAACGACCAGAACCATCTGCGTGAATGTGAGGTCGATGCCATATATCTGTGCGGCAAATATGACGACTACTGCATCCCAGATAGCGCCGTCTGCCATATTCACGGTCGAACCAAGCGGGCAAACAAAGTTTGCGACCTCCTCGTCGATGCCGAGGTCATCGGTGGCGACCTTCAGCGTTACAGGCAGGGTGCCGGCGCTGCTGGTGGTCGATGCGGTCATTGCCCATACCGGCAATATTTTACGCATGAAGTAGCCGACCTTTATGTTGGAGATCAGCCTTATCATCGGGAAGTATATCACTATGCAGAAGATAAGCTGTATTGAACTGATGTGATCTGCTTCTGAGAAGGTTTAGTAATATGTTGAGGGGAAGACGGTCATGAAGTACTATATCGGCCTTGATAACGGCGGAACTACAACAAAGGCTGCTATTTTTGATATCAACGGGAACGAATGCAGCGTAAAAAGTGTGCCGACTGCGATGATAACGCCCGGACCCGGATTTGTTGAGCATGATATGGAGGAAATGTGGGCAGCAAACTGCTGCGTTATACGCGCGGCGCTTGAAGCGTCCGGCATTTCCCCATCGGATGTCGCGGGCGTGGGCATATGCGGCCACGGCAAAGGGCTGTATCTCTGGGGCGTGGATGACCGGCCGGTAAGGAACGGGATAATATCAACGGATAACCGGGCCTGCGCATACCCTGTCATGTGGAGGAAAAGCGGCGCGGAGGCGGCCGCCTTTGAACTTAACTGCCAGCATGTCATGGCCTGTCAGCCTGTGTCGCTGCTCGCGTGGTTAAGGGATAACGAGTCCGAAAATTATAAAAGGATTCGGTGGGTGCTTGAGTGCAAGGATTATGTCCGGTTGGATTATATGAAAAAGCCATGCCCGCTGGTATGGGGTTTGAAAAAATGCTTGAAGCGGCCCGCAAAACGGGTTTTGACCGGCTTGAGATCAGTATAGATGAGTCGGATGAACGCCTTTCCCGGCTGAACTGGAGCGATGCTCAGAAACAACGCCTTGCCCGGCTTGTCTATGAAACCGGTGTGCCCATAAGAACTATGTGCCTGAGCGGGCACAGAAAATACCCTATGGGTTCTGCATCACCGGCGGTGCGAGAGCGCGCTATGGATATAATGCGGCGTGCTATTGATTTTTCTCAGGCAGTTGGCGTGAGTGTGATTCAGCTCGCAGGTTACGATGTTTATTATGAAAAACGCACTGAAAAAAGCGAACGGCTTTTCCTTGAAAATCTCATCAAAGCTGTTGAGATTGCCTCTGCGCAGGGTATTGTGCTCGCATTTGAAACGATGGAGACCGAGTTTATGGATACTGTTGGCAAAGCAATGAAGTACATTCATGCTGTTGACTCTTCATGGCTGGGCATTTACCCGGACATAGGTAATCTGCAAAATGCGGCGTCGCTTTACGGCCATAGCGTTACGGAGGATTTTAAGCTCGGCGCAGGTCACGTTTTCGCCATGCATCTCAAGGAGACGCGCCCCGGCGTTTACAGAAACATGCGCTTCGGCACTGGACATACGGATTACCGCAATTGCCTCGCGCTTGCCGCCAAAATGGGTGTGCGTATGTTCACAGGAGAGTTCTGGTATCAGAATGGGCAGGATATGGAACAGGAGTTGATGAACTCGTCAAGATTCCTCAGAGAGCGGTTGGACGTTGTCTATAAATAAAGGCTCTGTGTCAATATTGGGATAGAGTAAAAAAGTGCAGAACAGGGCGTGTGTGGAGTGCCACACACGCCTGAATAATAAAAGCGGGAGCCAAGAGCAGCTCAGCATAACAAGCAGAAAAGCAGCAAGTCTCCTTTTCTGTGGTGTCTGGCAGCATCATTCTAAAGGAATTTCTTGTTATGCTCTACTTTTATTTTCGTTTGTTCCTTTCCTCCCATTAAAAAAGTTGGGTCTCACAATTTTTACCTGCTTACCCCAACTTTTAACCCCAATAAGTACAAAGCGCCGCAGGAGTTTACTCCTGCGGCGTTTTGGCGTTGTTCAATTGAACTGCCTTGTCTGCCCTGCGGTGCGAATCATTTCCCGGTCGGAAGCTCCACGTCGTTCAGCGAAAATTCAAAGTGCATTGCGAGCGCTTTGAAAAGCTCGTGCATGACATGCTCTGAAATGGCGCGGATGTCCAGCCCGCCGATGAATTCCAGCACGCGTGCCTGTTCGTCCTCCGGCACCTTGTACGCGCTCAGGCTCATCGTCAAAAAGCGGCGCAGCTTCTGCTCCAGCGTGAAATACTTGTCGCAGCGGCGCGCCATGTACCCGCGCATTATCCCGGCCGAGCCGATCTCCAACTCGTAGAAATCGCTCTCCGAGTATTCCGGCAGGTACGTGCCGAAAATCCTGTACAGCTCCGTGGACGTGCTCTGATAAATGTACTCAGAGGCCTCCGCCTGCGTGTACGCCTCAAGGTATATATCCCTGAGGTTTTCGTTCAGCTCCGTCAGAGTAAGCTGTATGGACGTCTCCACCGCGTAGACGTATACCGGCGAAAGCTCCGCCCCGGTGAGATTCCTTGCCGCGCCGAACTGCCTGTCGAACATGAAGCGCACAAGCTCCACCAGCACGCCGTCCTTCGCGCGGAAGATGTTCTGGAAGGTGCTTGCCGACACGTCCGCGTCGCGGATGATCTCCGCCACGGTCGTGTGGTTATAGCCCTTTTCCAGAAACAGCCGCACGCACGCGGTCAGTATTCTCTTTTTCGCCGCAAGGCTTGCGTTTGTGATCGCCATGCGATTCCCTCCGTACTCCGTCAACTGTGGTATACGTGCCAATTATAGCATCTATATACAGAAAACGCAAGATAAATTTTGGCAGATTTGAAATCTGCTTTCATTCGCGTGCATTCCACAGACAAAGTATAGCATAAATGCACGCGTTTCGCAATATCTGCCCGCGCAGCGCGGACTTACTTCGCGTAATTTTTATACATGGTGTCCGTCGCGCGGCGGATGGCGGCGGTGACGTCCTCCACCTTTTCCGCGTCCCATTCGGACGGCTCCGCGCGCAGGAAGGAGGTCTTGTCCACGCGGTTGTCAAATATGCCGATGGGCAGGTGATAGGTCCTGCCGTGCGCGTTCACGGTCACGGTGTCCTTCATCTCGGTGCTGTTGACGAGGTATTCCATATCATCGCAGCCGTAGTCGCCCAGCATGACGGCCATGGGAACACCATGGTGCAGGTTGGAGCCGGGATCGTTCGGGTCGGCGCGGTCGGCGTTCTTGCGGCGGGATTCCTCCGGCGTGACCCAGATGTACAGGATAACGGCGTTTTCAAGTATCTCCGGACAGAACATCGGCAGCGAGTACTGATAGCCGAAGGTGCCGGTCAGCGGCATGGAAGCGCCGTCCGGCCCGCCGCGGGCGCACTCGATGATGATGGTCTTGTTCTCAAAGCTCTCGGGATAGCCCGCGTGCTTGGCGTCCAGCATTTCGCGCGCCTCTGCCTCCAGCTTTTCCGCAAGCTTCGCGCGCACGTCCTCGCGCAGAAGACCCATCCGCGGCGGCAGACCCGCCTGCTGTGCCGCGCGGTCATAGCGGTCAAAAAGAAGCTGCGCGGCGGAGTCGGGCTTCGCAACACTGCGGTTGATAAGGTCGTGATAATCCTCGTTGAGAAGGCAGCACAGCGTGCCCCAGTCGCGCCCGTCTATGAAGGGGGCCTCGCCGGGATAATATATGCGCGCCTCGCCCATGGCTTCCAGCTCGTTGTCGATGCGGCGCATCATGTGCACATACGGAAAGTCGTCAAGCTGGAGGTTTTCGCCGATGTGGAACTCATGCTGAAGCCGCTGCGGCTCCACGTTTGCCATGAAGTTTCTCACCTCGGACTTGCCGGATGCAGGCAGCGCCTGCAGAAGAACTACCTTGAATACTTCGTTTTTCATACTGTCTCCTTATCAATAAATTACTTTCAGCCATTTTGTCTTGTCCACGACGATGTTCTCATGCCGCCGGACATAGTCTGTGATAAGCTGTGCTATCTCGTCCTGCCCCTCGCGCACAGTGGGGCATTCGGCGTATACGCCGTAGCCGCCGGAGCCGCCCGCGCGGTAGCTGTTGATGCAGACGGTGAGCCGCGCGTCCTCCGCAAGCTCCTCGCCCTCGTATATGATGGACGTCACCCTGTCGCCAACGGGTCGGCGCAGGTCGAAGGTCGCGTGCACCCCGGCGACGTAGTCATAGTTGAAGTGCTGCTCGACCGGGCGCAGGAAGGTCTCGCTTATGGCGGGCTTCCCGTCCTGCCCAAGCGTGAAGTACTCCGCGCTGCGCTCCAGCGCGCGCTTTAGACCCGCCCGGTCTATGCTGACGGTTTTCAGCGTGTTCGGGAACACATAGGTGGAAACGATGTCGCGCACGGTCACGTCCTGCGCAAAGCCCTTCACGGAGTTGTCAAGGCTTGCCGCGGAGATATCCGCGCCGGAGGCCTCAAGCTGCACCTGATTGATGAAGTTTGCGATGTACGACCCGTTCAGGGCCATTTCAAGATGCCCCGCCGGGTACAGCGGCACGTCTATGTGCCCCACGGGCGTATCCAGCCACTGTGCCGCCGCGCGCTCATACGGCGCGAGGTATTCCACCGCCGCCGCAAGCGGCTCATCGCCCGCCGGCAGCAGCGCCGAGCGCGCCGTGACATTTCCCGCGCACTCCGTCACATCCATGCGGATATACTGCCGCGCCCTGTCGGGCGGCTGGCAGGTAAAGGTCTCGCCGATGCACAGATCCTCAGCCGCCATGTGCTGGTGCGCGGCCAGCACAACGTCAAAGTCCAGCTCACTGCATATGCGCCAGCCCTGATTTTCATCCGTGGCGGACACGGCCTCGCCCGTGCGCACGTCGCGCTCGAAACCGCCGTGGTATATGCACACGGTCACATCTGCCCCCGCGGCCTTAAGCTCGTCCAGCGCGCCGCGCACGGCGGTAAAGGCGTCGCTTATCCTGATGCCCTCAAGATTTTCCGGCGCTTCCCACTGGTTTACATAATGCGTGACAGCGCCCGTCAGCCCGACGCGCAGTCCGTTTTCCAGCGTGACCAGCGCCGTCCTTTCAACGCCGCGCACGCCATCGACGTTTGCGCACAGGCACACGGCGTCCAGCTCGTTCAGATAGCGCTCTATCTCGCCGCGGCCATAGTTGAAGTCGTGGTTGCCCAGCGTCACGAAGTTATACCCGCCCATATTCATTATCCGCGCCGGGATGCATTCGCCGCGCGGGGCGGAGTAGATATAGCTCGTCAGCGGGCTGCCCTGAAGCGTGTCGCCGCCGTCGATGACAAGCGTGTTCCCGTCGTGGGAAAAGCGGCGCATACAGTTTGCAAGGCCGCTTGGGATAGTTTTGCCCGTGGCGTAATCCGTCGGGGTAAAATATCCGTGTGTGTCGCTTGTGTAGTAAATGGTCAAATTGCGCTGCATGATGTTATTCTAAACCCCTTTTGAATATTCGTGCCCCTGCGGAAAACCGCAGGGGCATGAAGCCTGACAGCTTATGCGCCGTGCGCCAGCCGTCTGCGTATCTTGGTGGAGACAAGCTCTATTATCAGCACCAGAACCATCAGCCCCCATACGAACGAGCCGACCATGGCCCAGCGGCGGCTGTTGAGGCACTGCACCAGCGATGCGCCGATGCCGCCCGCGCCGACGATACCGAGCGTCGTCGCGTCCTTGAGGTTTATGTCAAAGCGGTATATCGTCGTGGAAATGAAGCTCGCGGTGAGCTGCGGGATAACGCCGTAGCGTATCTTCTGGAACGGCGTGCAGCCCATTGCGTCAAGGCTTTCGAGGATGTGCGTGTCCAGATCCTCTATCGCAGTGATGTACATCTTGGATATCATGCCTATCGAGCATACAGACTGCGTGATAACACCGCAGGCCGCGCCCGGCCCCGTCACGCGTATCCACATCAGCGCCCACACGATGCTGGGGATGGTCCTTATCATCAGTATCAGCACGCGCACCACGTAGGCCACGGGCTTCGGCATGATGTTGAACGAGGCGAGGAACGCGAAGGGGATTGCGAGTATCGCGCCGAACAGCGTGCCCAGCACCGCGATAGCGATGGTCTGCAAAAGCAGATACGGCACATCGGAATCGCCAGTGCCGAACATGAGGTCAAGGTCGGGATTGAACACGCCGTGGATGACGCCCTTGGCGACCTCCGTGCCCGTCGCGGTCAGCCCTGTATAGCTTATGTCAGCCGCCGACCAGCCCACCAGAAGCGCTATCACCAGCACGATGAATGTGTACAGCAGCCACTTGCGCGGCCTGTTGGCGTACATTTCCGCCACGGTCAGCTTCCTGTCGAGCGCCTCCTCGATGGCTTCTATAGATTTTTTCTTTTTGTTCATTTCGACTCTCCTTTCAGCTCAGCTTCTTGCGCAGGTATTCGCTGAAGAAGTCTATTGCGACGACGACAACGAACAGTGAAAGGAGCACCATGCCAAGGCTGTTATAGTCGCGCCAGCCTATGCGCTCGTTTATCGTGATGCCAAGGCCGCCCGCGCCGACGTAGCCCAGAATGGCCGAGGCGCGCACGTTCATTTCAAAGCAGTAAAGGCTGTGGCTGAGATACACGGGCAGTATCTGCGGCACGCAGGCCGACCAGAACGCCTGAAACTTATTCGCGCCCAGCGCCTCCATCGCCTCAAACGGCCCCATGTCTATCGTCTCGATGCTTTCAAAAAGCATCTTGGCCACGATGCCGAAGGTGAAGATGGCTATCGCCACGGTGCCGGAGAAGGTGCCCAGAGAGAATATCAGCGCGCACACCAGCGCGATTATCAGCGTTGGCAGCGTGCGGATGAGGCCGAGGATGAAGCGGAATATACTCACGATGACAACGCTGTGGTTTATGTTGCTCGATGAAAGAATGGCGACAGGCAGCGCCAGCGCGCAGCCGATGACCGTGCCCAGCACCGACATTTTTATCGTGTCCAGCAGGGGAGAGACGACCTTCGGGAAGAAGCTCCAGTCGGGCTGGAATATCTTCGACAGCAGATCCACCATCTTGCTGAACTTGCGTATCACAAGCCCCATGTCGAACCCGGTCATTCTGAGCGACCAGTATATCGCCAGCGCCAGAAGCAGGACTATCAGCGGCGCGCGGCTTCTCCTGCGCCGGACGGAGTGTCCGTTTGCAAGCGTGATGGTCTGCGGCTTGAATATCTTGTCGTACAGCGTCTCCTTGATGAGAACGGGGGTGTTTTCATCCATGGCGTCAGCCCTCTTTTGCGCCGGCCACGGGCGCGTCGCTTTCGCCCTCGCCCATGGTGGGAACCTTTGTGCCGTTGTAGACGGCGTCTATCTGCTCCTGTGTGATGGTGCTTGCCGGACCGTCAAAGACTATCTCGCCCGCGCGGATGCCGATAACGCGGTCGCAGTATTTCAGCGCCAGGTCAACATGGTGGATGTTCAGCAGGATGCTTATTTTATATTCCTTGTTTATGCGCACGAAGTCCTGCATGACCTGCTTTGCCGTGATGGGGTCAAGCGAGGCAACCGGCTCGTCGGCAAGGATTATCTTCGGGTTCTGGTTTAGCGTGCGCGCCAGTGCGACACGCTGCTGCTGTCCGCCGGAAAGCTGGTCGCAGCGGGTATAGGCCTTATCCAAAATGCCAACCTTGTCAAGGCTTTCAAGCGCGTGCATCTTCTGCTCCTTCGTGAACACGCCGAACAGCACCCGGAAGAACGACATATCCGGCACGTCCGCCGTGAGGACGTTCTTGATCGCCGTGCTGCGGGTGACGAGGTTGAAGCTCTGGAATATCATGCCGACCTTGCGCCTGTATCTGCGCAGCTCCTTGCCGCGCAGCGAGTCCACATCCACGCCATCGACCTTCAGCTCACCCTTGGTGATATCATGCATTCGGTTGATGCAGCGCAGTATCGTTGACTTGCCCGCGCCGGACAGGCCGATGATAGCGACGAACTCGCCCTGCTCGATCTGCAGGTTGATGTTTTTCAGGGCTGTAAAGCCGTTTGGATAAGTCTTATACACATTTTTGAATTCTATCATGCCGCGACTCTTTTCTCTAAAAATTTTGGATTTCTATAGGACAAAAGCGCCCTGTGTATGCAGGGCGCTTTTTCAGTTTTACGCGTTTGCCGTATCAGTCGGAGACAGCGGTCAGAGCGGCGCGTGCGCCGTCGTAGTCGGAGTCAACAGCCTTGGCATAGCCGGTGTGGCTGTAAACGCTGAATATCTCCTGGCCTTCGGGAGTGTTGATGATGTTGATGAAGCAGTCCTGAAGTGCGTTGACGATCTCGGGCGTGTAGTAGGGACTCTCCTTGGAGATGGCAACGGTGTCGTTGTAGATACCGTCGGTCACGCCGATGACGTTCAGCTCGTTCCAGATGGACTCGCTGCGGCCCATGCCCTGCTTGCCGGTTTCATCCTGCTGGTCGGTGGGGAGTATCCAGCTCGCCTCGTAGTCGTTGCGGCCGTCGGCGTAGCATACGATGATATCGACCTGCTCAGCGGCGGCGTAGGAGAAAGCCGTGCCGTAGCCGGAGTCAAGAGGAATAACGTTGGACAGATCGGAGATCTTCTTGCCGTCGTAGTTTTCCATCAGCCACATGGAGGGGTAGATGTAACCGGCGGAAGAGGAGGTCTTCTGGACTGCCCAAGTCGCCTTGTCGAGATCCTCCCAGGTGAGGGCCTCACCGGCGTTGACCTTTGCAGCAAGCTCCTTGCCGTACTCGGACGGAGTTGCGTAGATCAGAGAGCGGTAGTAGGTGACCTGGGGGCCGTTCTTCTGGGTGGCATTTGCTTCGCCGTTCCAGTCAGCAGGATTGGTGCTGTCGTTGGAAAGACCGTTGCGGGTGGCGGTGAGGATAACGTCCACATCGTCAGAGTACAGTGCGTAGGTGCCGCCGGGGAGCCAGCCAAGGTCGATGGAGCCGGCCGCCATGGCCTCGCCGGTCGCGTCGTAGCTGGTGCCGACAGTGATATCGACCTCGTCGATGTCGTAGCCGAGCTTGCTCATCTCAGCCTGCACGAGCTCGGGCAGATTCTTGGTGCCGGTGATGATAACGTCGGCATCCTTAGAGGGAACGAACTCGAGAGTCAGCTTGTCGAAGTGCTGATTTTCAGCGGCCTCTTCGGCAGGAGCTTCCGCGGAAGTGTCAGCAGCAGCCTCAGCAGGGGCCTCGGTCGCGGCGGGAGCGGCGGACTGGCCGCAGGCGCACAGCGCGAAAACCATCACGAGGGCCAGGAGAAGTGCGATAACCTTTTTCATTCTGGAATTTCCTCCTAAAAATTTATATCCACGGCCTGAGCCTGTGAATATATTGTAGGCTGCGTCACATGCCGTTGTACGGTATACTTCGGCATATTTCGTCAACCATATAACTTATATCACATTTGCCGGTTTAAAACAAGCCCCCAGCGCGCAAATAAGTGACATTATTTTGCGTTTTCCGACGCCGCGCGGCCATGCGCGTAAAAATGAGGAACATGCGCGCCGGGCCTTATATATCCCGGCGCGCATGTTATCGCAATACCCGGCGCGCCGCATATGTCACAGCACCATGCTGCGCACCTTTCCTATTGATATGTATCCGTCCAGCACGGCGCGCACGTCGCAGCCCTCCGGCACGGTGTCCGGGCTTACGGGCTTTCCGCTTATGGTCAGCTTCAGCGACCCGTCCGGCAGACGCTCCTGCGTGTATTTGTTGTCGTAAAGACAGGTCTTGCATATGCTGCGGCCGCGCAGGATGCCCTTGAAGTCCTCAAGCGCGCAGCCGGGGAAGTTCACGTTCCACACCTCGCCCGCGTCCTGCCCCAGCGCGATAAGCTCCCGCGCGATGGGCAGCAGGTGTGCCTCCGCCACGTCGAAACTGCCGTCGTGCTGCGCGGAGAAGGCGATGGCCGGGATGCCGTTCATCACGCCCTCCATCGCCGCGCCTATGGTGCCGGAATAGGCGATGTCAAACCCCGCGTTGTAGCCGCAGTTTATCCCGGAAAACACATAGTCCGGCTTCTCCGGGAGAAGATGCGACACGGCCAGCTTCACGCAGTCCGCGGGCGTGCCGGAAATGCTGTATGCCCCGCGCACGGGGACGGGGGGCGCGTATTCCTTTATAATAAGCTCGTTGAAAATCGTCAGTCTCTGCGACATGGCGCTGCACTGACTCGCCGGGGCGCATACCCACACGTCGCCCAGCTCCGACGCCAGCCGCGCGAGGCGCCATATGCCCTCTGAGTCTATCCCGTCGTCGTTTGAAATCAAAATTTTCAGCCGTTTGTCCATTGCAAAATAACCTCCTACTCTGTTCGAGGTATTCTAACATAAACCGGCGGGTGTTTGCAATCGGCATGGTACTTAAAAATTTTTGATTTCTTGAAAAAAATGTAGCAATGCAGGCCGCGGTGTGCTATAATCAAAATGTTTTGAAAAAAGAACCAGTTTTCGGGAGATAAATACAGATGAAGTGTCCATTTTGCGGTTATACCGAGAGTAAGGTCATAGATTCCCGCCCTGCGGAGGAGGGCTCAACCATCCGCCGCCGCCGTGAATGCCTCGCCTGCACGAAGCGCTTTACTACATATGAGATAATAGAGCGTATGCCCCTCGTCGTCGTCAAGCGCGACGGCAGCCGCCAGTCCTTTGACAAGGTCAAGCTCATCAACGGCATGGTCCGCGCGAGTGAGAAGCGCCCCGTTCCCCTCGGCAAGCTTGAGGAGATCGCCGACGATATCGAGCAGGAGCTTCAAAGCGGGCTTGAGCGCGAGATAAAAACCGTCGAAATCGGCGAAATGGTCATGACCCGCCTCAAGGATGTGGACGAGGTGGCCTATGTGCGCTTCGCCTCGGTTTACCGCAGCTTCAAGGATATAAATACCTTCATGGAGGAGCTTTCCAAGCTTCTCACCGAGGGTGAATCAAAGGATGCTGCCAAATGACAGGTGCTCCATGCCGTCGATGCTGTCAAGGTGATAGCGCAGCTTGTCGTATGCGGCGGCGCAGGCCGTCGCGTCCTCCTGCATAAGCACCTGCTGCAATTCATAGAATGCGTCTGCGGTGGAATCTATCTCCGGGTGGCGCAGGAAGATGTGCGTGTAGCTGTCGGCGGACAGCCACAGCTCCAGCCCCTCGTCAAGGCGCTGCCGCGCCGTCTTGAAGTCCAGCTTCTCCGCCGCGCTCTGCGACTTTGAAAGGGCGATCTCTATGTCGCCCGTCAGCGTGTCAATGCTCTTCAGGTTCCATACCGACAGCGCCAGTAGCAGCGCAAGCACCGCTATCGCCGTGTATTCGCGCTTCGTCATCATTTCGCCGCCTCCATCCCGGCAAGGTAGACCTTCCTCTGCTCGTTCACGGTCATGAGGAACACCTGCCGCGCGCTTGAAAGGCTGTGCTTTTTCAGCTCCTTTTCAAGCCACTTCCGGTCAAGACTCAGGTGGGCGAGGTTTTCCTCAAGCACCTGCCCGTCGCTTATCACTATCATCGGATAGCCGTCTCCCTCCGCGGCGGCCTTCATCTGCCCCGCGGTCACGGGCTTTTCCAGCGGGTACAGCATCACGTTCAGCCGCCCGTCGGTCTCCAGCACGGCGTATTCTATCTTGCTTATGTCCAGACAGCCCTGATTTCTCAGCTCCTGCATCAGCTCGTCGGTGGTGAAGTTGTTCTTTGCCATTTCCTTCTGGCTGATGACGCCCTTTTCGATTATCATGCTGGGCTTGCCGTACAGCACGGCGCGCGCCCGCGTGCTTTTCAGCGCCACGCGCGATATAAGCACCTCGCAGCAGAACAGCGTCAGTATCGGCACAAGGCCGTTTATCATCGGTATGCCCAGATCCTGAAGCGGATGCGCGGCGAGGTCTGCGATGAGCGCCGCCACGACGAATTCCGACAGCTCCATCTCGCCGAGCTGCCGCTTCCCCAGAAGGCGCATTGCCGCCAGCAGCGCCGTATATATTATCACCGTTCTTATTATAATAATTGCCATCAATATGCACCCCGTTCTTAGTTTGTATTTTTGGAGGCTTCTTTATGAAAACAATTATTTCCGCTGCAAACGATGTCTATATAAACGCCGCGCGCCATATAAAGGCGCTGCTTGACGAAAAGCCGGACGCGGCCATCGCTTTCTCCGTGGGCCGCAGTATGGATGGGCTTTTCGCCGCGCTTGCCGCGATGAGCGCCGCGGGCGAGGTCAGCTTTGCCGCGGCAAAGGTGTTCGCCGTGACGGAGTTTCTCGGCGCGCCGAACGCGCTGACCTGCCGCGCCCGGCTTGAAGCGGGGCTTCTCGACAAGGTGGGCGTCGCGCCGGAAAACAGGCACTTCCCGTGCAGGGAAAATTTCGACACCTATGACGATGAGATCGCCGCGGCCGGCGGGCTTGATATGGCGGTCCTCGGCATCGGCCATAACGGCCACTTCGGCTATAACGAGCCGGGCACGCCGTTCGACTCGCTCACGCGCATACAGATCCTCGCCCCGGCCACGCGCCGCCAGCTCGCGGATACCTTCGGCGGGGAGGAAAAGGTGCCGGAAAAGGCCGTCACCATGGGGATAAAGACCATCACAGGCGCGCGTGACATCGCGGTGCTCGCCTTCGGCGAGGATAAGGCCGCCGCAGTTTTTGAGATGCTTTATGCGCGGGATGACAGCGTCATCCCCGCCGCATTTTTGCAAATACCGGTGAACGTCACCGTCTATCTGGACGAGGCCGCTTCATCAAAACTCTGAATTTCACAAAAAAGGAGAAAATCAATGGGAAAGTACTTTGGAACCGATGGATTCCGCGGTGAGGCCAACAAGAACCTGACTGTGGAGCACGCCTTCAAGATCGGCCGTTATCTTGGCTGGCATTTCGGGCAGAACCATAAGGCTAAGGTAGTTATCGGCAAGGATACCCGCCGTTCAAGCTATATGTTTGAATCGGCGCTCTGCGCGGGCCTGACGGCCTCCGGTGCGGACGCGTACCTGCTGCACGTCACCAGCACGCCCAGCGTTTCCTACGTCGCGCGCGCCGACGATTTTGACTGCGGCATAATGATCTCCGCCAGCCACAACCCGTATTATGACAATGGCATAAAGCTCATCAACTCCAACGGCGAGAAGATGGATGAGCAGCTTCTCGACGCGATAGAGGCGTACATCGACGACGGCATGGATCTGCCCTATGCCGAACGCGAGAAGATAGGCCGCACGGTGGACTATGCCGCCGGGCGCAATCGCTATATCGGCTACCTCATCTCCCTTGCCACGCGCTCCTATAAGGATTACCGCATCGGCCTTGACTGTGCCAACGGCAGCACCTGGCAGATGGCGAAGAGCGTCTTTGATGCCCTCGGCGCTGACACCTATGTCATCAACAACCATCCCGACGGACTCAATATCAATGTTGACTGCGGCTCCACCCATATCGAGCGCCTGCGTGACTTCGTCCTGCAGAACAGGCTCGACGTCGGCTTTGCCTTCGACGGGGATGCGGACCGCTGCCTCGCCGTGGACGAGAAGGGCAACGTTGTCAACGGCGACCATATCCTTTATGTCTGCGCAAAGTATATGATGGAGCGCGGCACCTTCGGCAATTCCAAGGTCGTCACCACCATCATGTCCAACATGGGGCTTTATAAGGCGCTGGACGCCCTCGGCATCGGCTATGAAAAGACCGCCGTCGGCGACAAGTACGTGGCGGAGAACATGCGCCAGAACGGCCACCTCATCGGCGGCGAGCAGTCCGGCCACATCATCTTCGGCCGCCTTGCCAACACCGGCGACGGCATCCTCACCGCCATCAAGGTCATGGAGACCATCACCGAGACCAAGCAGCCCCTGTCCGTCCTCGCCTCCGGTATGACCATGTACCCCCAGAAGCTCAAGAACGTCGTCGTCACGGATAAGGACGAAACGCTCAACTGCGCCGAGGTCAAGGCGGCTGTTGCCAAGGTCGAGGCCGACCTCGGCGACGAGGGCCGCGTCGTCCTGCGCAAGAGCGGGACGGAGCCGCTCCTCCGCGTCATGGTCGAGGCCGGCACGCAGGAGCTGTGCGAGCAGAAGGTGGATGAGATAATCGCCGCGATGCAGGCGGCGGGAAAGCTTATAAAGGTGAAGTAAAATGACAAGGATCGACGAGCTTTATGACCTGACAAAGACCATTGCCGCCCCGCTTTTTGAGGGCAAGACTTACCCGTGGGAGGCGCTTGACGGCATTAAGGACTTTATCCTCAAGCTGGGCGAAACTCTGCCCGCAGAGGAGTATGACCACCCGTCCGAGGGCGTGTGGATAGCGAAGGACGCGAAGGTTTTCGCCTCTGCCTACATCGGCGCGCCCTGCATCATCGACCATGAGGCCGAGGTCCGCCAGTGTGCGTTCATCCGCGGCAGCGCCATCGTCGGCAAGGGCGCGGTCGTCGGCAACTCTACTGAGCTTAAAAACGTCGTCCTCTTCGACAAGGTGCAGGTTCCACACTATAATTACGTCGGCGACTCCATCCTTGGCTACAAGGCGCATATGGGCGCCGGTTCCATCACCAGCAATGTCAAGTCCGACAAGACCCTTGTCGTCATCAAGGAGCCGGGCAACTTCATAGAGACTGGCCGCAAGAAGGTCGGCGCGATGCTTGGCGACAATGTTGAGGTCGGCTGCAACAGCGTGCTCAACCCCGGCACGGTCATCGGCCGCGAGTCGAATGTTTATCCCACCTCCTGCGTGCGCGGCGTTATCCCGTCCCGCCACATCTATAAGGATAAGGACAACATCGTGGCAAAAGAGTAAAGCAAATAGGATTCAGCTTGTCAAAAAAGGCCTCGCAGAGTTTCGCGTCCGCAGACGCGAAAGCAGTA
>ENA-OUQF01000893-OUQF01000893.1-human-gut-metagenome-genome-assembly--contig:-NODE-893-length-20166-cov-6.159962_pt1 | contig 20166 bp, 20 predicted proteins | sample MGYA00237947_ERZ548826 | MGnify/ENA primary metagenome ERZ548826 (study PRJEB26490, sample SAMN05194701) | human gut metagenome | biome: terrestrial biome; feature: human-associated habitat; material... | reverse complement strand
GGGCTTCTCCTTGGCGCTGGCGGTCAGGATGATGCCGCCCTTGGTGGTCTCTTCGGCCTCGAGCATCTTGAGGATGACGCGGTCGGCAAGCGGAGTGAGTTTCATGGGAATGTGCCTCCTTCTATATTTTCACAAATTTGAAAAAACAAATTCACCGTTGGTTAGCACTCATCGTGATCGAGTGCTAACCAACGGTGCTATCATAGCGCAAGGCAAGCAATATTGCAAGGGGATTTTATGAAAAATCCGGTCGATTTGCAAAAATTCACAGTTTGGTAAAATTCTCTCAGCGCGCCGTCGCGTTCGGGTCGCAGCCGGCAGGGCCGAAGAAATTGAGCTTTTTGTCCGCCAGACGGAGTGTCACGTCATGCGAATGGGAGCACTCGCCGTCCAGACAGGTCACGATGTCGCCGTTGTCGGAGTGGATGCGCACGACCTTCGCTGTGGAAAAGCGCACCACGTCCTTCGGGAGCTTTTCGTGGTTTCCTGCGGAGTAGTCCGGGAAGAGCCGCGCGAAGCGAAGCTTGCTGATGTTTTTCACCAAAACCGTGTGCAGCACGCCGTCGTTCATCCGCGCCTCCGGCACCGGCGTGGAGCCGCCGCCGTAGTAGCGTCCGTTGCACATGGAGACGAGGGCGAAGTCGTCCTCGATCCTCTCCTCGTCCAGCCAGACCGTCCAATGCCGTCCGATGCGGCCGAAGATGCCGTTCGCCGCCACGCTGACCAGATAGCTGCCGCGCCCGCTCAGGTGCGGATTGGCGCTGAACTTATGCACGCTCTCGGCAATGCGCGCGTCGATGCCCGAGCAGGCGATCGTCAGGCAGTAACGCCCGCTGCAGTCGATGAGGTCGAGCGCCTGCGTTTCGCCGTTCCAGAGATTTTCCGCGTCGAGAAACTTTTCGTAGTCCGCGCCGAAGTTTTTGAGAAAATCGTTGCCCGTGCCGATGGGGATGCAGGTCATCGCGGCGTTGGCATAGCCCGCGATGCCGTTGGCGACCTCATTGACCGTGCCGTCGCCGCCGCAGGCATAGAGCCGCACCTCTTCTCCGCTCTCGGCAAGACCGCGCGCGAGCGTGGCCGCGTGACCGACCGACGCGGTGAGCATACACTGTACGTCCAGACCGTGCTTTTCCCGCAGCGCCTCCGCCATCGTGTAGATGCGCTGGCGGCTGTCGTTCTTACCGGCCGACGGATTGATGATAAAAACGTGTTTCAAGGTACAGGTCCCCCGTTTCGATGACGCGGCGGGAGAAACCTCCCCCGCGCAGACTCTCTTCTTTAAATCATAGCGCATACTGCGTAAAAAATGCAATGAACATTTTATGAAAAAGTGTCACAACCGGAGCGCGGTGCAGAAGCCTTAACGAAAAATTAACACCGACGTCCCCGCGGACCGCCGGTGTTCGTTTTATCTCAGAGCCGCTTCCCGTACATGAACAGGTCGCACTTGAGCATACCGTTGTAGAGCTTGCGCTTTTTGTCGGCTATGCGGCCGAAGCAGCGCTCAAACTCCGTGTGCGACGAGAGCACATAAACGCGCCAAGTCTCCGGCAGCTTATCCACCGCGCGGCCGAAGGCGCGGTAAAGCTCCTCGGCCTCCTTCTGCTCCAGCAGACGCTCACCGTAGGGCGGATTCGTCACAACGCGCCCATACTGCCCGCCCCAGTGGAAGCGCGTCGCGTCGTCCACCTCAAAGCGCACCGTATCGTCCACCTCGGCAAGCTCCGCGTTGTGCCGCGCGATCTCAACGGCGTGAGGGTCAATGTCGCCGCCCCAGATCTCGTAGGTCTTGTCATGAAATTCGTTGTCCATCGCCTCGTCCGCCGCGTCGAGCCATATCCTTTTGTCCACCATCGCCCAGTGCTGCGCGGCAAAGCTGCGGTTCAGACCCGGGGCGCGGTTCCTGGCGATCAGCGCCGCCTCGATGGCGATGGTGCCGCTGCCGCAGAAGGGGTCGCAGAACGGGTCGCGCCCGTTGTAGTGCGAGAGCTTCACCATCGCGGCGGCCAGCGTCTCCTTGAGCGGAGCCGCTACGCCGACGGCGCGGTAGCCGCGCTTGTAAAGCCCCTCGCCGCTTGCGTCGAGGCAGAGCATCACCTCGTCCTTCATGATCGAGAAGCGGATCTGATAGCGCTTGCCGGTCTCCGGCAGCGTTTGCAGCCCGTAGGCCGCCCCTAGCCGCTCGACGACCGCCTTCTTCACGATGGACTGGCAGGCGGGAACGGAGTGCAGCGTGGAGTTGATGGAATAGCCCGTCACGGGGAACTCGCCCTCGCGGGGGATCCAGTCCTCCCAGCGCACGGCGCGGGTGCCCTGAAAGAGCGTTTCAAAATCCGTCGCGCGGAAGCTCGCGAGCACGAGCAGCACGCGCGCACCGCAGCGCAGATTGATGTTCAGCCGCGCGAGGTCGCGCTCCTCGCCGCGGCACAGCACACGCCCGTTTTCTACGCGGACGTCGGCAAGACCGAGCTTTTTCACTTCATCGCCCACCAGACTCTCGAGCCCCAGCAGGCAGGGAATGGCAAATTGCAGCATGGCGTTTCCATCGCTTTCTTCTTTCGTTTTTTCCAGTATAGCGGACGCGGCGCAAAAACGCAATCGTCCGCGCGCAAAAAAAAGCATGGTAATTCCCCTCGCCCTATGGTATACTATGGAAAAGCCCCAAATGCCCCTCCGGCGGGCAATGTAACGTTAAAGTTGCGCGCCGGACAGGCAAAAACGCAAAACGCAAGCGCAGGTTGGTGGAAAAAACACGGCGCGGGCGGTAGGATAGCCACACAGAGAGAAACGGAGGAACACGGAAATGGCCTTTGGCGAAAAGCTGCAGGAGGTCCGAAAGCAAAGCGGCATGACGCAGGAGACCTTTGCCGAGCAGCTGCACGTCTCGCGGCAGGCGGTGTCGCGTTGGGAGTCCGGCCGCGGCTACCCGGAGATCGAAAAGATCCTCTACATCTGCCACCGCTACCACACGACGCTCGACGCGCTCTTCGCTGACGAGCTTCCGCCCGTCGAGGCGGAGGAGGCCGAGGTCGAGCAGCCCATCGCCGGCAAGCCGCTCAAGCGTTCCTTTGTTGACTTTCTCAGCAATCTTTCCCCCTATGACAAGCTCATCGGCGGCACGCTGATCTTTATCGTTCTGCTCTCGCTGATGGCGCTTGCCCACAGCATGAAAGGAGGTTCGGGAGGCAATATGACCTTTGTATGGATCGCCGCCATCGTCATTTTCGGCATTGCCGAGGCGGCGACGGCGGGGCTGGTCTCCATCTGGTTCGTGGCGGGCGCGGTGGCCGCGCTGCTCTCGCTGGAGCTCGGCGCGGTGCTCTGGCTGCAGATCGTCGTCTTTCTGGCGGTCTCCATCGCGGCGCTGATCGCAACGCGCCCGCTGGCGCACAAAATGCTGGATAAGACCATCGTTCCAACCAACGCCGACCGCGTGCTGCACCACACGGCCAAGGTCACCGAGACCATCGACAACGAAAACACCACCGGCGCCGTCTACATCGACGGCAAAACATGGACCGCCCGCAGCGAGGACGGCGACGTGATCGCCCGCGGCTCCATGGTCACCATCGTCCGAATGGAGGGCGTCAAGCTCTTCGTCAGAAAAGAAAGGGAGGAACCGTAATATGCCTATCGCATCCATTTTCAACTACATCGGCGTCATCGTGCTCGTCGTGCTCGTGCTCATTCTTATTGTGAGCAACATCCACGTCGTGCAGCAGTCCCGCGCCTACGTCGTCGAGCGTCTCGGCGCGTACAGCGCGACGTGGAACGTCGGCCTGCACCTGAAGATCCCCTTCATTGAGCGCGTGGTCAAGAAGGTCAGCCTCAAGGAGCAGGTCGCCGACTTCGATCCCCAGCCCGTCATCACCAAGGATAACGTCACCATGCAGATCGACACGGTCATCTATTTTCAGATCACCGACCCCAAGCTCTACACCTACGGCGTCGAGCACCCGATGAACGCCATCGAGAACCTCACCGCCACGACCCTTCGCAACATCATCGGCGAAATGGAGCTTGACCAGTCTCTCACCAGCCGCGATGTCATCAACGCCAAGATGCGCTCCATCCTTGACGAAGCGACCGACCCCTGGGGCATCAAGGTCAACCGCGTGGAGCTGAAGAACATTCTGCCGCCCAAGGAAATTCAGAACGCCATGGAAAAGCAGATGAAGGCCGAGCGTGAGCGCCGTGAGTCCATCCTGCAGGCCGAGGGCCAGAAGCAGAGCCAGATCCTCGTCGCCGAGGGCGAGAAGCAGTCCACCATCCTCAAGGCGGACGCCGAGAAGCAGGCCGCCATCCTCCACGCCGAGGCCGAGCGTCAAGCCGCCGTGCTCCGCGCCGAGGGCGAGGCCGAGGCCATCATGAAGGTGCAGACCGCGCTGGCGGACTCCATCAAGCTCCTCAACAACGCCAACCCCAACGATCAGGTCGTCAAGCTCAAGGCGCTCGAATCCTTCGAGAAGGCCGCCGACGGGCAGGCGACGAAGATCATCGTTCCCAGCGAGATCCAGAGCCTTGCCGGTCTTGCCGCCAGCTTCAAGGGTCTGCTCGAGGACGAGAAGAAGTAAATCCCGCACCGCGAAGGAGAGCGCTTTTGGCGCTCTCCTTTTTTGTAACCGTTTTGTAGTGACTTCTCTTTGGTGATATGATACAATAGTGACATACAGAAAAAGCAGAGGAGGAACGACATGAAAAAAAGACTTACTGCGCTGCTGCTTGCCGCGGCGCTCGCGCTGACGCTCGCCGCCTGCGGCGAAAAAACCAACGCAGACACGCCGCTGCCCGACGAGCCGCCGGAGCCTGTCGCCGAGCAGCCCGCCGCGGACGATGAATGGACCGTCCTGCACGCGGACGACGTGCTGCTGTACGAAGAGCCGTTCACCCTCTGCGAGGGCAGGACGGCGACGCTGCAGCTCTATGGCCGTCAGGACGGCGAGTACGACTGCGGCGTGAGCCGCATCCTTCTCCTGTGGGACGACGGCGGCGAGCAGGAGCTGCGCACCGCCGACGTCGGCGACGACGTCTGGTGTACGGACGGCTACACGAACTGCTGGACAGAGGACGGCGGCCTTGCGATCGGCGACTACAACTTTGACGGCTACACGGACCTCGGTCTGCAAATCGACACGCCCGCCTACAACCTGCCCTATTATTACTGGTTCTACGACGCGGAGACCGCCAGCTTTCAGCCTTATGGCAGCTGGACCTATCAGCTTGAGATCGATGCGGAAAATGAGGCGTGCATCTGTCAATGGCATGTCACGCCCGAGTATTACACCGACACCTACCGTCCCGATGGGGAAGGCGGGCTATACCTCGCGCGGCGCGATACGGAGGTTTATTACAACGCGGACGGGGTAAAGAGCTTCACCGAGGTCTACACAGCCAATGAACAGCCGCTCACCTACGCCGATCTCGACCGCGACGGTGAGGACGAGATCCTCGTTCTCACGACCTCCGAGCCGGATGAATTTGCAATATGCCGCTACACGCTGGAGGCGAGGAAGTACAACGGTACGATGCTCTTCACCAAGGAGGTCACCCCCTACTATACCGGTTGGGACACTTTCTTCCTCTGCTACGGAGAGGATGAAAACGGTGTGTGGGGCGCGGATGTGCTGCGCTATCAGACCCATGAGGACGGGGGCGTGGGCAGCTGCTCCTACGATTTGATCTCCTATGCCGGCGGGCGGGAGCGCTACCTTGACGGAAACACCATCACCTTTGTGCTCGAAGCGGACGGCGCCGCGCCGGTCCCCGACATCGACCGTGCGACGCAGGCGGAATTTGTGCGCTTCCGCGAGGGGGTGGCGTCGCTGCTGGAGGGAAGTTCCTATCTGCTCTTTTGCAGCGGTCCTGCCGAGGACCCCGACACACAGCAGGCAGTTGAAAATATCCTTGCCGGACTCGACGAGCTGGAGGCCCGTCTCTACTCCAATGCGGGCTGAGCGCGATGCGCGCGTCTGATGCTCATCATCAGCTGTGCTTATCAAACTGTGCAAAACCATAAAAAGCGCCCGAAAACGGGCGCTTTTCTCTCTCTTTTTTTGGTCCCTCCGTCACCTTGTTTTTCTTGCGCAAATGCTCTATCATACGATACAATATCTACAATGGCAGCACAGCTCGCGCACTTATATTATACGACAGGAGGACGGTCCCATGGAACTGCTCAAGGAACGCATTCGCCGCGAAGGCAAGGTCCTGCCCGGCAACATCATCAAGGTCGACGGCTTTCTCAACCACCGCGTCGACACCAAACTGCTTGAGGCTCTGGCCGATGAGTTTGCGAAGTATTTTGACATCAGCAAGATCACCATGGTTTTAACAGCGGAGGCAAGCGGCATCGCTTTGGCCACGATCTGCGCCCAGAAATACGGTGTTCCCATGCTGTTCGCCAAGAAGGCGAAGAGCGACAACATCGAGGGCGGATTGTACCAGAGCGAGGTCTTTTCTTATACCTATAAAAAGAAGGTCACGCTGATCGTCAGCCATGAGTGGCTGCACGCGGACGACCACGTTCTCATCATCGACGACTTTATGGCCAAGGGCTACGCGATGCAGGGTCTCATCGACCTCGTCAACGCCGCGGGCGCGACACTCGAGGGCATCGGCGTCGCGGTCGAAAAGGGTTTCCAGGGCGGCGGCGACAAATTCCGTGCCTCCGGCGTGCCGTACAAGGCCCTCGCTGTCATCGAGCAGGCAGACGAGAACGGCATTCTCTTCCGTGAGGACGACTGAGATGAAAAAGGTACTGGTATTGGATTTCGGCGGGCAGTACAATCTGCTCGTCGCGCGCCGCGTGCGTGAATGCGGCGTCTACTGTGAGATCAAGCCCTACACCATGTCGATGGACGACATCCGCGCCTTTGGCCCCGCCGCCATCATCTTCACCGGCGGCCCCGCGACGGTGTTTGAGCCGAACGCCCCCGCGCTCGACAACGCCATTTTCGAGCTGGGCCTGCCCATCCTCGGCATCTGCTACGGCCAGCAGTTGATGATCCATCAGCTCGGCGGCGCCTGCCGCAGAGCCGAGGTCCGCGAGTATGGCAAGGTGGAGCTGACGCACGACGGCACGAGTCTGCTGTTCGGCGGCATCGAGCCGACGAGCATCTGCTGGATGAGCCACGGCGTCGAGGTCGAGCGCCTTTCCCCCGGCTTCCGCGCCATCGCGCACACCGCGGGCTGCGCCTACGCCGCCATCGAGAACGCGGAACGAAAGCTCTACGGCGTGCAGTTCCACCCCGAGGTGCTGCACACCGTCCACGGCACCGAAATTCTGAAGAACTTTCTCTATAATATCTGCGGCCTTTCCCCCGAGTGGAGCATGGCGAATTACGTCAGCGAAGCCATTGAGGAGGTCCGCGCCAAGGTCGGCGGCGGCAAGGTGCTGCTGGCGCTCTCCGGCGGCGTGGACAGCGCCGTGGCCGCCGCGCTCCTCTACCGCGCGGTCGGCGAGCAGCTCACCTGCATCTTTGTCGACCACGGCCTGCTGCGCAAGGACGAGGGCGATCAGGTCGAGCGCGCCATGCACGACTGCCTCGGCATGCGCATCGTGCGCGTGAACGCGCAGGAGCGTTTTCTCACCAAGCTTGCCGGCATCTCCGAGCCGGAGCGCAAGCGCAAGATCATCGGCGAGGAGTTCATCCGCGTCTTTGAGGCCGAGGCCAAAAAGCTCGGCCGCGTCGATTTTCTCGCGCAGGGCACCATCTACCCCGACGTGGTGGAATCCGGCGTTGGCGGCGAGAGCGTCGTTATCAAGAGCCACCACAACGTCGGCGGGCTTCCCGACCATGTGGATTTCAAGGAGATCATCGAGCCCCTGCGCCGTCTCTTCAAGGACGAGGTGCGCCAGCTCGGCATCGAGCTCGGCCTGCCCGAGAGCCTCGTCTGGCGTCAGCCCTTCCCCGGCCCGGGCCTTGCCATCCGCGTCATCGGCGAGATCACCGAGGAGAAGCTCGCCATCGTCCGCGAGGCGGACGCCATTTTCCGCGAGGAGGTCGCCAAGGCGGGCCTTGAGCGCAGCATCAACCAGTATTTCGCCGCGCTCACAAACCTGCGCTCGGTCGGCGTCATGGGCGACGAGCGCACCTACGATTACGCCATCGCGCTGCGCGCGGTGGAGACGCAGGACTTCATGACGGCCGACTTCTCGCGCCTGCCGTGGGAGCTGCTCGACACCGTCTCCCGCCGCATCGTGAACGAGGTCAAGGGCGTCAACCGCATCCTCTACGACGTCACCTCCAAGCCCCCCGCCACGGTGGAGCTGGAGTGATTCCAGAGAAGGTGGAACTCCTTGTAAATCAAGGATTTTCGACTGCCTGAGCCTCTTCGTGGCAACGATTTGGCAACATTTTCCCATTATTCAATCAATAATCGCTATCTGATCCGCAAAATCAGATAGCGATTATTTTATTTGTTCTCGGCTGAGTCTGTTTTATTTATTCCGCGCAGCCTGTCCAATTCGTCTCTGGTGCGCTCGGCTTTCACTTTGGGGTAGGTGTAGCGCCAATGGTCATATTCCTCTTTCGTGATCTCTCCCGCTTCCAGCTTTGCAGCTTCCGCTCTCCAAGCACCCAGCATTTCACGCATACGAATATACCGGTTGAAATCGGCTTTATTTAAGCAAAGGCAGGGTTCCCCATTGATCTCCCCAATTCGCAGGTCGCCTCTGTCCTCCAAGACAAACAGCGTGTGCATGAGGCCATAATCGTTATCAATATCCGGAACAGTCAGTGCTTGAGGTGATACCTCCAGTACATAAGCCAGACTTTCCACCATACTTGCCTTCGGCGTTCGCGTTCCTGCCTCATACTGGGCCATACGAATGTCAGCGGTACGCTCAGAAAAGCCAAGCTTGATTCCTAAGTATTTCTGTGTCATACCCCGCAGGTTGCGGAAAAATCGAATGCGTTCGCCAATCGCCATGGAAAGTCAGCTCCCATCTGTCAGCTTTGTCGAAATGAGCATAGCATATTCGTTTAGGGATAGTCAAGATAATTCTAAACAAAAAAGTTAAAATTTATCTATTCTTGGCTATTGACTATAGCATATTTGCTTAGTATAATAAGGACTGCAATATAAACAAATTTGCTTAATTTCAATTAGAAAGGAGGACAATAATGAGCAACACATTTCTACGTGTCGAGGAAGTGGCGGAAGAGATGGAGGTTTCCAAATCCTATGCCTACAAAATCGTCCAGCGGCTCAACAGGGAACTGGAAAGCATGGGCTATTTAACGGTTGCAGGACGAGTCAACAAACAGTATTTCATGGAAAAGGTCTGCTACAGCAGGCGAAATGAACAGAAAGGAGAATAAATTGTGTCCGTTTATAGAGATGGAAAAAGCAATACATGGCGTGTGATCTACCGATATACAGATTGGACAGGAGAACGAAAGCAAACGCAGAGGCGCGGTTTCCTAACCAAACGTGAGGCACAGGCTTGGGAGCACGAGCAACTCAGCAAGCTCGTTTCCGATCTGGATATGACTTTCAAGAGCTTCGTTGAGCGTTATACCGAAGATATGCAGCCTACTTGAGTTTGTACGCAAATGCTTTTTCGGAGGGCAGAATATGCTCCCGGTGCAGGTTGCTGTCTACCACCGCAATGGCAGCAGCATCCCGGTCAAGGGCATAAATTAAGGCAGGGACCTCGGTGATCCCTGCCTTTTGTGCGGCGTGTAAACGGCGGTGGCCGCTTACTACCTCATATTCCTCTGCATTTTCTATCGGTCGGACGATCAGCGGCGAGAGAACGCCTTGCGTCTGTATGCTTTCGATCAGCGTGTTCATCTCGTCATCGTCCTTGACCTTGAACGGGTGTCCGGCAAAGGGACGCAATTTTTCTGTCGGAATTGCCACCGGCTTTTTCATTGTATTTTTCATTTTTATCTCCTTCTTTCCTTGTATCTCGCACAGGCTTTTTTCTCCAGCTCGTGCTCTTGTTTTAATAGTTCATACAGGTGCGGAGATTTCTCTAAAATCCGCTCCGCACGGCGCAGGCGCTCCCTTACAGGCTTCATCTGCTTGGATACCATCTTTCGGCGCTCTTTATAAAGGGCTTGTTCTTTTTGCGACCTTGGTCGGCGGATGCGGTTGCTGATGACGCTACGCTCATGCTCCAAAGTGGAAAGCTCGGCCTTGGATTGCTCAATATTTGCTTGGAGGTCGGCTACCGTATGGATACCGTGCTCCTGCAAGAAGTGATAGTCGGCAACCAGCTCCTTCAAATCCTTTTCAGCCGCCCGCAGATCCGGCGACAGCAGCATTGCATCGGCAAGCTCGGCTACAGTTTGAATCGCCGTTATGACAAGATAAAACACCGCATCCACAAAAACGGTGGCGGCGTCATGGCTGTGCTCAATAGAGAAATCCAGCTTTCGCAGCTCGTCCTCCAGTGGGAATTTCTTTGGTTTGTACGGTGGTCGGTATTCCAAGGTGAATAGCCGATACCGATTTTCGGCGTTCTGCCTCAGCTGTGCGTTGACACGCTCCTTTGAGAAGCCCATACTATTCAGCCGCACGGCACGCTCCCAATGCTTTGCCTTGACCGAAAAGCGCACAGGGTCAAGGGTGTATCCAAGCGCATAAAGCTGACTTTCAAATTCTCTTGGGCTGGTCGCAAAGGACAGGCAGTATTCCACATCCTCCCGCAGATAGTCCCGGTGGGTTTTCTTGCCGGCCTTGTGAACCCAATATTCTTTCTTCTTGCCCTTGGAGTAGAAATCGCTGTTTTCCAGCACAGACAACTCGTGCTCCCGGCAGATCTCATCGGAGATTTTACGCAGCTCCTTGTGGTCGCCGATTTTGTTTTTGAACTTTGCACCGTCCTTGAAGGACACGGGATTCACAACAAAATGGCAGTGAACATTGTCGGTGTTCAGGTGGACGGTAACGAGCACCTGATACCGGTCGCCCCACATCTTTCTTGCTGTTTTCTTTCCGATTACAAAGGCTTGCTCCGGCGTGACCTCGCCCTCTTTGAAGCTCTGAATGCCGTGGTAATGTACTTTTCCATCATTAGCGCCTCCATCCCCACAACATTGACTTCTGCGGCTTTGCCTTGGCGACTTTGATTAATATCTCATCTACGGCTTCTGTGTACCGTCCTGCCGCAATCAACTTGTTGCGGAACCGGTTCAGCCCCTCAATGATAAGCCGCCATTCCTGCCGGTTCAGTTCCACATAGTATTTCTGCTTCATACGCTGCTCCTCCTTTGATTTTCTGCAATTATTGTAGCAGGAGAATTGGCGTAAATCGAATGTACGGATATAAGAAAATCACCGAGAAAAGTCTGTGATAGACTGATCTCGGTGATTTCCCTTGCCATTGCTACGCCTGACTGCTAAGTCCTTTTAACAATTCGTTTTCAGTCCGTGGCTTTGCAACTCAGTTTTTCTCCCATTGCCGATTCAGCTGCGGTGATAATTTGATTTACTGCCTTATCAACGAAAACCGAACGGTTTTCCGGTTTCGCCCACCCGTTTTGATAACACTTTGATAATACTTCTTCCAAGTGCCATTATTCTGAAATTCCGAGGGTTTCGGGGTTACAGATGATTTCCGGCGGCTTGGACGAAGCACAGAACCATATTTTAAACCCGTACCGATGGGTCTACTGATATGCTCCCTCTATGAGAGACAGTGAAATAAAACACTGTCAATCATGGAGGGAGCATTACTATGCCACAGAAGCAGAAATTAAGGACAGAGGAAAAAGCTGTAAATTCCGGCGTGTGAGCCACATGTGTCCGGAGATTTAGCCACACCAGTCCGGACTTTTAGCCACGGCTGTTCCGGAGGACAACCACGGTGGTCAGAGGGGCGGTCAGCCCCTCTGACTTGTTTGTTAGGCGTTGTCCCAGCGGAAGATAATTTTTCTGAACTGTTCATAAATGTCCTGTTCGGTCCATTCGAAGCAATCGTCCAACTCTTTAGAGAAAATTATCAAAATCTCCCGCTTGGCTTGCTCGGCATTGCGCTTGTTATGGAACCACCAGGCATATCTGGTGTCCAGCAATTCACGGGTCAGGGTCATGTCATTCCTCCCGGTTTCTCAGACCATGGCGCTCCCGCATGGAGATCTTTCCGTCAATCAGGATTTCGTAGGCGTTATGGATAATCCGGTCCAGAATGGCCTCTGCAATAGCGCTGCGTTCCTCAGAATTAGGATGCAGCCGCTCGTACCAGTCTCCCGGCTCGTACTGGGTGCAGAAGATCATAGAGCCTTTATTACACCGTGCCTCAATCACTTCCAGCAGGTTATAACTTTCCTGGGGCGTCAGACATCGGATCAGCCATTCATCCAGAATCAGAAGATCATACTTCTGGTAGCTCTTAATGGCCTTCTTCAACTCACCTGCGGCTTGAGCCAAGGACAATTCCTCCAAAAGCTCTGGGAGTCGGATATATCGCACCGACAGCAGCTTTCGGCAGGCGGCATTGCCCATGGCACAGGCGAGGTAGGTCTTGCCGTTGCCGGAGGCTCCCTTGAAAATAATGTGGTGGCCCTTGGAAATGAAGTCACAGGTGGTAAACCGTAGAAGCTGTGCCTTATCCAAATGCCGGTCTTCATAGTATTCAATATCTTCAACCGCTGCGCCGGGTTCCGCAAACCGGGCCTCGCGAATACAACGAATCAGCTTGTTGTTCTGGCGGCTGTTCCATTCCGCATCTACCAGCAGGGCGACTCGTTCCTCAAAGCCCATATGAGCGTAAGTAGCAGGGTCCTGGAGCTGTCGCTCCAACTCTGTTGCCATGGCGCCAAAACGCATACCTTTCAGCGACTCAATCGTTGCACTGTTCTTCATTTGGAATTGCCCCCCCCTTCCGGAAGTAATCTGCTCCGCGGGTAATGCCGTGCTGAACAGGTTCTTTATGGGGTTCAGGTCCCTGTTGCGCCCGGTCCTGTCCATTCTTGAGAATGGTGCTCAGTGTGCGGATGGAAGGAGTATTGGAGAAAGACAGTAGCCGTTTGCAGGCATTTTCCAACCGATCAGGTCCATAGCGGTCAGACAGCTTTGCTAAACTGGCGCAGTATTTATAGCCCTGCTCCGGCTCCCTCCCGCCGGTTAGGAAATGCTTCACCACAGAAGCAGCATTGGACCCAACAGTATTGGCCCAATCGGTGAACTCCTTCTCGTTGTAATTCAGGTACATCCGATGTTCCAAAGGCATATGCTCCGACTTCACCACCGGATCCCGGAGGTACACTTTGCTGCGGGGGTGGATGGTAACCCGGTTTCCACGAAAGAATACCTCCACGGTGTTGGGTGTCAGCCGCAGATTTACCTTTTCGCCAATAAGATCGTAAGGAACGGAATACTTGTTCATTCCATCGCTGACCAGATAATCGTTACCCACTTTCAGATCCGGCGACCAAATGGCGGACTCACAAGGCTCGCTGGGAAGAGGCTGCATGAATTCCTTTTCTTCCTCCAGATATGCCTCCCGGCGGCTTCCGGGGCGCTTCTTGAAGTCCCGGTCATTCAATTCCTCCAGCTTTTCCGCAACAGCATCCTGCGCTTCCTCCACAGAGAAGAACTTTCTGCTCCGCAGGGCAGCGAGGATCCAGGTAGAGGCAAAGTTTACGCCGCCCTCGGCGTGGGATTTGTCCTGAGGGTGGTGCACTCTGGCAGGAACGATGGCGGTGCCGTAATATTCTGCCAGCTCCTGATAAGTGCGGTTCAGGACGGTTTCGTAGTGAGTGCTCTTGGTAACACCGGTCTTGAGATTGTCGGGTACCAGCAGCCGAGTTACACCGCCGAAATAATTGTAGGTATGGATATGGCAGGAGATCCAGTTCTCCAACTTCATATCGTCACAGACTTCCGCATAGGTAAAGCAGCTGCAGGGCAGGACAGCCACGAACAGGTACGCCTTGCTGACCTCACCGGTGACCGAATTATGGATATCCAGAGCTGCACCGGCCCAGTCCACCTCCATAGTATCGCCGGGCTTGTGCTGGATACGCATGGTTGCCTTGGTCACATTGGCCCAACGGCCATACTTTTCACAAAAATAGGAGTACATGTAAGGCACAGAACCTTCTGTCTGGCACTTGGCACTGTATTCCTCCCAAAGAATGGAGAGATTAACACCCTTTTTAGCCAGTTCTCCGTGGATATATGCATAGTCGGGAACTGCATACAAAACGGTTTTTTGATACTCCTCCGGGAACAGCAGTTCTATGAGCATCTCATTGGTAACATTTTCCGGCAACGGCCAGCTGATCCCGGCCTTTTCTGCCGCGTCCAACACCTTTCGAATGGTATGGTGTGAACTGCGCAGTTCCAGTTCCATGGTGCGCATGCTCTTGTGCGGATCCGAAGCAACTCGCAGGATGTTTCTGTAGTCGAGCAAATGAATTCCTCCTCGATAAATGTCACACGGTGTCGTGTGCAGATATCATTATAGAGAAATTTTCAATGTGTGGCTCAGCTCCGGAATGGGTGTGGCTGTTTTTCCGGGCTGGTGTGGCTAAATGAGCGGACAAGTGTGGCTCAGTGACCGGAATTTACAAAAGCGAGGTCCCGTCGAGATTTATGCGCAAAGGGGCAGGTATCATGGCGGGTTTCCAGATATCTGCCCCTTATTCCGTAGCTTGCCTGCGGTGTGATTTTTGATTGCAAAAAGGCCAGCAGCTAAATGCTGCTGACCTTTTCATCGAACGAAGAGCCCTTATCGTTTACAGGTGGAAGACGACGCGTCACTGATATGTTCGCGCAAAAGCATTGCGGCCAACTGAGCATCCCTCTGCTTTACGGCCTCAAGGATTGTGATATGCTCCTTGGTTTGTTCAATGATACAGCGCTCGGCGGTGTAGCTCTCATCCTGATACATTTTACGCTTTTCTTTGACGATATCTTCAAAGCGCTTGGCGTAATAACGCATGGTTGAAAAGCGTAACGACTCGACTGTCGATACAAGAAACTTAAAACTAGCGTGAGAATACAAGATACGGTGAAAACTCATATCCAAGTCGCAAAAATCGGTCAGGGTGCCTGGCTCTTTGCACATTTTTTCAAGCAGGAGCATCATCTCATTGATCTCTTCGTCGGGGATGCTGTCTACCGCATGGATAAGGGCATAGGGCTCAAGCATCAAGCGCAGTTCAAAAGCCTCATTATATTCTTCATCTGTGCCGTCTGCAACGATTGGCTTTTTGTATGGGATAAGCTCGACTAGGCCATCTTTGCTCAGCTTATTGAGCGCTTCTCTGACCGGTGCACAGCTTACACCCATCTGCTTTGAAATGTTCAGGATGTTGAGTTGTGATCCGGGAGCAAATCCGCCGACTAAAATTTCATGCCTAAGAAGATCATACACCCTATCACGGATGAGCTTCATATCTTTGATGTTTTCAAGTTGTGCCATAACCCTATATCCCTTATATTTTACACTTTATTTATTATAACACCTTACAGTTTATTTTGTCAAGTATAACCCATATAGACGAGCTTTACATCCTGACTTTTCGGCTATATGTATAGAAAATGTGAGGGCTGGCCCTTTAAAAATACCAGCGCACAACCCTTTCCAAGGGTTGTGCGCTGGTATTTTCTATATACACTTGTGCCGCGTCTTTCGGACAGGCGGCGTGCATCCGGTCAGCATTTTTGTACGCTGGCGATATGCCAACAGCTTCTGTGCCACGCCTTTACTGATCGCAAAGCGGTTTGATCAGGCGGCCGCTGGGCTGGCCGACGATCTCACTATTCTGTGCGATTGTATTTCCGCGCAGGATTGTTTTGACGACCTTACCCTTAAACTTTCGACCATTGTAGGGAGAAAGCTTTGTGCGAGAGTGCATGGACTCCTGATGGAACACATACTCCAGATCAAGATCGACAATTGCAAAGTCAGCATCCGTGCCGACCTGTACGGAGCCGATCATCGGATAGGTCCCATAAAGCTTAGCGGGATTTTCCGAAAGCAGACGAGCCGCATCATTGATGCTGATCTTCCCGCGATTGACGGCATCGAGCACCACCATGCTCATGGTTTCGATCGTAGCCATGCCGGCAGGGCCTTCCCACAGGCCCTTCTGCTTTTCCTCCACGCTGTGCGGCGCATGGTCAGAACAGATGTGTGTCAGCGTTCCATCGCGTAGACCTTCCCACAGCTTGTCCTGATCGTGCTGCGTGCGCACGGGTGGGTAGCCTTTGATCAGCGGTCCGACCGCCTCTGCATCCTTGTCCGTCAGAGCGAGATAGTGTGGGCAGGTCTCACCGGTGACGTTGATGCCCTTTTTCTGCGCCTCACGGATCAGGTCAACACCTTCTCCACAGGCCAGATGCAAAATATGCAGGTGTGCGCCGGTTTCCTCGGCGATCTTGATGGCGCTCTCGATCACCGTTGTTTCGCTCACGACGGGGCGGCTGCGCAGCATGGCGGCATAAGACTTGTCGCCGCTGCTCTTTACTTCCTCCGTCAGCATCTTAATGATATAGAAATTCTCAGCGTGGATCGCGACCATCTTTCCGGTTTTTGCGACCTCACGGAAGATTTTGAGCACCTCGCCATCATCCAGCGGCGGGATAACATCTTTCATGCTGGGATCGTAGTTATAAATGAGCTGATAGCTTTTCGAGTCGATTGCATAGCCCCAAAAGAACTTGAACCCGACGACGCCCGCTTTGTCCAGCGGTGCGAGCTCATGGTTGTTCAGATCGCCGAGGCACAGGCCCCATACGCCGAAGTCCGTAAAGGCTTTGGGCGTAATAACATCGACCAGATCATTCATCATGTCGACATTGTATACTGCGGGGTTGCAGTTCGGCATTTCGTAGATCGTTGTTACGCCGCCGCAAGCGCCTGCCATTGAGGAATGATAGAAGTCTTCCTTATAATGTGCGCCGTTGCGGCCATCACGAGAATGCACATGCGTGTCGATAAATCCAGGCAGCACATACTTCCCCGATGCATCCGTCACTTCCTTCGCATCTCCGGGCAGCAGTTGGTCTGTAATGGCGGCAATTTTTCCATCCTTTACATAAATGTTTGCCTGAAAAGATTCCGCACCAGTAACCACAGTACCGTTTTTAATAATATGATCCCACATTGTACCGTTCCCCTTTCTGTATCCTCATAGGACGAGCTCTCATAATCGTCGTTATCGTTGTGGTATTAATAATTTATCATGATTTACAGGCGTTATCTATCACAAAAATTTTATTGCTACCATCACAAAGGCGGCATGGCGGATGCGCGAAAAAACTGTCATAATGGCAACAGAATACTTCAAGTGCCACCGGAGGTCAACGAAAACCGAAGTGCGAGCAAAGAGGTATCGATCCCCTCAGCAGCACCACAATAACTTTTTTATGATGCTAAAATTTATTTATGGAGGAGTAAAATGGAACCTGTCTTTAATTTCTGCGGAAGAGATGTCATCAATGGCTATGACTTCACCAATCAGGAGCTTTGCCACATCATGGACACTGCCATGATCTACGAAAAGCGCGTCAAGGAAGGCGAAGTGATCCGTGATCTTGACGGCATGATCGTAGCGACTCTGTTTTTCGAGCCCAGCACTCGCACCCGTCTGAGTTTCCAGGCTGCGATTGAGCGCACCGGCGCGAAGGTGATCGACCTTGGCAACGCAAGCGTTTCCTCTCAGGCGAAGGGCGAAACCTGGCAGGACACCATCAAAACGGTTGATGGCTATGTTGATGCGATCGTTATGCGTACCCCGATCGCCGGCGCCGCGCAGGAAGCCGCCGATATTGCTGTTCATCCACTGATTAACGGCGGCGATGGTTCCCGTCAGCATCCTACGCAGGCTCTGCTTGACATCTACACCATGCGCAAGGAGTCCGGCCATCTCGGCGGCCAGACGATTACCTTCCTCGGCGACTTGAAATATGGCCGTACCGTTCACAGCCTCGGCTATTTCATGCAGCAGTTTGGCAACAAGATGATTTTCGCCTCTCCTGAAGAGCTGAAGATGCCCGCGGAGATCACCTCTGAGCTGCGCGCGAAGGGCGCTGACATTGTTGAGACCACCGATGTCAAGGCCGCGCTCGCGCAGTCTGATTTCGTTTATGTTACCCGCGTTCAGCGTGAGCGTTTCCCCGATGAGGAATCCTATAACCGCTGCAAGGGCAGTTACATTCTCGACAACGAGCTTCTTAAGTGCGCCAAGAAGGATATCGTCATCATGCATCCGCTGCCCCGTGTTGATGAGATTGCCACTGAGGTCGACTCTTATAGCGGTGCTGCTTATTTCCGTCAGGCACACAATGGTATGTACCTGAGAATGGCTTTGCTCGGCCTTGTGACCGGTCGCATTAAGTAAGTGCAATACATCTATCGCTTACCTCTCTGAGGAATATAGCCTACAGAACATCATCGCTCTGTAGGCTATATTCACGGTTTTTTCTGTCTGCGGCCTTTTTGCTACCAATAAATTATTATTGCTGCAATTGCTTTTTCGTTTCGGCGTTTAACAGGCTGCAGGCCATGCCGCAAAACAGCTTGACCCCGTCACTCAAGATCCCTTCATCGAAGTCAAATTCATCGCTGTGGTTAGCTTGAGGACAAGTTGTCAAAAGTCCTACATAAGCCGACTGGCCTCCGCCCTTTATCACGCGCCGTGAGAAAAAGGAGTAGTCTTCGCTTCCACCTCCCAGAACGGTGGACTCGATCACATTCAATCCGAGCTGTTGGGCACAGACTTTTTTTACAAGCGCTGACAGTTCTGGCGAATTCTCCAATGTCATGGCTGCACCCATCCGGAAGATATCTAGCTCACACCCCTGCATGGAGGCGGCACCTCGCGCGATCTGCAAGGCACGAGACTCCATATAATCATTTGCCTCTACCGTTGCACCGCGCACCTCCATCTCGATTTTTGCACGGTCACAGATAACATTCCGTCCTGTTCCGGCCGATAGTGTGCCGACATTGATTCGCGTCGGCACATTGCCAAAGCGCGGGATCGCATGGAGATTGAGCACTGCGGTAGCGGCAGCAATCAAGGCGTTGTGCCCCTCTTGCGGGCTGATTCCTGCATGCGCGGGCTTTCCGTGAAAAACGAGATCCAACTTTGTTGTTGCAAGACCGCCGATTAATCCGTCCGGCAAAACCGCAACAGCGTCCCTGCCACCTCTTGCTTTTGGAAAAATGTGAGCGGCAAGCGCAAAATCCACATGTGCCAAGTGCCCAGCTTCCACGATCGGCTCTGCGCCGCGAACCCCTTCCTCTGCGGGCTGAAAGATCAGCTTGATCGTGCCCTTCAGCTTCTCGCGATGGCGCGAGAGGAGCGTGGCCGTTCCCAATCCGATTGCCGTGTGTCCGTCATGTCCGCAGGCGTGCATAACGCCTTCCGTAACCGATCGAAACCCCTCGCGGAATGGGAAATGCGACTCGTTGCAACTCTCTGATACCCCCAGTGCATCCATATCAAAGCGCAGAGCGACGGTGGGACCATCTCCGCAATGCAGTGTAGCTACAACACCGGTAAATCCACCTTTGGCATAAGGCAGGAATTCCTGGTCTGCGCCGTTTTCCCTGGCCCATGCATAGTGTTCCTCCATTTGCACCTCAGATGGCAGCCCCATACGCGCTTCTGCCTGACACACAGTCCGCCCAAGCTGCAGCTCATAGCCCAGTTCATACAGGATGCGAGCAACGATCGATGTTGTTCTCATCTCCAGCCAGCCGAGTTCCGCATAGCGATGGAAATCCCTGCGCCACCGTATCAGTTGGGACTTGAGCGCATCTGCCTCGGAACCGATCCATTCCATATCTGCCATTAAAAACACTTCCCTCCGTTGCACAAGCACTTTTTCAGAGTTCGGCCAGGCTTATATCCCGTGCCTTTTGTCCGAGTGCTTTAATGGGCCATTCATTTTGACCCATTGGTATGATAACACAGCGCCAGTATGATAGCAAACCCTCTGGCTATCAAATTTTGAAGCGAAACATTTTGTCATTTGCCATCTTTCTTGCGGCAAGCAGAGCTTTTTATAGCAATAGCAGTGCAGGAACCACCCTCTGCCTGATCCACTGTTATTTCATAAAACTTTAGAAAACGGAAAGGTATGATCCTATGTCAAAACGCATCGTCATTGCGCTCGGCGGCAACGCGCTGGGCAACACTCCCTATGAGCAGCTCGCTCTCGTCACCGAGACCGCCAAGCCCATCGTCGACCTGA
>ENA-OUQF01000892-OUQF01000892.1-human-gut-metagenome-genome-assembly--contig:-NODE-892-length-20171-cov-6.277341_pt1 | contig 20171 bp, 19 predicted proteins | sample MGYA00237947_ERZ548826 | MGnify/ENA primary metagenome ERZ548826 (study PRJEB26490, sample SAMN05194701) | human gut metagenome | biome: terrestrial biome; feature: human-associated habitat; material... | reverse complement strand
AAGAAGCTAAAATAGCATATTATAATAAGATAGCTAAGGAAGATGGTCGTGAAGAGGAGCAATCTTCTATTATCACTAATATGCTTAATAATGGTATAACGCCAATAAAAATCACAGAAATGACAGGCATACCGTTAGAAAAAGTAAAAAGATGGGTTTAAAATCCATCTTTACTGTTTATCACTTATTTGTTTTTTGATGATCTCTATCATCTCTTGTTTTAATTTATCATCAGCTCCTTGCCAAATAAGTTCAAGAAAGACACCCATACCAGGTAATGTTTCTTCATCATTTTCAGCAATTGATTCATCTATTGCTCTTTTAAGCTCATCAAAATCATCACCTTTAAAATTATTAATAATATGGTTTCTTATACTTAAATCCATTTTTTATCATCTCCTAGACATATTTTTACCAAAATAATGAATATTATACTAAAAAAGCTTTTGCTTTTAAAAAAATTAAGATATACTTAAGATGTAAGGAGGAGATAAAGATGCCAGTATGGTTAATTGTAGTTATCGTTATTGTTGTTATTATTGCTCTATGGTTTATTGGTACATATAATTCATTAGTAGGACTAAGAAATAGAGTAAAAGATCAATGGAGTCAAATCGATGTTCAATTAAAAAGAAGAGCTGACCTTATTCCTAATTTGGTAGAAACAGTAAAAGGATATGCAAAACATGAGAAAAGCACTTTCGAAGATGTTGTAAAAGCAAGAAATGCTGTAGCAAATGCTTCTACTAAGGAAGAAGAAATGAAAGCAAATGGAGAATTATCTGGAGTATTAAACAGATTATTTGCTTTGGCTGAAGCTTATCCAGAACTAAAAGCTAATGAAAACTTTATGAGTTTACAAAATGACTTAAAAGAAAGCGAAGATAAGATTAGCATGATGAGACAATTTTATAATGATACAGTACTTTCTTATAATAATAAAGTACAAACTATACCTAGTAATATAGTTGCTAATCTTTGTCATTTTAAAGAAGAGACATTCTTCCAAGTAGATGAAAAAGATAGAGAAACACCAAAAGTATCATTTGAATAGACTTGCTAACTTATGCAAGTCTTTTTAGGAGGAGAATAAATGAAAAAACGATATTTACTTATTATTATCGCTTGTTTCTTTTTACTTAATCCACAACAGGTGAGAGCAGTTGAAACGACTAAGAAATTCTATAGCAATATTGATATAGAAACAGATGGTAGTGTTAAAGTCAAGGAGTTGTTTGAACTTAGTGGAAATTATAATGGATTAAGAAGAATTATAAATTATCGAAATAGTAATGCTAAAGAGTTTAGCGGTAGTGTTAGTGATTTAGAAGGCAGTAGTATTTATAATGGAAGCGGTATTACTGACTTACAAGTATCAAGTGTTAGCAATAGTAATTTAACCTTTAATAGTTTAAATGAGGCAGTAAATTACTTTACTTTGGTTAATTATGCTAACAAAGGAGAAAGTGGAGTTTATACAAGGGAAGATACTAGTAATGGTGTAAGTCTACTTGTTTACAATCCATCATCTAAAAATGAAGCTTTTTATCTTTCTTATACTATTCCTAATGTCATTGTAGTACATAATGATATAGCAGAATATGCCTTTAATATCTTTGGTAGTGAGTATGAAGAAAATATTAAAGACTTTAGAGTACAAGTTAATTTACCAGGCGAAGATAGTGACTTTAGAGCTTGGTTACATGGACCACTTAATGGTTATATGGATAGAACTGATAATAAAACAGCAGTTGCTACTTCAGACTTTGTTGGAGCTTATAATCCAGTAAGTATTAGAATCCTATTTAATAAAGATTTAGTACCTAATGCGACTAAGTTTAGTGGAATGACTGCTAAAGAAGATATTATTAAATATCAAACTAAACTTGCCGATGAAGCTAATGCTACTAGAGAAAAAATAGCAAGAGAAAACAACACTGTTAAAATAATAACTGTAATTTGGTATGTAGTTACTTTACTACTTTCTATACTGACAATTAAGAAAACAAAAGACTCTAAGAAAACAGATTTTGCTATGGAGTATTATCGTGACTTTCCAGGAGACTATGGCCCAGAAGTATTAGAGTATCTTTTATCTAGAAATGTAACGGAAAAGAGTTTATCTGCTACTATTTTAAATCTTATTTATAAAAAAGTTTTAAAAGTAGAACCTACTGATATGGATAAGAAAAACTATCGACTTATTTTTCAAAAAGATAGCAATGTAGTACTAACTAAAGCTGAAGAAGTAGCTAAAAAGATGTTTATTGATAGAATAGGAAATGGTGAAAGTGTTGAGCTTTCTAAGATTAAATCATATTGTTCTAAAGAATTAAATGCTAGAAATATTATGAATCTTTATAATGATTTTGTTAAAGAAGGAGTAAATCTTGGAAAAGCGGAAGGTTACTATGATAAGATGCCTAAAGTACAAGTTATTGCTATTATAGTATCTTTATTAGGATTTTTAATAATGCTTTTAGGAATACAATTAGAAGTTGATTTCTTACCAGCTACAATAGCAGGAATAATTGGCTTAATTAATATGATAATTTTAGCTTTTCAAAAAACCTATACTAAAAAAGGAGCCAAGGAATATAAGATGTGGATGGCCCATAAGAAATTCTTAGAAGACTTTTCAAGGTTTGATGAGAAAGAATTATTAGAAGTACCTTTCTGGGATAAATATTTAGTATATGCTACTGTATTAGGTTGTGCTGATAAGTTATCTAAACAGATGAAAATAAAAATGGCTACTATGAGTGAAAATGGTACTAATCCATATCCATACTATATGTATAATAATGACTTTACATATATAGGCTATGCAGTAAGTAATAGTATTTCAAATTCAGTAAATCAAGCTATATCTTCATCAAGAAGTTCAATAGCAGCTTCAAGCTCATCTTCAGGTGATGGATTCTCTGGTGGATCAATCGGTGGAGGTGGAAGCTTCGGTGGAGGCGGAGGTGGAGGAAGATTCTAATCTTTCTTCCTTTTTTTTGAAAAAACGTACATATTGTACGAAATTTATATTAATTAGATATTCTAATAGAAGATTTTACTCTTACTATAAAACCTTTTAGAAAAGAAAATAAACAGGCTAAGACAATTGTTTGATCAAGAATTAGAAATATATTAAAAATAGCATAGAATCTATTAAAGATTAGGAATGACGATATTTTATTCATCACTAACATATAAGGATAGTCATAGTATTTACTAAGTAGTAGGGAAGGTAATAAGGCTATTAGAAAATATTCTAAGATAATGATTAATAATGAGAAGAGAAATCCTAAAAGATATGCTTTTCTCATTTTTTTAGTTTTATCAGTAGCAAAGATACTAAATAAAAGAAAAGGTAGATAAGTATAACTACTAAATAGTAAGGCTCCTTTAATAATACTAGTAGAATTAAAACTACTAGATAAATAAGCTATATCAAGTGAGTGAGTAGCACCTGATATTTGAATTACAAATAAAATAATAAAGATTATTAAAGAGATGAAGGCAAGATGGGCTATTTGATCTAGTTCTCTTTTAGAAATTAGTAGAGATGTTAAGATAAGTAAAATAATTAAATAGAAAATATTACATTCTCTTAAGAAGTTTCTATTAATAAAGATAGCTGTATCTTTTAAAAGAATAATAGTAAAGATAATAATAACTGGTATTAATAAATAACTAGGATTAATCTTTTTATAGATAATATTTTTAGTAATAGTAAATAAAAATACATCAATAATAATTCCTAGTAAACAAGCAATTAAAGTATCATTACCACTTATCCTTATTATATTATGTCCATATAAGAGAAAGAAAAAGTGAGTAAAGAAGAAAGCTAGACTAAAGATATATAACTGATTATTTTTATTCTTGATCATAATTGTTTTCTCCTATCTTTATTTTAATATTAATTTTTTCATTAGGATTAATTAAAGTTGTCTTGATATTGTTATCTTTCTGATATGTCAGAAATTCATTAATCTCTTTTTTGAATAATTTTTTAATAGCATTTGTTAACTTCTTACTATTATTAATATCACTAGAAGATATATCCATTGCTATAGTAACAGTATCTTTTACTAACATAGACTTAACATTATTAAATTCTACTTCATAAGACTTATTATTAATAGTTATTTCTTGATGAAATGATGTTAACTTATTATTTAAAAGATAATTAATCTTTGCCTGTTTAGCATCTATTAAAATATTCTTTTGGTAAACTTCTAATCCAGTAGTTGTCAGACCCTTATCTAAAGAAATAATAGGAAGAGTACTTTCTCTTTTTTTATTAACAATATCCTTTAGATAATCTTCAAAAGTACTAAGATAGATATTAGCATCATCTATTCTTTTTTTATTTATTTCTTTAATTATTTTACTGCTACTATCATACTTTTTAAATAAACTTTTAATATCACTATTAGTGCCTACTATTAAATAATTCATCTGTGTAAATTGTTTTTGAAAGTAATTAATTATCTCTTTATCCAATAGCTTACTTTGAAATACTACTAACTTTAAATGACCATAGTAAGCCTTCTTATTATTAATCTTTTTAGCTTTAAGAAAGATACTTCCTAGACTATTACCTTCAAAAGTAGAGACTTGGTAAATTGATTTAGTAGCATTATCAGTCTTTTCTTCCTTAATAGTATTAACCGTTAAAAGATACTTATCATTAACTTTTTCAAGACCTATCATATCTACAATAACCAAGTCATTCACTTCAACATAAGGAGTATAACCAGTAAGTAGTAATAGTATTAAGATAGGTATAATCATCTTTTTCATTTAATTACCTCGTTTCTTATTTTTAGTTAGGAGGGGATTTCTTTTTAGCCTTTTACTACTTCTAAGTTTGATAATGGCGTCTCCCAATTCTTCTTTAACAAGGGGTGAGAAAGGAGCAAAGTAAGGATAATCTAAGGCTTTAGTAGTAACAAGTGAAGAAAGTAAGAATAAGAAACCTATATAGATACCAAAGATACCAAAGAACATAGCTAGAAACATCATTAAGAAACGAAGCCAACGAAGGGAGGCAATCATCTCTTGAGATGAGAAAGCAAGTCCAGAAATAGCTGATATTGAAATAACTATAATCATAATAGGGGAGATAATACCAGCTGATACGGCAGCATCTCCTAATATTAATCCTCCAAGAATAGAAACAGCACTACCAGTAGATGATTGCTTTCTAATATCACTTTCTCTTAATATTTCAAAGGAAATACTCATAAATAAAGCTTCTGTTAAAGCTGAGAAGGGTACACTTTCTCTTTGAGCCATAAAGTTAAGTAAAAACGGTAGGGGAAGTGCTTCTTGATTATGAGTAGTAAGAGCAATATATAAAGCAGGTGTAAAAATAGAAACAATGAAAGCAAGCAATCTAATAATTCTAATGAAACTAACGTTAATTGCTTTTTGGTAATAATCATCTGGAGTATGTAAAAAATCAACAAAGAAAGAAGGAGTAATCAGAACATAAGGGGAATTATCAACTACAATACAAACTTTTCCTTCAAGAAGAGCTTGACTAACTCTATCAGGTCGCTCACTCATTAAAACAGTAGGAAAAAGAAAGTTCTTATCATCTTCTAAATAGCTTTTTAACATACCACTATCAATAATGCCATCTATCTTAATATTAGAAAGAATATCTTTTACCTTTTTAACGGTATTTAAAGAAGCAATATTTTTCATATAGATAATACCTGTCTTACACCTTGATTCCTTACCAATAAATAAAGATTCAACATAACAGTTTTCAGTCCTTAATCTTCTTCTAATAAGACCAATATTAGTATTAAAGTTTTCATTAAAAGAATCTTTACTACCTCTAATAGTTATTTCACTACTAGCTTCATTAATTCCTCTATCAAGTGTTGCCTTTGCTTCAATAGCTAAAGCTTCATCCTGATAAATAATAAGAGCAAAACCTTTATAGATATAGTCTAACATTTCTTTTTCTTTAGTTAAAACCTTAACTGTATTATCAGGTAGATTATTATAAAGGAAAGTAATAATATCATCATCACTATAAGATAAATTAGTAATCTTAGTTAGAATATAGTGATTAATAAAGTCACTACTACATAACACTTCATTATGAATTAGATTTATCTTTTTATTATTAAGATAAAACTCATGAGTTACTAAATCAGTATTAGCTTTTAACTTACTATATAGTTTTTCATACATTTAGTTATTCACCTCTAGAAGTAGTATGACCAAGAAAAATAAAATTATTAGAAAAGTCCCATAATTTCCCATAATTTCTAGATATTTTTACCAAACTTATTAGCTATACTTAACTCATGAAAGGAAGTGATAGATGAATAATTAGAATAAAATCTGATACTTTAATTTATCTTAATAAATATAGAAAAAGAAGGTGATAAATAGAGAAACAAATATGATATACTAGTGGTGGTGATTTGAAAATGTATAAAATATGTTTTGTAGAAGATGAAGTTGATTTACAGACGGTTGTTAAATTATATCTAGAAAAAGCAGGCTATGAAGTTATTTGCTTTGAAAAAGGAAATGATGCTATTAATTATATAGGAAATAAAGTAGATGCTTGGATACTAGATATTATGTTAGGAGATGATGTCAATGGTTATGATGTAATCAAAGCAATTCGCGAAAAATATCCTGATGTTCCGGTTTTATTCACATCGGCAAGAGATCAGGATTTGGACCGAATTTTAGGCCTAGAGTTAGGAAGCGATGATTACATAACAAAGCCTTATTCCAGTAAAGAATTAGTTTTACGAGTTAATAACTTAATAAAACGAGCTTACAAACAAACGGAAAGTCATATATTAGAAATAGCCTCTTATCAAGTTGACTTAGACCGAAGAGTTGTAAGCAAGAAAGATAAAGAAATAAAATTAACAACTCTTGAATTTGATTTATTAGTCTTACTCTCAAAAAATATTAATAAAAGTTTTTCAAGAGAAGAAATACTAGAGTCAGTATGGGGCGATGACTACTTTGGAAGCGATAGAGCAGTCGATGACCTAGTAAGAAGGTTAAGGAAAAAGTGTAAGGATTTAAATATATTAACTGTTTATGGTTACGGATATAGGTTAAGCTTATGAAAATATCAGGTAAACTAAGTCATCAGTTATTCTTATTAATCCTCGTGGTATTTGCAATTACCTTCTTAATGTTAGGAATAATTTTACCCCAAGTTGTAGTACCCATAACTGAGAAAAATATTTATAATTATTTAAAAGAACCGTTAGAATTTATCCAGTCTGATATTGATAAAAACTTAGGTGATAGTGAAATTGCCTATATCTATAAGTTTGGGGAAACCTCAGCTTATAGTGAAAATTTACATGACTTAATGAAATTCAAAAATGTAGGAGAAATTTTATCTTATATAAAAGATGATTATGGTAGATTTGTCTATCGCAATCAAGTATATTATTATTACACACTCCATAATGATAATGTTACTAAGATTGCTATTACAAACGATAGTTATATATTAAAGACAAAGACAGATATACTAAACTCAATCCTACCAGTAGTATTAATAACCTTTTTAATAATTGCCTTTTTGCTAATATTGTGGGGTAGTATCATTGTTAAAAAAATAGAAAAGTTAAAACAAAAGATTGATCATATAGATGATGATACTTACGACCACTCCCTATCATTTGCAGTAGAAGATGAAATTAAATCTTTAGAAATGGCAATAGAAGATATGCGAATTTCTCTAAAAGATCAAGAGGAATATCGTAATCAAATGTATCAAAATATATCACATGACTTTAAGACACCTCTCACCGTTATAAAGTCATATATAGAAGCCTATCATGATGATATGGAAGATGCTTCAACTGTTTTAACTGTTATTAGTGAACAAACAGAAAAACTAGAATTAAAAGTACATTCACTTCTATATTTAAATAAACTAGACTATTTAAAAAATAATATGAAAAAAGAGTATACCGTAGTAGATATGGAAAAAATAGTAGCTGCTGCAATTCGTGAATTCAAATTTAGAAGACGCGATGTTAAGTTTATTGTTTCTTTTGATAAAAATAGTAAATTCTATGGAACAGAAGAATACTTTGAAACAATAATTGATAACCTCTTAGCAAACTTTTTACGGTATGCTGATAAAACGATTAAGATAACTGCCAAGAATAATCGTTTAACATTATATAATGATGGTCCAAATATTGACTCCTCACTCCTTGATGGAATCTTTACTCCGTTCCGAAAAGGTATTAAAGGTGAGTTTGGACTAGGTCTATCCATAGTTAAAAAGACATTACTACTTATGGATTATGACATTACAATTAAAAACGAAAAGAAAGGTGTTTCCTTTCATATATTTAAGACTTCTAATAAATAGGAGTCTTTTTGGTTATACTTATTACTGGGTGATAAAAGGTGAAAATATTAATTACAGGTGGTATATCAGGACTTGGATACGGTGTAGCTAAAGAACTAGCTCTTAAAGGACATATTGTTTATATTGGGGTTAGGACTAAGGAAGAAGAAACTTATCTAAATGAAAAACTAAAAAGGGAGAAGCTAATAATGTTTCCTTTAGTACTTGATCTTACTAATGATAATTACACTATTCCAAATGATATTGATATTCTTTATTTAAATGCTTCTCTTGGAAAAGGTGGTAGTATTCTAGAAGTAAATAGCAATTATCTAACTGATACTTTTAATGTTAATATCTTAGGAAATGTTAATCTAATTAAGAAGTATTTAAAAAATAGAAAAAAGGGGAGAATAGTACTAACTTCTTCACTTGCTGGTTTTCTACCACTTCCTTATCTATATAGTTATACTTATACTAAACTTAGTCTTTACCATTTAGCAAATACTTTAAGATTAGAGTGTCTTTATCAAGGACTTGATATAGAAGTATCTACTATCTTACCAGGAGCTTATTATACAGGATTTAATCAATTGATGATTGATAATAAGGATAAGTCTAGTTTTATTTATAAAGATAAAGCTTTAAAGATGACAAAGTATCAACATATACTTTTTAATTTATTAGAGAAGAAAGACTTAACTAGTTTTGCTAAGAAGATAAGTAAGGAAATTACTAAGAAACATCTTAAACATATTATATCTTTACCATATGATCAATTTATGTTTACTAAGATATATCTTTTTGTAAAGTGGTTGCTATTTATCTAAAATATAAGTATAATAGCAAATATGGTTGTGATTAAATATGGAAAAGAAAGTTATAGATACTTTAGATTTATCTTCTGATATTATTAAGAGATTAGAAGAGAAGGAAGAAGAATTAAAAGAAGTAGATGATACTAAAGATGAAAAGGAAAAAGAAATAAAACTTTTCTATCAATTAAATGATGAGATAAAAAGGGAAACTGATTCATTTAATTCTTTTAGTAAAGAGATGAAAGATAAGCTAGATAAAGTAAATAGTTCTAAGAAGAAAAATAATACAGCTAAGAAATTATTTTATCTAATGTTAGCGATGGAGCTATATAGAAAGACTCCTAAGAAAGCTTCTTTATCCTTTATCTTAGTAGAGAGTTATTTAATATCTAAAGTATTAGAAAATACGTATAGTGATAATACTGATTATCAATCTATCTGTGAAGACTTCCAGAAAGAGATATTAAAAGGAATAGATGATATTGATTCTTTTATTAAGAAAATAGATACTAATTTTGATACTATTTCTAGGATGAAAAAGGAATTAACAAGTAAATATAAAGATTATTTAGATACTAATCCTTTTAAAGATTTATTTATGGATTTAGATAATGTTACTACTTTGTTAGATTCAAGAAGGAAAGAGTTAGTAGATATTCATAAATCACTTGATGATAGTTATAAACTTAGTGAAGAAAAAATCAAAATTTTATCATATAGCTAAAATTTATCAAAAAAAGGTTGTCAAACGTTTAAAACTATGATAATATTAAATTGTTCTTGATTTGGCGAGGTAGCTCAGTTGGCTAGAGCGCTCGGTTCATACCCGAAAGGTCGAGGGTTCGACTCCCCCTCTCGCTACCAATGAAGATTATAGCTGAGTGTTTTTACTCGGCTTTTATTATATAATTTTATTATGGATAAGGTGATTTAATATGGACTTAATTAAATTAAAAAGAGAATTAATAGAACAAAAAAATTCTAAATTTAAGGGTAACATTTATCACTTTTCAGAAGTTGCTTTCGCTTATAATTCAAATAAAATAGAAGGTGGAAAGTTAACTGAAGATGAGACAGAAGAAATATTTTCTACTAATTCTTTTCTACCTAAAACAGATGATGCTATTAAACTAGATGATTTAATAGAGATGAAAAATCACTTTAGACTGTTTGATTACATGCTTGATAATATTGATGCTAAGCTTTCTAAAAGTAATATAATAGAGATGAATAAAATTTTAAAAAGGGGTACTTCTGATGAAGATAATCCTAGATATAATGTGGGTGGCTTTAAAATAGTACCTAATAAAATAGGATTAATTAATGTAATAGATACATCTTCTCCAAAAGAGGTAGATAGTGATATGACTATTTTGTTAGATTGGTATAATTCTCTTTCTAACGTATCATTAGAAGATATTATGGAGTTTCATGTTAGATTTGAAAGAATTCATCCTTTCGGTGATGGAAATGGTCGTGTCGGTAGAATGATTATGTTTAAAGAGTGTCTGAAGAATAATATAATGCCTTTTATTATTTTGGATAAAGATAAACCGTTTTATATGCGAGGATTAAAAGAATATATAAATGATAAAATGTTTTTAATTGATGCTATTAAAAATGAACAAGATATATATGAAAAAATTTGCGATGAACTGCTTGATTTTAATTTAGAAAAGAATGAGAAAAATGAGTAATCTTAAAAGAATAATGGTTAAAGAAATAACAAAAATTAGTTGCACACAACCATATCAAAATATAACTTTTCTTTTATAAAAAGTTGAATATCAAAAGAATATGACATTCTAATATAGAAACAGGAGAACTAGAATGAAAATATTATGAATGTATAATAATTAAAAAAATAAATAGAAAGGAAAGGTTTTAATCAATAATAGAAATTAATTAATATTTCTATAAGATTAATTATATGAAAAATTATGATAGACAAAGTTGGAGGTATTATTTTAAATGATAAAAAGATTTTGGTACAAAGAAAGAGAAATAATAGAATTGAATGCATAATACCTGGTGGAAAAAGAGAAAATAACGAAACTGATTTTGAAACATTAAAAAGGGAATTGTATGAAGAACTAAGTGTAGAACTAATTAGTACTGAATTTATTGGTGGGTATGATGATATTGCCGTATTTTCAAATAAACCTATACACGTTCAAGCATACATTGCCACTATAAAAGGAAAAATAAAATGCAATAATGAAATAAAAGAAGCGTTATGGATTGATAGAGATTATAAGAAAGAAGGAATTAAAGTGGGTAGTATATTAGGGGAACATATTATACCAGAGCTTATAAAAAGAGGTTTGATGTAATGATTATATTAAAAAATATAAAGTGTTTTTAATTGATACTATTAAAATGAAAAAATTTGCAATGAACTGCTTGATTTTAATTTAGAAAGAGTGAGAAAAATGAGCAATTTAAAAAAAAGATTAACAGATGCTGATAAAAGAAAAATAGGAATGCAAAAAATATATTCTGTTAGAATCATCCGTAATCAAAACCAAGCTGTTGAAGGGGAGTACATAAAACAATTCTGGATGTTTTGTGGTGTCTATGTAAGAGAATTTGTATTGGAATATAAAAATGAGGTATCTGATACCCAAGAAGTTGACTGCAATATTTTTTTAGCTAAAGTGGATACTATTGGGAGCCCTATGGGTACAAATAAATTCCGTGCAAAGAAGGATATAAAAATAGATACAAAATATGATGAGTGTGCTGGTTTGGGTATAGAAAAAAGGAAAAAATTTGGAAAACAAATAAAACAACAGTTGTTAAGTGAATTTACCGATATACAAAATGATATTGTGAAATTGTATGATACATTTGTTAATAATGATATGGCATACATTAACTATATCCGTCATTTGTACTTAGAACAGTTTGATTTTGATAGTGAGAATCTTGAAAATAATAAAAAAGAACAAATAATAGAAAAATACATAGAGTGTTTAAAGGATATATTCAAACCTGGAGAAAAATTTGAAGGTAGTGTTTATAAAAAATTTGCCTATTTAAATTGCGGACGGAAGATAAATAAAATCTGCCAAGCAAATCGACAATATCCATATGTAAGTGTGGAAACAATAATGAAAGAGGCAAAGTTACTTAGTGAGGAAGATGAAAAGTTTTCTATGGGTAACGTCTTGGCTGGCCTATCTGGAATTACAGATTATGGGCAAGAACGTGAGGCAGAAAGATGTTTGTATCAAGCTATAAAACAGGAAAAATCACAAAAGCATAGTGCATTTTTACTATACAGACTAGGTTACTATTATGAAGTAAATAAACATGATTGGTTTATGGGATGGAACCTATATAGAAAACTTGACAATATCTTGCCAAATGATTACCATTATATGTTTAAACATGGATGTAAGAAAATTCATGAAGAAAAATATGAAGAAGTACAAAATATATTTACACGAATATATAATGAAATGGAGAAACGGGCAGAAAATGATTGGATATCACTCCAAGAAATGGAATATTATTATAAATGTGCAAAAATCTTGAACTTAATGGAAGAAGGAAAATCAATGAAGGGAAAACTAATGTTTGCTTCATCAATTGAATCACCAGAATCTATCTTATACAAATTGAATGATAACAATTTTTTAAACATGTTTTTGTCTGATGAAGAAAGGGAAGAAGTAAAAAACTTCTTTAGATTGAAAATGAATGGTGTTACAAGAGAAAAATTAATTAGACAAAAAAATTTATATTATGCAACAAACTCTTGTTGCCGTAAAAATAAGAAATGAGGTTAATTATGAAAAAAATAAAAAATGGTATTTGTTATGTTGAGAAGGAAGATATTCTAGCTATTAATGAATTAAGTGATAGTGTTTTAGAAGAAATTAACTGGAAAGAATCATATTCTCCATCTTTAGAAATATTAAAGTTTAAAGATCCTGAATCTGTCTTTTTTTTCAACAGCAAGAATTTATTCTAGATCACGATACCGTCAAAGATTTATCGTTGGATGAATTAGGAACTTATTTAAAAGAATTGGCAAACAAAATGAAAAAGTTAAAAAAGCTGAGTATAATTTCAAACAAGGGTACTATTTACAAAGCTTAATGACTTATTTTAGTAAGAAAGATTTATATGATGATGCTTTTTCACTTCTTTCTTTTGCTAACTTAAAAAAAAACCAAATTAAATTATTGCCCTTCGATTGGAAAAACTGAACCGGTTAAGACTATTCCCGTAAATATGAATGGTGCCGAAATATTTGAGTTGAATCGAAATATTAAGCAGAAATGTAAACAAAATGCGGCACGTTTGGGTATTTCAGAAGAAACAGCAAGCCATTATTACCGTTGAGATAGGTAGAGTCTTCTAATAAGACAATGATTTTGATATTAAAAAGGAAGTATAACTTTTATTATATTTCCTTTTCTTAATATTATGATTGTTATTTAGTTGATTTTTTTAACATATTGTCCTTTTAAAGTGGTAGCTCCTTTTTTATTTTGTTGTTCTAAAGTTAGATTCTTTGTAAAAGCAAAGTGGGCAAGTAGTTCCTTTCGATTAGCTTCAATACCTTCTACCATTACTAAGTCACCAATTTTTAATACTACCTCATCGTCTTTATTCTTAATATAATTTCTTGATCTAATAAATCTAATATTGTCACCTTGCTCGTATTCAAAATATCCAGGAATATGGGTAACTGTGTTCAAGTAAGCTCTTTCACTATCAATTCCTGTTATTGTTCCATAATATGTTTTTTCTTTATGACTATCAACATAATCCATCATTTTTACTTTAACAACTTCTTTTTCAAGTAAATCAGCTTGTTGTTCTTTAAAGGAACAGTGTTCACATATTTCTGCTAATTGTTCTTCACTTTCAATTGATTTTAAATCATTAGTAAGATAAGAATCAATTATTTGTTGAACTTTTAAGTCAGGATATCTTCTAATAGGAGAGGTGAAATGAGAGTAGTAATTAAGTCCTAGACCAAAGTGACCTAAAGGATAAGGTGAATAAATAGCTCGTGGTAGGGCTTGTAACAATATCTCTGAAACAATGGGGTATTCACTACTATCCTTATATTCATCTAAAATTACTTGTAAATAACTAGAAGTATCTATATTTTCTACTTTTGGTAAATCAATACCAATACTTGTAAGTTTATCCTTTGCTTGCTTTAATCTTTTAGGATCAGGATTAGCATGAACTCTATGAATAGATCTACCGATAGTAAAGTTAAGATATAAATCAGCACAATAGTTAGCCATAATCATAAAGTTTTCAATTATCTTACCAGCCTCACCATTATCTTTCTTTTCTATTCCCATAATATTACCTTTATCATCTTCAATAATTGATACTTCTTCTTCACTAAAAGTTAGCATACCTTCTCTTTCTCTAATAGAAGTTAATTTATCAGATAGTTCTTTCATAAGCTTTAAATTATCAGTATAAGGAAGATAATCTTCATCGATTTTGCCATCATCTAAAAGTTTATTTACTTTAGAATAAGCCATCTTCTTTCTAGAAGTAATACAAGAGTTAACTAAGTTATAATTAATTAGTTCTCCATTTTCATCAAGTTCCATAATAATACTTTTGGTAAGTCTTTTAGTATTAGGATTAAGTGAGCAAATACCATTTGATAAGATATGGGGTAGAGCAGGTATAACAGTATTAGCAGGATAAGTAGATAATCCACGATCATATGCTTCTTTATCAAGAGCTGAACTTCTTTTTACATAATGAGAAACATCAGCTATATGTACACCTAAGATATAATGACCATTTTCCTCTTTAGTTAAACTAACAGCATCATCCATGTCCTTTGTTTCATCACAATCAATTGTAAAAGTAAGAAGGCTATCACTGAAGTCATAACGATTAGTAAGTTCACTTTTTAAAACAACCTGAGGAAGATTATTTGCTTCTTCCATAGCTTCATGAGAGAAATTAATATCAAAGCCATATTTAGCAGCGATAGAAATAATATCAATGTTAGGATCATCTATTCTACCAAGTTTATCAATAAAATCTGCTTCATAGTATTCATCAGTTTTAGTTAAGGAAACATCAGCTAAGATTCTGTCCCCTGGAGCAAGAGATTTCATATCTTTAGAAGAAATACGAACATTTATCTTTTCTTTAGAAGGAAGTAGTACTGGTTCTAATTGTTTAACTCCCTCAATTTCTACCACCTCTAAAACTACATGACTCATCTTTCTAGAAATGATTTTTTCAATATGTTTACCTTTTCTAGTAACAGCTAAAATATCTTGTTGGATAGCACCTTTTAATTCATCACCTAGAGGATAAATCTTTTTATCATCAATTTTAAAGAAAGCTCTTCCTTTACTATCTAATTCTAGTTTTGTTAGAGTAAGACCTTTAGGCCACTTCTTATATGAGTTTTTATCATGAAAAATTTTACCATTTCGCTCAAGTTCTGTTAGAGCAATATGTAACTCTTCAATAGATTTAGCATTTTTTGCTACTGCCATTCTCTTTATTTGACGATAAGTTAATTCTTCCTTATCAAGTTTTTTTATTAAATAATCTATAAAAGAAGTAATATCTCTTTGTACTACTTTAGTAATAATTGGATTTTCTTTATCTGTTAAATTAACAACTACTAAATCCTTATCAAGAATGGTATCACACTTAATCATTTCACTAGTAATTTTTACCTTACCATTCATAAGCATTAGACCATTATCACCTTTAGTGACATGTTCTAGTCTATGAGTAGCTTTGGGAAAGCTCTTATAAATATACTTCTTAGGATTATAAACATCTTCTTCAATTTGAAGAAGGTATAAAGCTTCTAAGAAATTACTTCTTTCTTGATAACTATTAATATTCATTCTAGAATACAAATTTTTAAAACTTATAGTATTTTCTTTCTCTAACTCACTCATTATCTTTCTTTTAAAATCATCAATTTTTTGCATACTTCTTACTCCCTCTAACGATAAAAAATGACGTAGTAAACCCTACATCACTTAAAAACAAAAAGATGTTAATATAAGCTTTTTTACAATTACACCCATATTAACACCTCCCTTAAATAAACTATACCACAAAATAGTCTTAATAGAAAAGTATTTTTACTCAACAGTAACAGATTTTGCTAAATTTCTTGGTTTATCAATATCTCTTTCTAAAAGTAGTCCTGTATAATAAGAGATTAATTGTAGAGGAATTACTTCTAGCATAGGAGTTATAAAACTACTTCTTTTTGGTATTACAATAGTGTTAGAATCATCTGCTTCTTTATTAGTTACTAAGATGATATTAGCACCTCTTGCTCTTACTTCACTTAAATTGCTTTCTGTCTTTTCATATAATAATTTATTAGTATTACCAGCTATTACTAAAGTATCTTTATCAATTAAAGATATAGGACCATGTTTTAATTCCCCAGCAGCATAACACTCTGATGATAGATAAGTTATTTCTTTTAACTTTAAGTCTCCTTCTCTCATAATAGCATAGTCAAGACCTCTTCCTAAGAAGAATATCTTTTTACTATCAACTATTTTTTTAGCAATAGATTTGTACTTATCTTTATTTTCTAATACTTTTATAACATCATATTTAATATTTTTTAATTCATCAACTAGCTTATCTATTTCATAAGACTTATTATGTTTTGCTAAACTAGATAGGGTAAGTAGTACTAATATTGCTATTTGAGATGTGTAAGCTTTAGTAGTAGCCACTGCTATTTCACTGCCTGACTTAGTATAAATAACTTCATCTACTGCTAGACTAATACTACTATTTTCAACATTGATTATTCCTAAAGATTTAGTTTTAGTTTCTTTAATCTTCTTAAGACAAGCAAGAGTATCAGCGGTTTCTCCTGATTGAGAAATAAATATTACTAAGCTATTTTCATCAAGAAAGTTTTTCTTATAACGATACTCACTAGCAAGATATACTTCTGTTTCAACATTTGCTTCTTCTTCAAATAAATATTTACCAACTAGTCCTGCATGATAAGCAGAACCACAAGCTACTATATCAATTTTTTTATATCTGTTAATATCAATTAAATCTAGATATTTATTATCTTCTAAGTAATAATCTATTAAATTACTTAGAGTATCTTTCTGTTCCATTATTTCTTTTAACATAAAGTGATCATACTTATCTTTTGAATAAGTAAAGTTACCATCTTTAAACGTTTGTTTTTCTTTAATTAATTCTTTTCCTTTATTACTATAGAAAATTATTTTACCACTACTAATTGAAGCCCATTCTAAGTCATTTAGTAAATAATAGTCGCTACATTCACTTAAGATAGTTGGAATATCACTGGCAATAAAGATAGTATCAGTATTTACTCCAATAACTAAGGGACTATCTTTCTTTATGACAAATATCTTATCTTTAATATCTTTACATAACAAGACAATAGCATAGCTTCCTTTTACTTTAGCCATAAAACTAGTAATAGCTTTATTTATATTCTTATTCTCTTGGTAATAAAAATCTATTAAAGCACAAGCTACTTCTGTATCAGTTGTTGATTTAAAACTATATCCCTTACTACTTAATATATCTTTTAACTCTAGATAATTTTCAATAATACCATTATGTACTATAGTAATATCTCCTACTGTATGGGGGTGAGCATTAATAGTAGAAGCTACTCCATGGGTTGCCCATCTAGTATGTCCAATAGCAATATCTGATTTAGTATCAGTATCTATTAGTTCTTTTAAGTCTTTAACTCTTCCTTTCGTCTTTATAGTTTCTATTTTATTTTCAGTAAGAAAAGCTATACCACAAGAATCATATCCACGGTATTCAAGTTTCTCTAATCCTTCAATAACTTTCTTAATAGCATTTCCTTTCTTATTTATAATTCCCATTATTCCACACATATTTATCCCTACTTTCTAATATCATTTTATGAATCTAGTTGATACTTGTCAAATTATTATACACTAATTTACATTCTCTTAAAAATTTGGTACAATCAAGTCATGTTCATGTAGCTCAGTTGGATAGAGCGTTTCCCTCCGAAGGAAAAGGTCATGGGTTCGATTCCCATCATGAACACCATAATATTTTAATTATAGGGGGAGAAGATGAATTTACTAAAAGATAAATATATAATAGTGGAGGTTATTCCAACTAGTAGTGATAGTAAGAAAGGTATTATTGCTCAGCTATCAGCTTTAAAACTAGATGGGATAAAACTTATAGATAGGTTTGATTACCGAGTTGATGAAAAATTAGTTAATAATAAAGATTTATTAGAAATGATTAGTTATGATAAAGATAATTTTATTTATACAGATAATCCTGATTTGATATTATCAGAGTTTAAAAAATGGAGTGGTGATTTACCAATTATGCTTATTGAAAAAGACTATACTAAAGAGTATTTAGCTAGTCTTAATAATAAGATGGAATTAGTGTATCCATACTTAGAAGTAGAATATAATTATGATGTATTTAATACTATTATGAATAAATATCAAATAGAAGCTAGTAACTATTTAGTAGATATTATTTATGAAGCAATTATTTTAGAAAGTAATAATGAAAAGGTGAATAATGAATAGAGTAGGTTTGATATTTGCCATGAGGGAAGAACTAGATGAAGTCTTAAAACAAGTAGAGATAGAAGAAGAATTTACTATTTTTAATCTTACTTTTTATAGAGTAGTTATTAAAGATATAACTTGTATCTTAGTTGAATGTGGGGTAGGTAAGGTTAATGCAGCTAGATGTAGTCAGATTATGATTGATGTTATGAAGGTTGATTCTATTATCAATGTAGGAGTAGCAGGAGGAGTTGATTCGTCTTTAGCAGTCTGTGATATTGTAATAGGAGAAAAGTTAGTTCAACATGATTTTGATATAACAGCTTTTGATCATGCAAAAGGTTATATTCCTAATGTTGGTGTTTATCTTGATAGTGATGAGTACCTTTTAAGAATAGCTAATGAGGTTTCTAAAGAATTTACTGATATAGGGTTTCATAATGGTGTAATTGCTAGTGGTGATATATTTTGTACTAGTGATAAAATGAGTCAAAAAATTAATCAAAAGTTTAAGGCTTTGTGTGTTGATATGGAAGGGGCTAGTATTGCTCAAGTGTCTTATTTAAGTGGTATTCCTTTTCTAGTAGTTAGAAGCATATCAGATATTCCTAATAACAATAATAGAATTACTTATGAAGAATTTCTAGAAAGTAGTTCTAGATTAGTAGCTAAGTTTTTAATTAGTATGTTAGAAAAAATTTAATAAGAGACATAAAGCTATTTTATATTGCTAATTTTGTGGTTTCACTATATACTATTCTTATAATATGGAGTGATTAATTATGAAACAAAGTAAAAAATTGATTTTTATTTTATTGTCTTTTATTATTGTAATGTTCTCCTCAACTGAAGCTATTGTTGTATCAAATAAAGGAAGTGCTAATTTACTTACCTTTGAGAGTTTCTATGCTTATTTGGTAATAATTGTTTTTGCAATTTATAATATATTAAAGAACAAGAAATCTAATTTATTAATAGTTTTAGCAATGTTAACTTATGCTTGGACTTACCTTTTAATTCAACAAATGATTAACAATATTACAGATGTTAATATTACTATAAGTAATAATTTCTATCTATATTTAAGCTCTTCTGTTTTTTTACTTTTTTCTTTATTTATTAACGATAATAAAAAAGAAGAAACTATAGAAAAATTATCTAGTAGCGGTAATGATTTTGATGATAGTTTGTTTCTTTTTACTAGCTTTGTATTAGGTATTAAAGAAATTCCTTTTGACAGTGAAGTTTTAATAACAAATAATTTAGAAGAAAATACTATTAATTTGATATATAGGATTAATAATAGTAATCAAAATTTTCAAATCCGTAATTAAGTATATTTTTTGTATCAATCCATTTACGTTCTTTTCCTACATTGCCCCAGCCACTTCCAAGAACGACGGAAATTAATTGCATACCGTCACG
>ENA-OUQF01000886-OUQF01000886.1-human-gut-metagenome-genome-assembly--contig:-NODE-886-length-20241-cov-5.098930_pt1 | contig 20241 bp, 17 predicted proteins | sample MGYA00237947_ERZ548826 | MGnify/ENA primary metagenome ERZ548826 (study PRJEB26490, sample SAMN05194701) | human gut metagenome | biome: terrestrial biome; feature: human-associated habitat; material... | reverse complement strand
GCAAAGACTGTGGAAATGAATTTGTTTTTACAGCCGGCGAGCAGGAATTTTACGCATCCAAGGGCTTCGAGAACGAGCCGCAGAGATGCAAGGCTTGCCGCATTGCAAAGAAGAACGCCGGCAGAGCACCCAGAGAACTTTTCACCACAACCTGCGCAAACTGCGGCAAGGAAGCAAAGGTTCCTTTCCAGCCCAGCAACGACAGACCCGTTTATTGCAGCGAATGCTTCGCCGCTATGAAGGCTGAACAGCAGTAATTTGGTTGTTCGCATACACTTGACAGAAATTTGTTTTCGACTTTTTCCATCGTTATTTTTGACATTAACGTCGTGAAACATCGGACAGCAAGGCTGTTTTAGAGTATGTTCCGATATCTGTGATGCTATTTGAAGAGTTCTCTTTGCGAGGGCTCTTCTTTTTTTGGTGCTCAAGCGGGCTTCGGTGAAGAATGGGTGAAAAGTGCATGAAATTCACGCAAAATCGGTTGAAAAAGCGGGATGGGTGTGATACAATAAAATACCGAATGATACCGAACCGAAGACGGACACGAAAAAGAGGTGCGTTCGGAACAAAAAGTCGGACAAAATCGGCTTTTTGCAAAATTTTGTCTCAAAAACAGGATTTTTTCATAGTATAAAAATAGATATCCGCGCGCAGACAAGACATAATAAGCGGGGGAGCATTTTGTTCGCTTTTGCTTTTTCATTTTTTAAAACGGAAAGGAGATCGTTATGAAAATATGTGTTTACGGAGCAGCCTCCAATGACATAAAACCGATTTACATTGAAGAGACCGAACGTCTCGGACGCGCTATGGCGGCGCGCGGCATCACACTTGTGTTCGGCGGCGGTGCGGGCGGCATGATGGGAGCCTCGGCGCGCGGCGTGCGCGCCGGAAACGGAAAAATGATCGCCGTTGTACCGCGCTTTTTCAATGTCGACGGCATTTTGTTCGACGGAAGCACCGAGACGATCTATACCGATACCATGCGCGACCGCAAGCGCACCATGGAGGATCTGTCCGACGCCTTTATCGTGTCGCCCGGCGGGATCGGAACGATGGACGAATTTTTCGAAATCTTCACGCTGCGCAGTCTCGACCGTCATCATAAGCCGATCGGAATTTTCAACATCAACGGCTTTTACGACGGCATGTTCAGTCTCCTTCGCCAGGCGGCGCAGGACGGCTTTATCCGCGCCGATGTGATGGATCTTCTCACCGTATCCGACGACTCCGAAACGCTTCTGGACGCCCTTACAAAGCAGGTCGAGGCGGCGGAGAAATAAGATAAATTAAAAGACAAAATGCAAACTGCCCGAGCGATTCGCTCGGGCAGTTTCGTTCTGTTTTATCGTGCTTTCTCGAGAATATTTTCGGTGAGAAAACGTTTTTTTCCTCCGTGAGGGTGTCGGGATCTTCGTTCACCGCAAGATTCGAGCCTGCGTTCTCGTGAAGATCGGTCAGGTCGAAGACCGCTTCATCCCATACGTCGGCTTTGATCGGCTCGAGCGAATTGGCGTAATAATTCTTGCCGCCCGACGAAACGATCAGCGTAAAATTCCGTCCCGTACTGCTCTTGCCCGCATCGACAGGGGAGTAGAAATAAGGAATGGTTACATAGCGCGTCCGTGCAAAGGTTCGGCGCGGCGAAGGAAGCGAAATACCGCTGTTTTGCCATCCTGTGACAAGGTATTCGTCGCAGGTGAGCGAAAGGGTGGGCACGCCGTCTTTTTTGATGCCGTTTTTCAAAGAAAAGGCATAGCGGACTTTTGTCACGTTTCCGTCGCCGTCCTTCTCGACCACGCGTGCCGATTCGGTCGCCGCCGCTTCGTCGTAGCTCCGCTCGGAAAATCCGCAAAGCGCACCGTTTACGGTCGGAAGAAAGTCATCGAGATTATAACTCTCCGATGCATCGGCAAGAGTGCGGAAGGAGGCGATAAAGACGCGATCCTCCTTGATGAGCGCCTGTGCGCCCGCCGTATACAAAAGTCCGCTTCCCGCATCCCGCCAGCCCTCGAAAAAGCCCTCGCTCTCAGGTGCTTCGGGTAGGGTATACAGTCCGTAAAAGGAATCGGAAAGGAAAACATCGTCTCTGTTTTTTAGCGTTACGGAATAAAGCGTTTCGGGTTTGCTGACGGCGGCACTTCTTGTTAATAATATTGTAACGTATCTCCCCAACCTCTGTCAATTCTTTGAAAATAAGTGACCCGAAAGTGTCAATTCTTTGCATCCCTGCGGGAATATGCTGTCATCAGGCAATCGGTGCGTAAAAAACGCAGCTCGAATTTTGTGCAAGATGACGAAATGATTGGCGCGTTCACCCCGAGTCTTTTCACCGTATCGGACAAAATATTTCCATAATTTACATTTTATTTACCAAACTTTACATGATTGTGGTATAATGTTTTTTAAATAATTTTTACGGTACATCCGGGAAAAGGACGGTTCTTTATGGACGCAACAGTACAGATTCTGTTGGCTATGGCGGGCTATATGCTGATCGTAATTCTGATCGGCTTGTTTTTCGCCAAAAAGTCGCAGGTAAATTCCGAGAATTATTTTTTGGGCGGACGTTCGCTCGGCCCGTGGGTAGCGGCAATGAGCGCGGAAGCCTCCGACATGAGCGGCTGGCTTCTGATGGGTCTTCCGGGCGTTGCTTATTGGTGCGGCATCGCCGACGCGGCGTGGACGGCGATCGGTCTTGCGCTCGGCACCTACGTAAACTGGCTCATCGTTTCGAAACGCCTCCGCGCGTATTCGACCGTATCGGGCGACGCCATTACCGTCCCCGACTTTTTGAGCAACCGCTTTCATGAAAAGAAAAAGGTCATTTTGGCGATCTCCGCAACCTTTATTCTGATCTTCTTTACCGTGTATGCGGCAAGCTGCTTTGTGACCTGCGGCAAGCTTTTCTCCAACCTTTTCGGCTTTTCGTATCACTCCATGCTGATCGTCGGAGCCGTTTTCGTTCTGATTTATACGATTCTCGGCGGCTTCCTCGCCGAGAGCGCGTCCGACTTTATGCAGGCGATTGTCATGATCGTGGCGCTTGTCGGCGTCCTGGTCTGCGGCGTTGTCCGTGCGGGCGGTATTGATGCGGTTTTGGAAAACGCGCGCTCGATCCCCGGTCTTTTGTCGCTGACAAGTCAGGCTTCTCCCGTCACCGACGCAAACGGCATTCAGCAGGCGTCGGGCGGCGTTCCGCTCTTCGGCGACGCGACCTCCTACGGCTTTCTTACGATTCTTTCCGCGCTTTCGTGGGGTTTCGGCTATTTCGGAATGCCGCAGGTTCTTTTGCGCTTCATGGCGATCCGCAAGCGCTCCGAGCTTACCCGTTCGCGCCGCATCGCGACCGTTTGGGTGCTGATCTCGCTTACGGCTGCCGTGTTTATCGGCGTTTTGGGACGCAAGCTTCTGCCGGTCGAACCCGCACTTGCTTCGGCGAGCGGCGCGGAGAATGTGTTCGCACAGCTTGCAACGCTTCTGTTCCACCCCGTTCTGGCGGGCATTATCTCGGCGGGCATTTTGGCTGCGACCATCAGCTCGTCCGACTCCTATCTTCTCATCGCAGCTTCCGCCGTATCGAAGAACCTGTTTGAGGGCATTATCAAGAAGGATGCCGATGATAAGCAGGTAATGCACGTTTCGCGTATCGTTCTTCTGCTCATCGCGCTCGTTGGCATGGGTATCGCATGGAACGAAAACAGCGTTATTTTCACCATCGTATCGTTCGCGTGGGCGGGCTTCGGCGCGACCTTCGGTCCGATCATGCTCTTCTCGCTTTTCTGGAAGCGCACCACCCGTGCGGGCGCGATCGCCGGTATGATTTCGGGCGGCGCCTCCGTCTTTATCTGGAAGCTTCTTCTGAAGCCTCTCGGCGGTGTGCTCGGAATTTACGAGCTTCTCCCCGCCTTCCTCATTTCGTGTGTGTTTATCGTGACCGTCTCGCTGCTTACCGCAGCACCTTCTCAAGAGGTTCTGAACGAGTTTGACACAGCAAAGCGCTACACGGGCGAATAAGAAAAACGGAACGCCGTCGGTAAATAGCCGACGGCGTTTTATATGCTCTACGTCGCCAAGATCGGCTGCGTCTGGACTCCGTTCAATGCGTCGAGAAGCGCCTCCGGCACTTTTTCAAATTCGCAGACCAGGGAACGCGGCTTTTTAAACGGCGCGTCCTCGGCGTAGGGAACAAAATATATGTTTTTTCTCTGTAAAAGCTTTCCGATGGTCGGAGCACAGCCCGAAAGCCCGTCGTTTGTCGCAAGGGCAAGCAGAACGGGACGCTCGTTGCGAAGCTGTGCCTTGATCGCCATGGTAGCGGGCGTATCGCAAATGCCGCAGGCGATTTTCGACATCGTGTTGCCCGTGCAGGGGCAGACGACCAGACAGTCGAGCTTTATTTTCGGTCCGATCGGTTCGGCGTCGGGGATCGTGTGTACGATAGGCTTCCCGCAAAGATCTTCCACACGCCGCCGAAAATCGGCGGCAAGACCGAATTTGTTGTCAAGACGATAGGCGTTGAAGGACATGACGGGCAAAACCTCATATTGTACCGTCAGTAGTTTCAAAACCGAGATCGATTTTTCAAAAGAACAAAACGATCCCGTCATGCAGAAGCCGATCATACAAGATACCCCCTCTCTCGCAGCATGTCGCATACGGTTTCAAAAAGAATTTTCCCTGCGGATTCCGGGAAAAATTTTCCCGGAAGCGCCGAGCCGAGTATAGCCTTGAGTCCGAGTTTTTCCGCCTGTGCAAAATCGACCCCGTCGGGTTTTGCATATTGCAATAATTTATCGCATACCGTAAAAGCGGGGGGGTGAAAACCTATGCGGGCGGCTTTATATCTTCGCCTTTCGCGTGAGGACGGGGAAAACGCAGAGAGCGAAAGTATCGCGGCACAGCGCCTTTTTTTGACCGACTACTGCGAAAAAGAGGGGTTTTCGATTTGTGAGGTGTATGTCGACGACGGATTCAGCGGGACGAATTTCGAGCGTCCGTCCTTTCTTCGCATGATGCGCGACGCGCAAGAAAGGCGGTTTGATACAATTATCACCAAAGACATGTCCCGCCTCGGGCGCGACTATATCGGAACGGGCGAATACATCGAGCGCATTTTCCCGTCGATGGGAATACGTTATATCGCCGTATCGGACGGAGTGGACACAGAAAAAAGCGACGGCGCGTATGACCTCATTCCGTTCCGTGCGGTGCTGAACGATCTTTATGCACGGGACGTCAGCCGAAAGGTACGCGTTTCGCTCACGGCGCGCCGCAGGGCGGGGCAGTTTATCGGAAGCTCGGCGCCCTACGGCTATCGAAAAGATCCGGAGCGAAAGGGAAAACTCATTCCCGACGAGCGCTGCGCCGACACGGTAAGGCGCATCTATCGGGATTTTCTTGCGGGAAAAAGCATGCGGAGCATCGCAAAAAGCCTCACGGAGGAAGGAGTTCCCTCGCCGTCGGCGATGAAAGATAAAGCTTCGCAAAAGGGCTGCGCATGGAACGGGGCGATGATCGGACGAATTTTGCAAAACCCGACTTATCGCGGCGATCTTACACAGGGCTTTGTGCGTGCGGTGAGCTATAAAGTGAAAAAGCGAAAGAAAATTCCGCGCGAGGGGCGCATTACCGTGACGGGAACGCACGAACCGCTTGTCGACGGGGAAACATTTTTCGCCGTGCAGAACAAAATCGCGGAGCGAAAAAAGCGCAAACAAGGATAAAAACGGAACGGAATGCGGGAAAAATGAGCGAAAAAAGGAAAAAAAACGAAAAGTGCTTGACAAATCGATAAAATCGGTGTACAATACCGCCATAAGAAGCGATGACTCGGAACAAGTAGTTCCGCGTTGAACCCGAAAGAGAGCGGTCGGTCGGTGCGAGACCGCGGGGGGAGAGCGGCGCGAATACATCCGATGAGCTGCGCACCGAACGGTTTTTCCCATTAGGCTGCGCCGGGGTTGCCCGTTACAGCAATACGGCATACGGGTCTTTCCTTTTCGTGCCGGATAAGGCCGAACGCGGTAACGCGGCGGTAAATTGAGGTGGTACCACGGATTTTTTTCCGTCCTCTGTTTTTCGGAGGACGGTTTTTTTATACCATTTTGCCGTTCTTTGAAGTTGAAAATTTTTAAGAAAGAAGGGTTGTAACAATGGTATTGCAGATCGTTTTGTTGGCTTTGTTTTTCGCGGTGATGATCGCGGTCGGCGTATATTGCCGCCGCCACGCCTCCGACGTCGACGGCTTTGTTTTGGGCGGGCGCTCGGTCGGTCCGTGGCTCACGGCGTTTGCGTACGGAACGTCTTATTTCTCGGCGGTCATCTTCGTCGGTTATGCGGGACAGTTCGGATGGAATTTCGGACTTGCCTCCACCTGGATCGGTCTCGGAAACGCATTTATCGGTTCGCTTCTCGCGTGGGTTATCTTCGGAAGACGCACCCGCATCATGACGCAGAAGCTTTCGAGCAAGACCATGCCCGATTTCTTCGAAAAACGCTTTTTTTCAAAGGGACTGAAAATCGCGGCGTCTTTTATCGTTTTCATTTTCCTCATTCCCTATACCGCGTCGCTCTACAACGGTCTTTCGAGCCTTTTCCATATCGCGTTTAACATTCCGTTCTGGGTCGTCATCGTCGCGATGGCGGTGCTCACCGGCGCGTATGTCATCTTCGGCGGCTACATGGCGACGGCGATTAACGATTTCATTCAGGGTATCATCATGCTCGCCGGAATCGTGACTGTCATCGGTGCGATGCTGCACGGGCAGGGCGGATTTTCGAACGCCGTGCGCGAGCTTTCGCTCATCCCGTCCGAATATGCCGCGACGGAAGGAATGCAGGGCGCCTTCACCTCTTTCTTCGGCGCACAGCCCTTTTATCTTTTGGTCGTCGTGCTTCTCACCTCGCTCGGCACATGGGGACTTCCGCAGATGGTCGGAAAATTCTATGCCATCAAGAACGAGGATTCAATCCATAAAGGCACGATCATTTCAACGATCTTTGCCATTGTCGTTGCGGGCGGCTGTTACTTCCTCGGAGGCTTCGGTCGTCTCTTCGATTCGCCCGAGCTTTACGCGAACGGCAAACTCATGACCGACTCGATCATTCCGAAAATGCTCTCGGGTATGCCAGATATTGTGGTGGCGGTGGTGATTATTCTGGTGCTTTCCGCCTCCATGTCCACGCTTTCGTCGCTGGTGCTGACCTCCGCCTCCACCCTCACACTCGATGTGATCCTTCCGCTTTCGAAGAAGGAGGCGTCCGAAAAGAAAAAGCTCCTGATTCTTCGTCTTTTGATCGTCTTTTTCGTCGTGATCTCGGCGGTCATCGCCATTATCAAGGATACCTACGGTTTCACCTTCATCGCCCAAATGATGGGCGTTTCATGGGGCGCACTGGCGGGAGCCTTTCTCGCCCCCTTCCTCTACGGTTTGTACCGCAAGAATACGAGCAAGGTCGCGGTCGCGGTCTCCTTTGTATTCGGCGTCGGCGTCGAGGTGATTCAGCTTTTGAAATCGATGGGCGTTTTGTCGATCGAGGGAGGGTTCTTCGGACTGATCTTCACAAACTCGCTCTACTCGGGCGTGTTTGCCATGCTTGGCGGACTTGTACTCGTTCCGCTCGTGTCGCTTTTCAGTCCGAAGGAGCATGAGAAGGAAGTAGACGAGATATTTACCTGCTATAACCGTTCGGTGACGGTTGATGTGACCGAAAGCCTCGGCAACAAGTAAAAGACAACAAAAGGCGCACCGTGACGGTGCGCCTTTTGTATTTCGATACAGTATTCTCAGTTTTCCAGAAGCAAAAAGCTGTCGGGTGTAAGTGTCATTTCCGCCCTTCCGTCGTGCAGAACCACGTTCGGAACGGGCGTCATCACGCGATCCTCGTCGACAAGGTAACATTTAAGAACCGCGTCGGGAGCAATGCCGCGCACCTCCAGCGTAAAAGTTGTACAGTCGGCGTTCTTGTCAGGGGAGTAATACGCGATCATGGCGGCAAAGTTCCCGTCCTTTCGCGCTGCCGTGCAATAGACGTTCGGTGTGTTGTTTTCGACCGACAACTGATTTTCAAGTTCATAGAGCTTCGAGAACATCTTGAAAGGATAGTATCCCTTCAACGGGCGGAGCGTTATCTGACTGAACATGCCGTTCATGGAGGTGTTCAGACGCGCGTCGTAATACATCAGGTGGTCGATCGAGCTGTTCTGGCAGGCGCACATGGTCGCGGCGATGAATGCGGCGCCGTGAAGCGATTGGATCTCGCACAGAGAGCGGATCCAAAGGGACGACCAGTTCTCGACGTAATTCCATTCGTTCAAAATGCTCTCGGTCTCGGTGTAGCCGTACTCGTCAAGAATGCAGCGCACGATGGCGGCGTTTTCGGTAAAGACCCCGACATTCACGGAGTAGGAATGCCACGAGAAAAAGTCGAGCGGAACGTCGTTTTCACGCAGGTGGGCGAGAAACGGCCGCATAAAGCCGTCGAAACGGTAGGCAAGCGACGGACCGCCGATCTTCAGATTCGGGAAGCAGGATTTCAAATGCTTTGCCGTGACCGTGTAAAGATCGAAAAACTGTTCCGTTGTGCCGCCCCATGTTTTTTTGGCTTTGTCGGTATCCGAAAGGTCGGGCTCGTTCCATATCTCCCAGTATTCAATACCGAAATGATGACCGTTTGCCCAGCCCTCGTTCATATGACGGATGATGTGCTCACAGATGCGCGCCCATTTTGCAAAATCCTTGGGCGGAAGCGTTCCGTATTTTTTGCTTTCGTGCTCGATCTTAGAACCGAGACGGTAGAACACCTTCGTTCCCGCGTCAAGTATGGTCTGCATGTATTCGTCGGTGAGATCGAAATCATACGATGCGGGATCGTTTTCGTCGGCGTCAAAATTCGGAAAGATCATATGTACGTCGACGGTGTGTTCGCCGCCGTAAGCGGAACAGAACGAGGCGTCGTGCGTGCGCGCAAGGGGAATGTGCGCGTCCTTAAAGGTGTCAAAATTGCTGCGCGTCTGATCGGAACGTCCTTTGGACGGACCGTTGTTTACGCTGTGCATGGGCTTTATTTTGCCCACGGTCGAATCAAGATTCAGAATCAATTCGCTCATGGAATCGACCTCCTTTTTTATTGGTACAACCGCATTATAACAAGTAAAAAGAGGAATGTCAATCGATTCGGAACCGAAAAATTTTCGGTTTTCGCCTTTCTGCAAAACCCGCCCCGTAAGGCTTTGAGGCAAGGTCGATCAGGATCGGCGCTCCGCGCAGTTTTTTTAACACGCGCACCGAAAGGATCGGATAGGGAACGGTGTTGAAAATGAAATCAAAAGCGGTCGGACAGTCGGCAATGTTCTCCGTGAGGATCACGGTAAAGCCCGTCTGCTCCGCCTTTATGCGGTCTTCTCTTTTGCGCACCGATACGGTGACGTGCGCACCGAGCGACGAAAGCGCACAGGCAAGATAACGCCCGATGCGCCCCATGCCGCAGACGAGGACCGAAGCGCCGTACAGCGTTTTGCCGCCGTGCTCGAGCGCAAGGCGAAGAGCGCCCTCGGCGGTCGGAATGCGGTTGCGCAGCATAAAGCCTTCGTCTTTCGCATAATTTGCGACGGTATGACCCGCCAAAAGCTTTATTACTTCATCGGTCGGATTTCCCGCCAAGAGAAGCGTTTCCTTCGGAAGCGCGCCGCGAAGCGACGCGAGCGAAAACGGCTTTTCCGCAAAGGGGGCAAAGACGTTTTCCCCGTCGGCAACGGGGAGGGGAAGCACGGCGGCGGAGCATTCGCTCAGCGCGTCGGAAAGGGCGGCGGCGCGGACAGCTTTTTTCGGCGGCTCTTTTTCAAAGCCGTATACCGCGCATTCAAAGCCCGCGTCCGAGAAAAGCTCGGCGCAGAAAAGAGACCGTCGGTCTCCGCCGATAACGGCGATTTTTCGGATGGTGTTCAAACGATCATCCCTTCAAAATAAGTTCTTTACCGTCATTTTATGAGAAAAGCGACCGCACGGACACCGAAATATGCTTTCGGAAATGACCTTCAAAAAGCGGAAAAATGCAAAGCGTCGATAAAATCCTCCACAACGTCGAGAATCTGTCCGCGATCGACATCGTAACGCCGAAAATATGTAAAAAGCTCGCGTATTTTTTCCGCACGGCAGGTGATGTCGGGAAAGTGCTCGAAAACGCCCGTGCGGTCGGAAAATTGCAATCCGTATACGCGAACCGTCTCATTGTCCGCGACAACGGTTTCGGAAGTAACGGTGACGACATAATGATCACATACCGCGATCGTCTTTCGCGGTTCATCCTCGGATAAATTCATGTTCTTTCTCCAAAAAATCATTCATTGACATTCTGACCATAACACAAACAAAGAGAATAATCAAGACTTTTTGTGCCGTTTCTTCGTTTTTTGGGCAAAAATATCGAAACGAAAGCGATAAATATGAAAGCAAAATGAATATTTTGTCGAATACAGTCGAAGAACGGGACATTCGGTCGAAAACCGCAAATTTAAGAAAACACTTGCTTTTTTCACAGCGTTCGTATATAATGAATAGGCAGAGCGGAAAATGCCGTTCGCATCGCCGAAACGGTGCCGAAACATTCCGATCATTCCGATAAAACAAAAAAGGAAAATCGCCATGGATGAAAATATGACCCGAATCCTGCGCCTTCGCATGGAACGCACAGCCGAGGCTTTGCGAAAAAACGGTTTTTATGCCGTCCTTTGCGAAAACCGCGCACAGGCTCTCGAAAGAATAAAAGAAATGATTCCCGATCATGCCGATGTCTGCGTCGGCGGCTCGATGACCTTATTTGAGTGCGGAGCTTTGGAGCTTCTGCGCTCGGGAAAATATACTTTTTACGACCGCTACGCCGACGGACTTTCGCGCGAGGATATCGAAGAAATCTTCCGCAAGGCGTTTTCCTGCGACACCTATCTTGCAAGCGCCAACGCCGTGACCGAGGACGGAAAGATTTATAATGTCGACGGAAACGGCAACCGCGTCGCCGCCATGATCTACGGACCGCGAAGCGTGATCCTGATCGTCGGATGCAATAAGATCGTCGAAAACCTTGACGAGGCGCGCGTCCGCGTAAGATGTATCGCCGCGCCCGCAAATGCCGCAAGACTGAAGCTTGACACGCCATGTACCGTCACGGGAAAATGTATGGACTGTCGAAGCGAAAAGCGCATTTGCGCCGCCGAGACGGTTCTCTCGTTTTGCAAACCGAAGGAGCGCATCAAGGTCATTCTGGTCGGCGAGGAACTGGGGTATTAAAGAAAATGGGAAAGATCAATATTGTTTTACACGAGCCCGAAATTCCGCAGAATACGGGCAATATTTCGCGCACCTGCGCCGCAACGGGCGCGTCGCTTCACCTCATAGAGCCGCTCGGCTTTGAGATCACCGACGCACGATTAAAGCGCGCGGGGCTGGACTACTGGCAGTATCTCGATTTGCATTATTATAAAAATCTTGAGGATTTCTACGAAAAAAATCCCGACGGCGCGTTTTATTATTTCACGACCAAAGCACCCCGCGCCTATACCGAGATCGAATATCCCGACAATGTGTATCTCATCTTCGGAAAAGAGACGAAAGGGCTTCCCGAGCCGCTTCTCGAGAAAAATCTCGAGCGCTGTGTGCGCATTCCGATGCTTGAAAATCTGCGCAGTCTGAATCTTTCGAATTCGGCTGCCATCGCCGTATACGAAGTGCTTCGGCAGAAAAATTTCGAAGGACTTACGGAGTTCGGAAAATACGGCGGATAAACCCGTTTTCCGCGCGTCGAGACGAAAAAAGCGCTCGGCACGGAAAAATATATTTTTTGGAGGAACATCATGAAGAAAAGAAATCTTGCAGTGCTCCTGCTTTGTCCTACGCTGCTTCTTACCTCGTGCGACAAGGTGAGCGAAAAGGACGTGCAGAAGGACCCCGTCGGAATGAGTGTCACGGCGATGTCGCTCAATTTTGACGAAACCGAAACGTCCAAAGAGCTGAAAAACACGTTCGAAGCCACTTCGATGCGCATGCGCATGGAGATGGAGACCACAGAGGGCACGCTTGCGTTCGACGTGTATGGCGACGAAGACAATTCGCGCGGTGCTTTCGAAATTCAGAAGGGTATAATCCCGACGGATATCGCGCTCTATTTCAACGACAAGGAATTTGCGATCAAGTGCGACGATCTTTCCGAGACGCCCGTCGGCGCAAAGTATGACGACCTGAACAAGGACGCGATCTTGAATTCGACCTTCGCCTCTGCCATGGGCATTACCGAGGCAGAGCTCGGCGACGACTTCTTCGAGTCGCTCGATCAGCTCCGTAATATGCTTTCCGATGTTCAAAAGTTTAACAAGGACGCCGATGAAAAGTTCGGAGCTATGCTCGACGAAATGAAGAAGGCACTGAGCGAAAACGGCTGCACCGTTACCGCCGAAAAGCTCGAATTGCAGGACGGCACCGTTCCCGCAATCGTAACGGCGTTTGACATTAACGAAGACACGCTCGACGCGCTTTGCGAAATTTTGACGGACACGCTCGGCGAGATCGATTATCCCGCCGCAACGCTCGACGAGCTTCGCAGCGGTCTGGACACATTGGTCGGCGAGTTTGCGGATTCGGTCGATTCGCTGGTTTTGAAGACAGGTATTGCCAAGAAGACGGGCGCTCTTGTCTGGGCAGAGCTTTACGCAGATGCCGAAGGCGGCGAAACAACGGTAAGCCTTGACCTCGGAAGCGACCCCAAAAAGTCCGAAATGTATGTGTTGGCGATTGACGCCGACGGCGAAAACGGCAAGATCGAATATCTCCGTTCGTCGGACGAAAACGAATTCTCCCGCACCGCCAAGGTCTATTCCGACGACGAAAAGCAGGGAGAAGTAAACTTTACGTGGAATAAGTCGGCGGGCGATTATGTTCTTACCGTAGAAGATGCGGACGGAAACGAAGTGGTCAATTTTACGGGCGATCTTGCGATCGAAGAAAACCTCCTTCGCCTTTCGTTCGACGGTGCCGGAGACATTCCGCACTTTGCATTCGAGATCGAAACCGGCGCCGAAGTGCCCGAAGTTCCCGAATACCAAAGCTTCCTTGATCTGAGCGAGGATGATGTAAACGGCATTATCATCAATTACTACATGCTTGCCGGCGGTTTTTCGGATTTCGATTACGGTGACACGGATTATTCGGATTACGATTGGGACGATGAAGATTGGGACGACGAAGATTGGGATGACGATACCGATTGGGACAGCATCGACCTGAGCGACGACGGCGACGGTGAAGATTGGGGTTGATTTTCGCTTCGGCGCGAACATACCCGTTAGAAAAGAAAAAAAGAAAAGTATCCGATAAGGGATATTTTCGGTATCCGCGGCGGTGTCCGAATACGGGCGCTGCCGCGGTTATGTGCTATATTCGGGTGTGCCGCGAGTGCGGGCAAAACACAGAAAATGGCGAGCGTTTGAACAAATAATGACTTAAACAAGTTAAAAAACTCATCCTTTGCGTATTATTTTTATCAAATTGTATCTTTTTTCGGATACGCTTGCAATGCGCCACGGAAAAGTGGTACAATACAGTGACGCGACATGCGTTTTAATTTGCGGAGAAACAAGTAATGAGAATTGTTGTAAAAGTGGGCACATCGACCCTTGCGCATTCCACGGGATGCCTGAACATTCGAAAGATCGAAGGACTGTGCAAGGTTTTGAGCGATATGAAAAATGCGGGACACGAGGTGATCTTGGTGTCCTCGGGCGCTATCGGAATGGGCGTCGGCAAATTGAGTCTTAAAGAAAGGCCGAAAGACATTCCGACCAAACAGGCGGCAGCCGCCGTCGGTCAGTGTGAACTGATGTATACATACGATAAACTGTTTACCGAATATAATCACACCGTGGCGCAGATTCTGATCACCGCGCCCGATATCGAAGACGAGCACCGTAAAACAAATTTCCACAACACGCTGGAACGTCTTTTGGAGCTCGGAACGATTCCGATTTTGAACGAAAACGACACCGTGTCGACCGACGAGATCGTCATCGGTGATAACGATACGCTTTCCGCTGTCGTCGCCGCCAACATCGGCGCGGAGCTTTTGATTTTGCTTTCGGATATCGACGGGCTTTATGACAAAGACCCGCACAAAGATCCCGACGCAAAGCTGATCCCGCTGGTCAAGAATCTGACCGACGATATTATGGCGCTCGGCGGGGATAAAGGAAGCGCTCTCGGCACGGGCGGCATGGTAACAAAGCTGCGCGCGGCGCAGATCGCGACCCGAAACGGGTGCGATATGATCATCGCAAACGGCAAGACCCCCGAGCTTTTGTACGACATTCTGGACGGCAAGTCGGTCGGAACCCGATTTTTGTCGGTCTGACGGGAGAAAACGATGGATACCTTAACGCTGATAAAGCAAACAAAAGAGCTTTGTCCGTATATGGCGTGCCTGGATACGGAGAGCAAAAATAAAATGATTCTTGCCATGGCGGACGCGCTTGTCGGCGCAAAGAAAGAGATCCTGTGCGCAAACGAAGCCGATGTCGATTCCGCACGCGGAACGATATCCGACGTGATGATCGACCGCCTTCTTCTGACCGAGGAGAGAATTCTCTCCATGGCGGACGGAATGCGCAAGATCGCGGCGCTTCCCGATCCCGTCGGTAAGGATATCACGACGGTAAAACGTCCGAACGGGCTTTTGATTCATAAGCGCCGCGCTCCGCTCGGTTTGACGGCGATCATATACGAAAGCCGCCCGAACGTGACCTCCGACGCGGCATGCCTTGCACTGAAAAGCGGAAACACCTGTGTTCTGCGCTGCGGAAAAGAGGCGTTTCGTTCGTGCCTTGCGATCGTGACGGCACTGAAAAAAGGAATTTCCTCCTGCGGGTTCGACCCCTCTATCCTGAATCTTGACGACGAGCCGGGACGCGAAAGCGCCAAAGTGCTGATGACGGCAAGCGGGCTTGTCGATCTTCTCATCCCGCGCGGCGGAGCGGGACTTATCCGCGCCTGCGTCGCCGAAGCGACCGTACCGTGCATTCAGACGGGAACGGGCATTTGTCATATTTACGTGGACCGTGACGCCGATCTTGCAAAAGCACTTTCGATTTTGGAAAACGCCAAGGCGAGCCGCCCTTCGGTGTGCAACGCCGCTGAGGTCTGCCTTGTCCATAAGGACGCGGCGGAGCACTTTTTGCCGATGATGGAAGAACGCCTGACAAAGGAACGCGAAAAAGAGGGCAAACATCCGATCGAACTGCGCCTTTGCCCGAAAGCGCAAAGAATAATCGACGGAACGCCCGCGGGCGAACGCGATTTTGACACCGAGTTTTTGGATTATATTCTGGCGGTCCGCGTCGTTGACAGTCTTGACGAGGCGATCGAACACATCCGACTGCATTCGACGGGACACAGCGAAGCGATCATTACCGAAGATAAAAGCGCCGCCGAGCGCTTTACAAAGCTGGTCGACAGCGCGGCGGTGTATGTCAACGCCTCCACACGCTTCACCGACGGCGGAGAATTCGGCCTCGGCTGTGAAATGGGAATCTCGACGCAGAAACTGCATGCAAGAGGACCGATGGGACTGGAAGAACTGACGACTTATCGTTATATCGTCGAGGGCGACGGTCAGATCCGATGATTGTTTGAAAAAATGAGGAAGGAAGCAGATACCATGAACTATCGCGCGGGATTTATCGGTGCGGGAAATATGGGCGGCATTTTGGCGCTGTCCGCCGCAAAGTGTTGCGGAAACGAAAGAGTTGCAATTTTGTGCAGCAGCCGTGATCGCACCGAAAAACGGGCGAAGGAACTCGGCGTAACGGGTGCGGATATCGAAAGCGTCTGTGCGGCGGATTACGTTTTTCTCGCGATAAAACCGCAAAAGCTTGCGGAAATGTCCGAAACGCTCCGCCCGCTTTTTGAGGGAAAAAAGAACGTTTTGGTCTCCATGCTGGCGGGTGTTTCGATTGAAACGCTGAAAGATACGCTGCACGCCGACAAGATTATCCGCATCATGCCCAACACTCCCGCGGCGGTCGGGGAGGGAATGACGCTCGTCTGTGCAAGCGACGCGGTAAGTGAGGAAGAAATGCAGGGCTTTTCGCTCCTGATCGCTTCGGCGGGCAAGTCCGATGTGCTTTCGGAAAAGCTTTTCGACGCGGCGTCCGCTCTTTCGGGATGCGGTCCGGCTTATATGTTCCTCCTTTTGGAAGCGCTTTCCGACGGTGCCGTAAAGTGCGGTCTTCCGCGCGATAAGGCGCTTATGTACGCGGCGCAGACCATGCTCGGCTCGGCAAGTCTTTTCCTTTCGGGAAACGAACATCCGGGCAAGCTGAAGGACGCGGTCTGCAGTCCGGGCGGAAGCACGATTGCGGGCGTTGCGGCGCTTGAAAAGGGCGGATTTCGCGCCTGTGCCATGGACGCGGTGGAAAGCGCTTATCTCCGCACGCGCGAACTGGGCAAGAACTGAGACCGTTCCTATATTTACCGCTTGAACCGCAAGCGGTTTTGCATTATACTGAGAGTATAAAAGAGTCGCGTGAGGGCTTTCGGATGTCCCGCGGCAAATCAATATCCGAGAACGCCCCAAAAGGCGAAAATCGGAAAATCGGGAGAATGAAATGGGAAAAAGACGGGCGTATCTTATCTTGATCGATGCATTGTGTTTCTTTTGCGTCTGCGGAATTCTGATGCTTCGTCTGTTCGGCGAGAGCTTTCGCGAGCAAGCGGGCGCGGGTGCGATCCTCATGTATTCGGTCGGTATATTCCTTTTGCTGTTTTTGTCCCGCATGGCGCTGTCGGTTTATAACCGCGTGTGGCGATATGCCTCTTACGGCGATTATTTGCGGATCATCCTTGCGGATTTTTCGGCGGGTGTCGTCTGCCTTCTTTTGAACCGCTTCGCCGTTCCCGCGCTCGGCAAGATCGGCTTTTCCGCAAGTCCGCTCGGATTTTTGCAGATCCTGTCGATCATCTCGGTCGACTGCATCGCGGTTTTGACCATGCGCTTCGTTTATCAGCGCTTTTATGATCTTTCGCCGCGCAACAGCAGTCATGACGGCAAAATCGGCATCGCGATTGTCGGAGCGGGAAGCGTCGGCGTATCGCTTGCCAAGGATCTTTTGGCGAACCGCTATTCGAAGTATAAGCCGATCTGCTTTGTGGATATCAACTCAAACAAGATCGGAAATTCGATTTTGGACATTCCGATCATTGCCGAGGATGGTAATACACTGAACCGGTTGCGGGATATGGATGTGCGCGAGATCGTCATCGCCATTCCCAAGCTTTCCTCCGAGACCAAAAACGAAAAATACGAGCTGTATTCCAAATCGGGCCTTAAAGTAAAACTGTACGATTATCCGCTTGACGACCGCAGCAATACCAAACGCCGCATGCGCGATATTCAGATCGAAGACCTTTTGTTCCGCAACGCCGTCGATTTTGAAGACAGCGCGTCGCCGACCTACTATACGGGCAAAACCGTGCTGATCAGCGGCGGGGGCGGCTCGATCGGCAGTGAATTGTGTCGTCAGATCGCCAAAATTTCCCCGAAACGGTTAATAATACTTGACATTTACGAAAATAACGCGTATGATATACAGCAGAGCCTTCTTCGTCGGTACGGAAAGGATTTTCCCATGTCGGTCGAGATCGCGTCGGTCCGCGATCAGAGAAAGCTTGAAGAGATCTTCTCGCGTTACCGTCCCGATATCGTTCTGCACGCCGCCGCGCACAAGCACGTCCCACTGATGGAGGACTGCCCGAGCGAAGCAATCAAGAACAACGTTTTCGGGACCTATAAGCTTGCCTGTGTTGCCGAAAAATACGGCGCGAAGAAGTTTATTATGATCTCCACCGACAAAGCGGTCAACCCCACCAACGTCATGGGCGCGACCAAGCGTTTGTGTGAAATGATCACGCAGTCCAAGAAAAACAGTGCGACCGAATTTGTCGCCGTGCGCTTCGGAAACGTGCTCGGCTCAAACGGCTCGGTCATTCCGCTGTTCAAACGGCAGATCGAAAGCGGCGGACCCGTTACCGTTACCGACAAACGTGTTATCCGTTATTTTATGACCATTCCCGAGGCGGCAAGATTGGTTTTGGAGGCGGGCGCAATGGCGTCGAGTTCCGAAATCTATGTCCTCGATATGGGAAAGCCTGTTAAAATTCTGTCGCTTGCCGAAAACATGATCCGCCTTTACGGATTGGTGCCGTATGAGGACATCGACATTGTCGAGATCGGTCTGCGCCCCGGAGAGAAGTTGTATGAGGAGCTTCTCATTCGCAACGAGGAGATGCATAAGACCGATAACTCTCTCATCTTTGTCGAAAAGGATACGCCGATCTCCGAAGAAGAGTTGGAAGAAAAATTGGATATTCTGCGCAAGGCGCTTGAGACACAGGATAAAGATACCATCCGAAGGGCGCTTATGCGCGTCGTTCCGACGTACCATACCCCTGAGGAGGTTAACTGCGAAGCGCAGAAATCGCGCGAGATGAAGCTTGCGGAAAGCCGATAACACACCGAAACAAAAAACGCGAAGAAGGGAAGAGAGGTCTTCTCTTTTTGCGCTTTATAAAGCCCCGACATTTTATATTGCGGAAGTAAAAAAGGAGTTTTCATGAAAAATCAAACTGTCATCGTATTGGATTTCGGCGGTCAGTACAAAGAACTGATCGCAAGAAGAATTCGTGAATGTAAAGTCTATTCGGTCATTAAGCCCGGGTCTACATCGATTGAGGAGATCTGCGCCATGAACCCGATCGGAATCGTTCTCACCGGCGGACCGAACAGCGTTTATGATGAGGCTTCGCCGAAATGCGATAAAAAGCTTTTTGAAATGGGAATTCCGATCCTCGGCATTTGCTATGGAACACAGCTTTTGGCATATTCGCTCGGCGGAAAGGTGTCTCCGTGCGGGGTGAGCGAATACGGCAAAACCGATATGGTCATTGACCGCAGCTGTCCGCTGTATGAAGGACTTTCGGAAAATCAGTCGGTTTTGATGAGTCACACCGATCAGGTTTCGAAGCTTCCGAAGGGCTTTATCGCAACGGCGCATACGGCAAATTGCACCAATGCCTCGTATATGAACGAAGAGAAAAAGCTGTACGGAACGCAGTTCCATCCCGAAGTCACCAGTACGCGCAACGGCAAGAAGATCATCCGCAATTTCCTTTATAACGTCTGCGGAGCCAAGGGCGATTATTCGATCGGCGATTACGAAAAGCGTATGATTCGTGAGATCCGTGAACAGGTCGGCGATCAGAAAGTCATCCTCGGACTTTCCGGCGGTGTGGATTCGTCGGTCTGCGCGGCGCTTTTGGCAAAAGCCATTCCGAATCAGCTGACCTGTATTTTTGTCGATCACGGTATGATGCGCAAAAATGAAGGCGATGAAGTCGAAAAGGCGTTTTCGGGACGCGATCTCAATTTTGTCCGCGTCAATGCCGAAGCGCGCTTTTTGGAAAAATTGAAGGATGTTACCGAACCCGAACAAAAGAGAAAAATAATCGGAACCGAATTTGTCCGCGTGTTCGAGGAAGAAGCGGGCAAGATCGAGGGCGCAACGCTTTTGGCACAGGGAACGATCTATCCCGACGTGGTGGAATCGGGCGCCAATAAGTCGGCGACCATCAAGAGTCACCATAATGTCGGCGGTCTTCCGAAGGATATTAAGTTTAAAGGTCTTGTCGAGCCGCTTCGCGGATTGTTTAAGGATGAGGTGCGCGCTCTCGGTCGCCGCCTTGCACTTCCCGCCGATCTTGTCAATCGCCAGCCGTTCCCCGGTCCCGGGCTTGCCGTCCGCGTTGTCGGCGCGATCACCAAGGAGAAACTGGATCTTCTGCGCGAAGCCGATGCGATCTTCCGTGAGGAAATGAAGAATTTCGGTGCGAAAGCGGATCAGTATTTTGCTGTCCTCACCGATACCCGCTCGGTCGGCGTTATGGGCGATTTCCGTACATACGGTTATACCGTCGCCCTTCGCGCCGTTTTGACCTCCGATTTCATGACCTGCGAATATGCCCCTCTCTCGCATAAGCTCCTCGGCAAATGCTCCGAACGCATCGTAAACCATATTCCCGGCGTCAGCCGCGTTGTCTACGACGTGACCGGAAAACCGCCGGCTACGGTGGAGTGGGAATAAATAATTAGTGTTTTCTGAATCCTGAAAAGCGTTGGTAATACAGCGTTTTTCAGGATTTT
>ENA-OUQF01000885-OUQF01000885.1-human-gut-metagenome-genome-assembly--contig:-NODE-885-length-20246-cov-4.145857_pt1 | contig 20246 bp, 25 predicted proteins | sample MGYA00237947_ERZ548826 | MGnify/ENA primary metagenome ERZ548826 (study PRJEB26490, sample SAMN05194701) | human gut metagenome | biome: terrestrial biome; feature: human-associated habitat; material... | reverse complement strand
TCCTAAGACCAGCGCGTCTGCCAGTTCCGCCACATCCGCATCTTTAACTGACAATAAATATAATATCATATTTATGTGTTGATGTCAACAATTTTTGAAAAATAAAATTAATAAATTACACCAAAAGAAGTTTAAAAAATTTTTTGACTTCTTTTGGGACATAGTTATTCACATTTTTGGAATTAAACTACTTATAAAACAATTAAATTCATTTTTGTGATTAGAAAATCGTTTTGTGGTAATGGAATGAAAATTTTTCTTAGGAAAAAGAGTTTTAAGTCTTTTTTCAAGAGCTTCTGTAGAATTCTCTTTAAATTTTTGGATATTAGATTTTGTATATTTTCCATATCTATTTAAAAAATAAGTAGTAACAGTAGCATTATATTTAATAGTTACTGCACTATTATTCTCGTTTCCAATATCATTAGGATTGCTGTTAGGAGCTAAGGAATCCCATTTAAAAATTTCCGTTACTTTAAAGCCGAAACGATCAGTTTCTATACGAAAGTTCGACATGTTTTTGGTAAAGCCTTGATAATATGAATTTATGCAAGATGTTAGTTGATTTGAAGCTTCATCAAAAACAATACAAAAGTATCCATTATTAATAAAACGATGTTCACTAAATAAATCATTTAAAAATCTTGATTTAAGAAGAATTAAATCCAAATTATTTGCTTCTAGATACCGTTTTAAAGTTTCCCTGTTGCAAACAGTGTTCATGTTAAATAACCTCCTATTAATGTATTTACATTGTAACTTTTATATTATAAAACTTTTATTATGTAAATGTCAAGCAATTGCAATAAATTTTTTTATAATAACTTGAAAAATGGAAACAATATTGATAAAATGTGTTTAGCAATAAATTGCAAAAGATGTAATTTAAAGCAAAATTTTGCAAGCCAGAATTGGCAGAAATGGAGGTCTTTCAAATGGAAAGAAAAATTAGGGTAGTTCAATATGGAGTAGGCAAAATGAGTTTATACACAATGAGATATGTGTATGAAAAAGGAGCAGAAATAGTAGGTGCTATTGATGTAAATCCAAGTGTAATTGGAAAAGATATTGGAGAAATATTGGGAACAGAAAACAAAGGGGTAGTAGTAACAAGTGCAGAAAATGCAAGAGAAATGTTACAAGAAGTAAAACCTGATATAGCAATAGTAACAACAATGAGTTTAATAAAAGATTTGGAAAATCCATTAATGTTATGTGCTGAATTAGGAATAAATGCAATCACAACATGTGAAGAAGCATTTTATCCAGAAAATTCAAATCCAACATTAACAAATAAAATAGATGAATTAGCAAAAAAGAATAATTGCACAATTACAGGAAGTGGATATCAAGATATATATTGGGGACAACTAATTTCATCAATTGCGGGTTCAACACAAAAAATAACAAAAATTAAAGGAAGTTCAAGCTATAATGTAGAAGAATACGGAATAGCTTTAGCAAAAGCACATGGTGCAGGACTTACTTTAGAAAATTTTGATAAAGAGGTTGCATCAGTTGATAGAATAAGTGATGAAGAAAGACAACAAATAATAGAAAGTGGAGAATATTTACCATCATATATGTGGAATGTAAATGGATGGTTATGTGAAAAATTAGGACTAACAGTAAAATCACAAAGACAAAAATGTGTACCACAAACATATAAAGAAGATTTATATTCTTCAACATTAGGAATGACTATAAAAGCAGGAGATGCAACAGGAATGAGTGCTGTTGTAACAACAGAAACTGAAGAAGGAATTACTATAGAAAGTGAATGTATTGGTAAAGTATATGCTCCAGATGAATTTGATAAAAATGAATGGACTGTATACGGAGAACCAGATACAACAATAGTTGTAGCAAAACCTGCAACAGTTGAATTAACTTGTGGCTCTGTAGTAAACAGAATACCAGATGTTATAAATTCAAGACCAGGATATATTCCAACATGCGAATTTGGAGAATTAAATTTTAAAGTAAAACCATTAAATGAATATGTAAAATAGATTCAACAAAACAAGGCTTATAATAGTGTAAAATACTAAGCCTTGTTTTGGAATGTAAAAAAATTTAATAACCAACATCTTTAATATGAACAAATCTGATTTTGGCAAAATTGTAGTCACTTCGGCTCCACATTGTGAAGCCGATTTGATTTAACTAAAAGAAAAAATTTTTATGTTTTTGAAGTGCATTATATTTCAATTTTTGTAATGCTCTTTTTTCAATTAAGCGAACTCCTTCTTGACTGAGTCCTAATTTTTTTCCAACAGTCCTTAGGGAGTTTATGGTATTGTTTTCTAGGTCATAACATGTTTGAATTACAGATTTCTCCTTTTCTGACAAATTAGAAATGGAAATTAAATCATTTAAAGTATCTTTGTCAGAAAGGTTCATAATCATTTCATCAGGTGTTGGCCCAGCAGTTCTAAGTATTTCTTCAAATGTAGTATCCTCATCTGTTGATATAGGAGAATACATAGAGACTGTGCTGTAAATAAAAGATTTGATTTCTTGAAGTTGAGATATAGGAATTTCCATTATGTTAGAAATTTCTACATCAGTTCCATATCTGCCATTGTTAAGAAAAAATGCATTTTGTATGGATTGATATTTGTTAATTAGTTTCTTCATATAAGAAGAAACCCGTATAGAAGGCACTTGGTTAATAATTGCTTTTTGGATAAATTCTTTAATCCAAAATGTAGCATAAGTGCTAAATCTATAACCTTTGGTATAATCAAACATTTCTACAGCTTTTAATAATCCGAGATTGCCCTCTTGTACTAAATCCAAGAAATCAATTGGCACATTAGAATATAATTTTGCAATACGCATAACTAAACATAAATTGGAATATATAAATCTCTCTTTTGCTATTTTATCACCAGTCCGTACTTTTTTGGCTAATTCTAACTCTTCTGTTGGACTTAAAATTGGATGCTCTACAATAACTTGTTTGTATAGAGAAATTGCTTCTTTAGTATTAACACTCATATTTTTACCTCCATATTTATTTTTCTATAGTTATTAATGGTTACTAAGATTGAAAAAAATATTTTTCAACCGGCAAATTAACATAACACATATTATACTATAAATTAATTCGAATGTCAAAAATATTTCATAATTTTAAGAATGAATATTGAAAAAAATAAAAGGAAGATATATAATAAAAGCGAAAAAAGAGGGGAAAATTAAATTATTGACTCGAGAAAGGAATAGAAATTATGGATGAAAAAGAATATGGCTTAGTGCTAGCTGGTGGTGGGACTAAAGGAGCATATGAAGTTGGAATCTGGAAAGCGCTATGTGAAATGAAAATAAATGTAACAGCAATAGTTGGGGCATCCATAGGTGCATTAAATGGAGCTCTATTTTTACAAGATGATTATATGGCCACTGCAAAAATGTATGAGAATATAAGAATCGATAATATAATGAATGTTAATGGAATAGATGCAAATAAAAATATATTTGATTTGTCTAATATATTTAATCTAGCAGCAGATTATACAAAACAGAAGGGAATAGATAATGCACCATTAAGAGAGATGATTAGAAAATATGTTGATATGGACAAGTTATATGCATCTCCAATAGATTTTGGACTAGTTACATATTCTGTAAAAAGTAAAACACCATTGCAAGCATTTAAAAATGAAATCCCAAAAGAACAGATGGAAGATTACTTATTGGCTAGTTCATGTTTTCCAATATTTAAACCACAAATAATAAATGGAGAAGAATATTATGATGGCGGTCTTTATGATAACATTCCGTCAAATATGCTAATAGAAAAAGGTTATAAAAATATTATAATTGCAGATATTGCAGGAGTTGGCTTTAGTAAAAAAACAATAAGTAAAGATATATATGTAAAAGTAATTTCATCTTCTGAAGATTTAGGAGGAACTTTTGAATTTAATCATGTAAGAATATTAAATAATATAAAATTAGGATATTTAGATACAATGAAGAGTTTCAATAAATTACAAGGACATATTTATTACTTTAAGCCAGAAGAATTTGCAAAAATGCTAGAAGTATTTAGCTTACAAACAATTTACGGGTTAGAATATGCAGCTCAAATGTATAAAATGTATAGATATAGAGAATATACATTCGAAGAATTTATACAAGAATTAAAAGATAGACATTTGGAAGCTGAAAAAACATATGCAAAAATGAAAAAGACTAATTTAATCCAAATTGGTAAAAGATTAAACAAGTTGTTTGATAAAGGTTTAGGAATATGTATAGCAAAAGATTTATACTTAGATAGGCCCGCATCAAAGATTTCTAATTACTTATTTAATTTTGTTAAAGACTATATAGTTGCAGCCAAGGCTTTAATTGAACTTGGAAATTATATGGACTAGTGTATAACGTTTTAATATAAATTTTAGAAAGGAGAATTAAAATGATTTTAGAATTTTTTAAAAAGTATGAAAAGGAATCAATATTAATATCAATCTTATTGATTATTGTTTCTCTATTTTTAATAGCAAAACCAGGAATGGCATTGTCAACAGTAGTTACATTATTTGCAATAGTATTTTTGTTAGATGGAATAGTGAATATAATTGCATATATAATGGAAGATGCAGAAATTAGAGCATTTAGCAATGAACTAATTATGGGAATTCTATTAGTAATATTAGGACTTATAATTTTGTTAAACCAACCATTGTTTATATCTATATTACCAATAATGATAGGAATTTGGATATTTATAAGAAGTATTATAAAATTCCAATTAGCAATTAATCTAAAATCCGCAGTAGCAGAAAGATGGGGATTACTATTAGTTTCTTCAATATTAATGGCAATATTAGGAGTATTAATAATTGTAAATCCATTTGAAGCAATTGTTACATTAACAAGATTTATTGGAATAATAATGTTAGTTGTTGAAATTGTAAATATATGCGAGAGTGCATATTTCCTAGCACAAACAAAATAAAAAATAGCCAAGAGAAGTGTAATTTTCTTCTCTTGGCTATCTTTAGCTAAAGTATTCTTTTGGATATTTTCTTTCTGCATTAATTTTTATTTTTCTTAGTGCTTTGGCTTCAATGGCAAACACTCTTTTTTGAGTGATTTTTAGTGTTTTTGCCACATGCTTTTCAGAATTGAATTGATTATTTTTCAAATCAAACCGAGTTCTGATTACTTTTTCTTCTAAATCTGTTAAATTAGAAGATGAGATTAGTAAGTCTAGAGCTTCAGTTTTTGAATTCAGAATCATTTTTTCTTCTGGTGTTAATTCAGAACATTCAACGAAATCACCTAATTCTGCATCTGAATCAGATTCAGAAAGAATAGGAGTGTTTAAAGAGACTGAATTATAGATAAATGATTCTATTTCTTTTACATCAGCAATAGAGATTTTCATATCTGTAGCTATTTCTGCTTCTTGGGGCTTTCTCATATTTTGTATGTAAAAAACATCTTGAAATGATTTGTACTTATTTATTAATTCTTGGACATTTTCCGGAATCCGTATTTGAGTATATTTATTAGATATAGCTCTTGAGATTGCTTGTTTTATCCAATATGTTGCATAAGTACTAAACTTACATTTTTTAGTATAGTCAAACATTTCAACGGCTTTTAATAGCCCAATGTTACCTTCTTGTACTAAATCGAGTAATTCGATTTCGGAAGTTGTATACTGTTTAGAAATTGAAACAACTAACCGCAAATTTGAATTGATAAATTTGTTTTTTGCAGAAGTACAGCCATTAGCCATTTTTTTTGCCAACATCCGCTCTTCATCAGATGTTAAAACTGGATAATTGCCAATTTTATTTAAATATAAAGAAATACTGTTAGTTTTTGTTTGCTTCATCATAGTTGTCCTCCATGGTTGAATTTGAAAAAAATATTTTTCAAATATTAACAATTAACATAAAAATATTATATAGCAAATTCCAAAAATTGTCAAGAGGAGGAAGAATGATTGTACTCTACAAAATATTTTCTCTTGCTTTTTTTTATTAAGTATAGTAGAATATAAAATGTAGAAAAAAGAGAAAGGATGATACAAATTGAGTAATTTAGCCGGAATTTTAGTATCATATTTATATATAGTATTAGTAATAATAGGAGCCAGAATATTTGAAAAAAAGGGTAAAGAAGCGAGTAGAAAATTTATTCATATTATGCTAGGAAACTGGTGGTTTATAGCAATGTATTATTTTACTAATGTATGGGTTGCAGCATTTGTACCAGCAACATTTGTTATAATTAATTATGTTTCATATAAAAAGGACCTAATCAAAGTAATGGAGAGAGAAAAGCAAGATGGGTTGGGAACAGTATATTATGCAATATCACTTTTTATATTAGTAATAGTTTCATTTGGAATATATAAAACACCGTCATTAGGTTTGATACCTAATTTAGTTATGGCATATGGCGATGGATTAGCAGGATTAATTGGAAAGGCAATAAAAAGTAAAAAGTACAAATTAAGTGATACTAAGAAATCTGTGGCAGGTTCAATCACAATGTTTGTAATATCATCAATTTTGATTGGTGGATATTTAGCATTTTGGCATACAGGTGAATTTTGGGCAACCCCACATTGGCCAGTAGTGTCTATGTTGATTGGATTTTTAATAACTGCAATCGAGGCCGGTTCAGCTAAAGGAACAGATAATATTACAGTACCACTTGGAACATTATGTATGTTATTATTGATAGGGTAATTACAATCGGGTTTGTGCTTTGAGGAAGGAATGGAAGTAGAAAATGAAAGAAAAAGACGATAAAATTTTACTAGCACAAGTATCTGACAAAATAGAAATGTGTGAAAATAAAAATAAGATTGAATATACTGATTTTTTAGATTTAGCTCAAATAGAATTGGTGCAAAATTATATTAATAAGTTAAAAATAGAAAATTATATAAGTTATGGTGGATTTGATAATGCAGAAAGAAGATTGTTTGTTATTTATCCAGAAAAGTTCAATTCTACAGTTGTTGAAAAGAATTTAGCAAATATAGTAAAAATAGTAAGAATACAATTACCAGATGATTTAAAAGGAAAATATACTCACAGAGATTATCTTGGAGCAATTATAAAACTTGGAGTAAAAAGGGAGAAAGTTGGAGATATAATTGTAGATAATGATGGAGCTGATATAATTGTTGATAAAGATATTTCTAAATTTTTAGTAGAGAATCTAGCTAGTCTTACTAGATTTTCTAAAGCTGAAATAACAATTGAAGATATAGAAAATTTAAGAACAGTAGATGTTAGAAGAGAGGAACGTGATATAATTGTTTCATCTTTGAGAATGGATAATGTAATTTCTGAACTTGCAAAATGTTCTCGAAATAAGGCTCTTGAAATTATAAATATGGAGAGGGTGTTTGTAAATTTTCAATGTGAGACTAAGAAAACAAAGCAGATTAAAACTGGTGATATGATTACAATTAGAGGAAAAGGTAGATTTTATATTAAAGAACTAGTAGGACAAACACGAAGCGGAAGAACTATAGTAAAAATAGAAAAATTTGTATAAAAAATGAGCTTTTGGTTGAATTGCTAAAGGCTCATTTTTTTATAAATCATATTTAGTCATAATATAGGCATCTTGAGTATTATTATAATATTTTTTTCGTATTCCGAGATTTTTAAAGCCAAATTTCTCATATAGATGAATTGCAGGTTCGTTTGTAGTATTAACCTCGAGAGTGAAAGTTTTTAAATTAAGGTCAGAACATATATCAATTAAAGATTCAAGTAATTCACCACCAAGACCACGACCACGGCAAGACTTTTTCACTACGATATTATTAAGAGTTGCTTCATCAAGACAGATAGAAATTCCTGCAAAACCAACAACTTCCTCTTTTTCTTTAGCTATAATATATGTTGTATTTTCATTTTCAAGTTCTTGTTTTAAAACATTATAACTCCAAAAGTTGTCGAAATCTGAATATAATGTATCTTTCATATTTTCTAAATCTTTTAGAGTCATTTGTGTAATTTCCATAGTTATTCACTCCTTTTTCGCTTTTCTTCAAGGGCTCTTTCTGCCTGTGATTTTCTTAAGTATAATGGCATAACAGAAGTATTTCCTTCTTGCATATAAGTATTATATCCAGCAATTCCAAGAGAATAACTACTTAAATTGTTTTTCTCTGTAAATATACAATTAGTAATATTTGTCTCAATTAAGGTCTTATTAACAATTGCACCATCTCCAACAAAATAAATAGGAGTATTTGTTGTTAATTGAGATTTTAATGTAAAGATTGTATCATCAATTGTTTTAAAATCTAAAGTTCCAATTTGTGAATATTTATTATCAGAATGTTTAAATAATCCATAATACACATTATTATTTTTTGCGTCAATTAATGAGCAGATAAGACCATCTTGCGGAATATTGTAAGCAAGAGCTTCTAGAGAGCTAATACCAACACAAGGTATATTTAACGAATCTTGAAAAGCAAGAACTGTTCCGACTCCAATACGAATTCCAGTAAAAGAACCAGGTCCTTTATCACAAACGATTAAATTTATGTTTTTTAGGCTAAGATTTGTTTCTTTTAAAGCTTGTTCAATAACAGGCATGATTTTTTCTGAATGATTTCTTGCATCATTTACTGTGATTTCTTTAATACATTTTGTATTTTCTAATATTGCAACTGTGCATAAGTTACTTGCAGTATCTATACTTAAAATTTTCATTTTGTTTCTTCCTTTATTTTATATAATTATTTTGGTAATTATACTATATTTTTCTCAGATTTACAAGGGGTTTGAGACAAAAGTGCACGGATGGGACCGGTTCTTAACGGTGCAGTAAACATAGAAATGCACCGTTAAGAACCGGTCCCATCCGTGCACTTGTAACAAATGTCGAAAAAAATCATATTATATACTAGTACTGGAGGTGCTAAATTATGGAACCACAAGTTGAAATATATTGTAAAAAAGAAAACAAAAAGAAAGACTGCTCTTGTTTATGGCTAATATTAGCAGTAGTAGTATTTGCTTTAACATTCTTTGCTGGTGCTCTTGTTGCAACTCTTACTACACTTGTTACCACTTTGGGAATTGGTGCTATTATAGCACTATTAATTGCATTAGGTGTATTAGCAATAATTGCGTTAATTGCTTTAATATGTTGTAATAAAAGTGATAAAAAGAAAAAATGTTGTTGCTGTTAATTTAATATAATACTATAAACTGATCTGGGGTAAAACCTAGATCAGTTTGTTACAATTCACAGCTTATTAAAGATAATAATTATTAAGAAATTGAAAATATATTGTTTTTTATACCTTGGTTTCGCAATCTACATATTAAAGATTAGTATGTAGATTGCTCCATATCGCATTCGCAAATGCTCATTTGGTCGCTTACGCGGTATTGCAAAACAATATACTATCAATTTTTTAATATATAATTTAATAAGCTGTGAATTGTAACATCGGGTTTATTGATTTAAAATTAATTTTGCAAAATATATTGACAAAATTAAGATATAAAAGTAATCTTATAGTGAAGGAGAGATGAGTATATATGGTTTTAAAGAATATTACAATTGCATTATTTATAATGGGAGGAATACTTTTAATAGCAGGATTAATTGTAAAAAATAAAATTGTAAAAAACATAGGAATAGCAATATTTTCAATTATAATAATTTTCTGGATTGGATTTTATATATGGGCATTTGTAGATATGGCAGAAGAGACAGAAAGACAATTTGGAAAAGAAACAACGAATAATGTTAGTAAAAGCACAAGAGGCGAGGATATAACTAATCAATTTATAGCAAATGGAAGTATATATAAAGACGGAAAAATAAGAAAAATTAAAGATAATAAAATTACATTTGTTGATAAAGATAATAATGTATACATATTAGAAAATAAAGAACAAATAAAATATATCAATGGAAGAACAGGAGAGCAATGCAATTTTAGTGATTTAAAGAAAAGCTACTATATAAATACAAGTTATGATAAAACTTGTTATATATATGAAGACATAACAGGTGAAGAACTAAAGAAAGAACTTTTAAAAAGTTTAGCTTTACCAGATACAATTGATATACTAAGAACAAGTGTTGATGAAATAAAAGATGTAAAACAATTAGGAAACAATGAAGCATTAGTAACTTTCGAAATTTCAGATATTATAAAATCTGAATATTATCCAGAATTAAATGATGAAGAGCATAAATTTGATGTTACACTTAAAGTTGATAATAATACTAAATACAATTTGAATTTTCATGGACAAGATACTTATGATGCAGAAACAATTGAAAAATCGAAGGGATTAATGCTATATATTAGATTAGATGCTAATACTTTAAATGATGAATATCCTTGCATTTCTATGTTTGATTCATATAGTAATTAGGAATGAACAAAAAGGACCGGTTCTGTTTTGTGCAATGTGCATTTGAAACCGGTTCTTTTTTACATATTTTATATACAAAATATCGAAAAACGATAAAAAAATATTGACAATCAAAAAACATAATGATATATTAATGCCAAAAAGAGGAATAAGTATGAAAAAGAAAAGAGGAAAATATATATTAATATTTATTATAACATTTGCAATCGAAGTAATAATAGCAAGATATGTGCACGACAAAATAATAAGACCGTATATAGGAGATATATTAGTAGTAATATGTCTATATACATTTTCTAAAAGTATATTTTTGGATAAGATAAAAAGACTTTCATTGTATGTTTTAATTTGTGCAGTAATAGTAGAAATATTACAATATTTTAATTACGCACAAATATTATTTGGCGACAATAAAATTATGAAGACATTATTAGGCTCATCATTTGATATAAAAGATATATTATGCTATGTGATGGGATATTTAATAATAATTTTAGTAGAAAGAAGTTTAAACAGAAGAAAGGGAGTTGAACAAAAATGAAAATAGTAGGAAAAAATGGATTAGGAAATATCTTAAAAATAATACTTCAAATATGTTTTTTGGGAGGAATAATATTTTTAATAATACTTCCAATAATCTTAAAAAAGATAACAATATTTGAAGTAATGTTATATTTGAATGGAATAACAATGTTAGCAATAGTTGAGCAATTTATTGGTTTATTTGATTCATTAAAAATTGAAAAACCATTTTGTGAAAATACGGTAAAAAGAATGAATAGAGCAAGTATTGCATCAGGGATTATGACAGGACTATTTTTTATAGAAACAATTTACAAATCTGTAGTAGATAATAGTCATGTTAAAATAAATTACATATTAGTATTTATGACAATATTGTTTTTTGGAGTTGCAATTGCCTTATATATACTTGCAGAACTATTTAGACAAGCAACAGAATATAAGTCAGAAAATGATTTGACAATTTGACGAAAGGATGTAGAAAAATGATAATTGTTAATTTAGATGTAATGATGGCAAAAAGAAAAATTTCGTCTGGAGAACTTGCAGAAAAGGTGGGAATAACTCCTGCAAATTTATCAATTTTAAAAAACAATAAAGCTAAAGCGATAAGATTTTCAACATTAGAAAAAATATGCGAAGTATTAGAATGCAAGCCTGGCGACATTTTAGACTATAAAAATAAATAGAAAAGTGGAGGAAAAATGTTAAAAAGAAATTTAAATATAGTAATAAGTATAGCATTGCTAATAATTATAGGATTTGGAATAGCTGAAATATTTGATATAGAGAAGAAAAAGGTAAATGAAGAAGCAAAAATGCAAGAAGCTTCTAAAATTCCTTTGCCAAGTAGAATTATATACAAAAATAAGTATAATAAATATAAAATACTAAATTCAGAAGATAAATATTTTGCTGAGATATATACACTATTATACAATACTCCGGCTAGTTACACTGAGGAGCAACCAGAATTATTCGAAGAAAATGTCAGTTTTGTAGAATGTAATTATCTTGTTAAAGAGCCCTCTGAAGAAGATAAAAACTATATTTTTGTGCTAGGAAATAAAAACAGTGAATTGGAAAAGAAAATACAACTTTATACTGAAGAGAGTCAGACATATGAATTCAAAAAAGAGAAAAGTTATACAGCAAAAAAACAACTTACAAAAGTTCCAACAGGTTCTGGATTTGTGGAGAAAATTGATGGTGTATATAAAAAGAGTATAGATTATAATAGAGCTGAATATAAAACTATTTTGCAAGAATTAGGATTTGATATTGATGAAGAAATTCCAGAGATTGAGGATGATGAAAATATAATAATTACATTATCAAAATACGAAATAAAAAGCGTAGAAACTAATATTGGTAATATAACATATGAGTTAGGCTCAAAAAGTGATAAATACTTTGCAAATTGTCTTATTTATAGCAAAGTAGTAAATGATGGTTGTATTTACTATAATATTGATGAGTGAAAGGAGAAAGCTATGGATTATGATATATTATTATCTATAGGAATAGGATTTGTATTTTTAATATGTCCATTAATTTTAACAGTATTAAATGTAATAAATTTATTTAAAAAGAAAAAGATAAAAGAAGATATAGTAGAGGGAATAACATTCATAGCAGGAATTGGTTTGACAGGTTTTCTATATCTAGCATCAGATTTTAAAGACTATACAGAATCACTAAGATTAGGAGGACTAGAAATCGACAAACATGCACCAATAGCTTCTTGGAGTATGCCAACTGTACTAGCTATTTTTATATTAGGGCTTGTATCATATTTATTAATAAGAAGAAAAAAATTAAATTTACCTCCACTTATTATTGTATGTTCAGTATCAGGTATAATAATATGTTCAATATATATGATAATTTTTATGATTCAAATTACTGTTACAGATTTATTTTCAAGATATATATTTTATGGAATACCATATTTGTTGATATTCCCAATAAATTATATTTTGTGTAGTATAAGAGCGATAATTGATGTGATACAAAGATATAAAGAAATGAATTTACAATCAAAAGAGTTTGAAAATAAGTTTTTAAATAAATGTAGCCAGATTATATATGATACAGAGAATTGGCCAATATTGGCAGTTGTTTTTACTATTCCTTTAACTGCAGTTTTGATATGCATATTGGTATTGCTAGGACAAAGGCCAGATGAGGCAATAAGAGCATTTTTGGAAACTAGTGATTGGAATTTGTCACAAAAAGTTTCTCCACCATCTGTTGAATATGATGCACATTATTTATGCACAGTAGCAGTAAGTGGACATAAAGAAATAGTAAAGCCAACAAGAGTTGGTATTAGAAGGGGACAAAAGATAATTGTAAATAGGCAATTGTGTGTTGCTAATGCTTTTGAAGATTTAATTCAAGAGAAAACACCAAGATTTCACCATTTTATTAGATATATTTATGATAAATATGGATTTCCTTTAGCTAAACATATTAGGACTGCTTGGCAAGCTGATATTACATATATTGCAATGAAGCCTTTAGAGTGGATATTTTTAATGGTGTTATATATCTGTGATAAAAAACCCGAAAATAGAATTGCTATACAGTATATTGGCAAAAAGATGGTTGAGGTCTAGTATAAAACTAGACCTTTAAAAATATCACAATATAATACAAATCAATCCACCAGAGCCTTCATTAACAATACGTTCCAAAGTTTCTTGAAGTTTCATTTGAGCTTCAACAGGCATTTTAGCAAGTTTAGTTTGCAAGCCTTCATTAACAAGTTCATTCAAGCTTTTGCCGAATATATTAGAACTCCAAATACTTGTAGGGTCATTTTCAAAACCAGAAAGAAGGTAATTAACCAACTCTTCAGACTGTTTTTCTGAGCCAACAATAGGAGAAACTTCAGTAGTCACATTCGTTTTTATCATGTGAATTGATGGCGCAGTAGCTCTTAGTTTAACACCAAAGCGAGAACCTTGTTTAACCAGTTCTGGTTCTTCAAGAACAAGCTCATCAATAGACGGAGTAACAATACCATAACCTTTGGTTTTAACTTCTTCTAATGCATATGCAATTTTATCATATTTTTTCTTAGTACAAGCTAAATCGCTCATAATAGAGAAAAGCTCACCTTCATTTGTAATTTCCATGCCAGTCATTTCAGAAAGTACATTATAAAATAACTCATCTTTTAATTGAATAGAAATGCAAACTTTACCAGTGCCAAGCATAATATTATCAACAAAGGTTTTTGAAATAATGTCAGTACTTTCAATTTGAGAAACACAGTTAGATACATCTTTCAAAGCTGTAACATTAGTAAAGGCATTTTGCAATTGTTCAAATAATTTTGTTTTTAATGGATGAGAAAAATCTAAACCATCAATCCATTTTGGAAAACTAATTTTAATTTCATCGACAGGAAATTCATAAAGAAGATTAGCAAACATAGAATTTATGTCATCAGCGGTCAAATCTTCACAATTAATAGGCATAACTTTAGTGTTATATTTATCAGATAATTGCACAGCCAATTCTCTTGCCTCAGGAGAAGATGGATTAGCACAATTTAATAAAATTATAAAAGGTTTGTTAATTGCACGAAGTTCGCCAACAACACGCTCTTCAGCTTTTACATAATCATCACGAGGAATATCTGTAACACTACCATCAGTGGTTATTAAAATACCAATAGTAGAATGTTCTTCAATAACTTTTTTTGTACCAATTTCAGCAGCAGTTTCAAAAGGGATTTCTTCCTCAGACCAAGGAGTTTTAACCATTCTTGGCATATCATCTTCCAAATATCCAATTGCATTATCAACCAAATAACCAACGCAATCAACTAAACGAGTTTTTAATTTTAAATTTTTATCTATTGTAATTTCTACAGCCTCATTAGGAACGAACTTAGGCTCAGTAGTCATAATAGTACGACCACCGGCACTTTGTGGTAATTCGTCTTTTGCTCTTTCTTTTTTATACTCATTATCTATATTGGGAATAACAAGTAAATCCATGAATTTTTTAATAAAAGTAGATTTGCCTGTTCTTACAGGTCCAACAACTCCGATATAAATATCACCATCAGTTCGTTTGGCTATATCTTGATATAAGCCTATATTTTCCATCTATAATACCTCCTTGATAGACAAACTTTTATTAATATATATGGAGGAATTTTAAATAATATGACAGACGTATAAAAAAAACTTGATAAAAAAACTTTAATATGATAGAATTGGGCTATTAAAAAACATATAATATACAAAAACTATTTTATTATCATGGCAAAATAGGAAAGGACGGAAAGATAATGGATAAATTACAAAATGCAATTGATACTTTAAAAGAGTATAAGCAAGAACATATAATTAAATTGTTAGAAAAATTAGATGAAAAAAAACAGGATGAATTAATAAAACAAATAAATTCAATTGATTTTCATCAAATAATGGAATTATATAATAATACAAAAAAGCCAATAGAATTTAAAGAAAGTAAAATTGAACCACTAAAATATTTAGATAAAGCAAAGCTTACAATAGAACAAAAAAATAAATTTGATGAACTTGGAGAAATGGCAGTAAGAAGAGGCGAATATGCAGTAGTTACAATGGCAGGAGGTCAAGGCACAAGACTTGGACACCCTGGGCCAAAAGGTACATTTAAATTAGATGTATATGGAAAAGGAAAGTATTTATTTGAAATTTTAACAGAAAATTTAAAAGAAGCCAATCAAAAATATGGAGTAACAATTCCTTGGTACATAATGACAAGTAAAGAGAATAATCAACAAACAGTAGAATTTTTAGAAAAGAATAATTATTTTGGATATAATAAAAATTACATAACAGTTTTTACGCAAAGTGAGCTACCATTGGTAAATGAAGAAGGAAAATTACTTATAGGAAAAGACTTTAAAATAAGAGAAGCATCAGATGGAAATGGTGGAACTTATGCATCTTTACGTGCAAGTGGATGTTTATCAGACATGAAAGAAAGAGGAGTAAAATGGATATTTATAGGTAGTGTAGATAATGCATTATTAAAAATGGTTGATATAACACTACTTGGAATGGCAATAGATAAAAATGTTCAAATAGCTTCAAAATCAGTAGTAAAAGCAAATCCGCATGAAAGAGTAGGAGTATTCTGCAAAATGAATGGTCATCCAAAAGTAATAGAATATACAGAGTTGCCAGAAAAGATGGCAGAAGAAGTAGATGCTGATGGCGAATTAAAATATGGCGAATCACATATAATGTGTAATTTGTATACAATTGATGCTGTTGAAAAAATCAGTAATGAAATTTTAATGTATCATAGTGCACATAAGAAAAATGCGTATATAGATGAAAATGGCAAAGAGGTAATACCAACAGAGCCAAACTCATATAAATTTGAATCATTTATATTTGATGCATTTGAATTTTTTGATGATATTGCTATTCTTCGTGGAAAACGTGAAGATGACTTTGCACCTGTAAAAAATAAAGAAGGTGTAGATAGCCCAAGAACAGCAAAAGAATTATATGAAAAATTTTATGCCAAACAGGCTGTTACAAAATAGCACAAAACAGAACCGGTCTTGATGGTGCAGTAGTATAATTATAAAAAATGCACCGATGAGAACCGGTTCCAACGGTGCAATATGGAGGAATCAAAATGGAAAATTGTAAAATTAAAAATTTATATAATTTAGAAGAGACAATAGCTAAAAAACTATTAGAAAAATTTCAATATCCATGGGAAGCTTTACCTGAAATAAACAAATTTATATTAGAAATAGGACCACAATTAGATAAAGATATTTATGAATTGCAAGGAGAGAACATATGGATTGCCAAATCTGCTAATATATATCCAACAGCATATATAAAAGGCCCTGCAATAATTGGCGAAAATGCAGAAGTTAGACATTGTGCTTTTATTAGAGGCAATGCTATTGTGGGAAATAATGCAGTTGTAGGAAATTCTACAGAACTAAAAAATGTAATACTTTTTAACAATGTTCAAGTACCACATTATAATTATGTGGGAGATTCTATATTAGGATATAAGGCTCATATGGGAGCCGGTTCAATAACTTCTAATGTAAAGTCAGATAAGAAATTGGTTATTGTAAGAAATGGAGAAGAGAAAATAGAGACTGGATTAAAAAAATTCGGAGCAATGCTTGGAGATTGTGTAGAAGTAGGATGTGGAAGTGTATTAAATCCTGGAAGTGTTATAGGAAGAAATACTAATATATATCCATTATCATCAGTAAGAGGAGTTGTACCAGAAAATAGTATATACAAGAACCAAAACGAAATAGTAGTAAAAAAATAAATGTTTATTTTAAAATAGTAATACAAAAAGCCCTATAATATATATTTTGAACTATCACGCAAGCGGCCAAATGAGCGAAGCGAATGCGAGATGGAGCAATCAACGAAGAAAAATTTTTGAAGATTGCGACAGCAAGATAGTAAAAAAATATATTATAGGGGATTTTTTACATTTGTTGAGTTCCGGGTATAAAGTAATCTACTACTCCATAAATTAAAGCACCGATTATAGCAGCCATCCAAGAAATTGAATAACCAGCTACAAAATACTGTGTAAAATATAAAATAATAGCAGCTAAAGCAAATCCAACAAATCCTTTACCAAATGGACTTGCATGTAGACCTGTAAATTTTATTATTAAATAATCCATTATTGTTAAAACAACTGCAGCAAGTGCTAAAGACCATATGTTGTTTATAGTAAAGTTTGGTGTAAAAAATGCTGTAATGGCTAAAATTATAGCAGCTGTAACTAATCTACCAACAATTTGCCAAACTGTAGAAGCACCTGTAGTGCTATTACTTTGAGAATTTGACATATCAAAAACCTCCTTATTAGTTTTTACTTTTAATTTTTTTCAAGGTTATATCAATATTATTTACAACAAAAAATTAATTATACAAAAATCGTATAAATACCTAAAAAATGCAAAAAATAAAAATAAAATTTTAGATGGAGGCAAGTCTATGTTAATAACATTTTTTAGAGCAATTGTATTATACATAATTGTATTAATAGTGATGAGACTAATGGGGAAAAGAGAAATAGGGCAACTTCAGCCGTTTGAATTAGCAATTTCTATTATGATTGCAGATTTAGCAAGTTTACCAATGACAGAAACAGGAGTTCCAATATCAAATGGAATAATACCAATACTTGGATTATTAGTAATGCATCTTACAATTTCTATGTTAAATATGAAAAGTACGAAAGCAAGAGAAATAATATGTGGAAAACCTTCAATATTGATTTTTAGAGGCAAAGTTGATCAAAAAGTTCTAAAAAAAGAAAGATTTACAATAAATGAGTTGGAAGAAAGACTTAGAGACAACAATATATTTAATATTGGAGATGTTGAATATGCAGTTTTAGAAACAAGTGGACAAGTAACAGTAATTCCAAAGCCTAATAAAAGACCTACAACACCAGAAGATTTCAATATGGAACCTAAATATGAAGGAATTCCATATGATTTAGTAGTTGACGGAAAAGTGATGTATAAAAATTTAGAGAAAATAGGAAAAAATTATGTATGGTTACAAAAACAAACAGAGAAATTTGGAATTAAACCAGAAGAGGCGCTAATAGTAACTATTGATGGAGACAATCAGTTTTTCTGTCAGCCATTAGAAAAGGATGGTGGCAAAAATGTTTAAAGAAACTGTAATATGTATAGTAATTGTGGTCTTGATTTTTTCACTAGATATGTTTACTCAAGGGTATACAGATAGAACTACAGCGGAGATAACAGGGATATTTACAGAACTGAAAGATTTTGCTGTTAAAGAGGAAAAAGATAATATGGAAACTAAAATAGCAGAATTAGATGAGAAGTGGAATGAAAAACATGATAAATTAGCGTACTATATTGAACATGATGAACTTGAAAAAGTTGATACTGCTATTGTGTCAGCTAAAAGTTATATTCGAACAGAAGATTATTCTTCTGCTGCTTCTGAATTGGATGTTGGGAAATTTGTGCTTGAACATATTCAGGAAAAATATAAGTTTAATTTAGTAAATGTTTTTTAAAATAAGTTTTTCATATAAAAAATAGGAATTTTTGTAAAAAAAACTAGAAAACTAAAATATTTTATGATATAAATAAAAAAACAACTATATAATATATGAGGGGATTAATATGAGTGATTTTAAAGAACAAATTAAAGTGCATTCTGAAACTATGGAAAGATTAAATGCAATAAATTATGCATATGAAAAACAACGGAAGAAAATTAGAATTACAAGATAAGATAGCAAGTGCAGTATATATGGCTATTTTAGACATAGAAACTGAAAATGCAGAGGAAGAAATGAAAAAGAAAGAATATATGGAAATTATTAATAAAACAATATGCAATTATGAAGAATTAAAACCAATTTTAAATGAGTTTTTTTCAAGAAAAAAATATATTAAGATGATTGAAAGATAGTTTAGAAAATAAAATGAGTTAATCTATATAAATTAATAGATTAACTCATTTTTTAGATTTGGAGCCTACAACGGGAATTGAACCCGTGACCTCAGCCTTACCAAGGCTGCACTCTACCAACTGAGCTATGCAGGCAAATCAAAAATATTATAGTATATAAAAATAAAAAAAGCAATAGAAAATGGAGTTGAAGTAGTTCTTGCCTCAGGAAGACCAATTAGTTCAGTAGCAGATTTAGCAAACGAATTGCAAGCAAATCATTATTTGATTTCAGGAAATGGTGCAATAGTATATGATATGCATAAAAAAGAAGTGGTTTATGATAAATTTTTAAGTAAAGAGCAAGTATTAAATATAGTAAAAATATGCGAAGAAAATAGTATTTACTATAATATATATACAGAAAATGAAGTATTAACAAAATCGTTAAATTACAATACATTGTTTTATTATAGTGAAAACACACACAAGCAAGAAGAAAAAAGAACGAATATAAATATTTTAACCGATGTATATGATTATATTCTAAAATCAAATGATCAAAAATATTTAAAAGTAACTGTCTGTGATCAAAGCCAAATTGTTTTCGCAAGTATAATAAAAAAACTAAGAACAATTAATGATATTGATGTTTTAGACGTAGCTCATATGTCGAAAAAAATAATAAAATCAGGTACAGAAGAAGTTTTGGTAGAATATTGCTATACAGAAATAACAAATAAAAACGTAAATAAATGGACAGCTTTAGAATATATAATGAAAGAAAAAAATATTGATAGGAATGAAGTTGTAGCAATAGGAGACAATATTAATGATAAAGAAATGATTGAAGAAGCAGGGC
>ENA-OUQF01000882-OUQF01000882.1-human-gut-metagenome-genome-assembly--contig:-NODE-882-length-20271-cov-5.655471_pt1 | contig 20271 bp, 7 predicted proteins | sample MGYA00237947_ERZ548826 | MGnify/ENA primary metagenome ERZ548826 (study PRJEB26490, sample SAMN05194701) | human gut metagenome | biome: terrestrial biome; feature: human-associated habitat; material... | reverse complement strand
GCCCAGCCTGAAAACCGCAGGTATAGTTGAATCCATTGGCTCTCTTATACTCGTTTGGCGGCAGGACACCCAGTTCGTTCAAGTGACTGGCAATGCGCTGTGAACTCATTCCGTTCAATTTCTGCTTGAATATTTCCTGCACAATGCCCGCAGCGTATTCATCTATAATCAGATGATTCTTGTCTTTCGGGTCTTTCTGATACCCGTATCCTGCAAAGCTGCCAATGAACTGACCTTCTTTTCGTTTCACATCCAAGTGACTTCTGACACGCATCGAAATGTCACGGCAATAGGTATCGTTGATAAGATTGTTGAACGGAATCAGGATACGTCCCTTATCATCGTTTTCTTCCGCACTGTCATAATGATCGTTGATGGCGATGAACCGGACTCCCATAAATGGAAAGATTCTTTCCAGATAACGTCCTGTTTCAATGTAGTTTCTGCCGAATCGTGATAAGTCCTTGACGATAATACAGTTGATTTTCCGATTCTCAATGTCCTGTATCATCCGTTTGAAATCCGGGCGTTCAAAATTCGTACCACTGTATCCATCGTCTACATACTCATCGACCTTATGCAGTTCCGGGTGCTTTCCCAGATAATCATTCAGTAAAGCTCTTTGATTTTTGATGCTGTTGCTTTCCTGCTGATCGCCGTCCGAACGTGACAATCGAAGATACACAGCACAGCGATATTGTCCATTTTCCTGAAAAAACATAAAAAGCCGATAACCTCCTTAATCTATTTGTCGTTCTGACAATAAACCAAGAAAATTATCGGCTTTAGTTAGCATATTCTGTTTTGACCCAAAGCCATTATCTCATATTTCGCGGTCCATGTCAACGCTTTAATGTGCTAAAGTGTAAATTTTCTTTTGCTTTCTTCTTTTTTATCTCCGATGCGTCCGTGCGCATTTTTTCAGTGTGTCCTCTAATCGGTTCTCTCCCGCAAAGCTGATCTTCACTACCATGCCCTTGTCGAGATAGCAATAAGGGTTCTTGATCTGCGAAATGAAATCGACCATCCGCTCCCGCTGCGACAAGTCTTTTCTAATTTCCACTTCGTTGATGTCTACCAGTTCCTTGCGGTTCACATTACGGAGATCGGTCTGTGCCATCTGGCGCAGGCTTTCCATGGTGTGATAGGTTCGTGCAGTTGTTTCGGTCATTCACTCATTCCTTTCTGTTTTTGGGGTGGTGTGTCAGCCTCTTTCACTTATAGAATTGGAGAAAGGCCATTTCGCAAGGTATTTCAAAAAATTTTTTGTCTTTTTTCAAAAACACCTTGCGAAACACGCTCTGCCCGATTCTAAAGATAGAAGAACCCGAAAAATGCGTAAGGCAACGGCTTCACCGTAAGTAGGGCAAGATTCGCCTGGAGTAACTCAAAATTCACTTTCGTGATTTTTCGTTACCGGCAATCTTGATGGGGATTCCGCTTCCCCATTCCCTCGGTACGCACAAAATCTCTGATTTTGGCTATTTGGCTTCCACTAAAGTGGTCGCAGCCGACCGCCTACGGCTTGTCGGGATTTTTGCTTCGCAAATAAATTTGAAGGGAGTTTCGATCTATGGGCAGAAGAAAAAAGTGCGAGCAGATAAAAAGAACAAATAACGTAATGGTACGTTTTACGGATGCCGAGTACGCTTCTATTTCCATTTCTGCTGAACAGGCAGGCTATCCGGTTGCCGTTTATGTCAGGAAGAGTGCGCTGGACGAACGCATCGAAGTCCACTACAACATCACTGCAGAACTTCCCGAACTTCAAAAACTGATTGCTGAGTATTCTGCCATCGGCAACAACCTAAATCAGATTGCCCAATACTTCCACTCTGGCGGTTTCTATTCCAAGTCAATGCAGGACGAGATCAACCGCCATCTCACTGCATTATGGCAGCTTCGGCAGGAAGCAATCAAATTAGGGGGAACCTATCATGGCCGTGTTAAAACACATCGCAATAAAAAACGCTGATTACAGTGCGGCAGTCTGCTATTTGAAATATCAGCATGATGAACGACACTTAAAACCGCTCCTTGATGAAAATGGGAGCATGATGCTCCGCAGCGAATTTCACATGAATGGAGTAAACTGCAATCCCGATACCTTTGATCTTGAGTGCGAAATGCTCAATGACCAGTATCAAAAAAACTACCGATACGATGAAGTCAAGTCCCATCACTATATCATCAGTTTTGATCCGCGCGATAAAGAAGAACACCATCTTACTGGCGAGAAAGCACAAACCCTGGGACTTGAATTTGTGAAGAATCATCTTCCCGGACATCAAGCATTGGTCTGTACTCACACGGATGGACATAATGGCAGTGGCAACATCCATGTTCATATCATAATCAACAGCTTACGGAAACTGGACATAGAGCCACAGTCATACACCACACGCAGCATTGACTGCAAAGCAGGATACAAACATCACCTGACAAAAGATTATCTAAAATACTTACAGCAAGAACTTATGAATCTATGCCAGCGTGAAAATCTGTATCAGGTCGATCTTCTCTCTCCGGCTCAACGTAAAATCACTGAAGCTGAATACTGGTTGCAAAAGCGAGGGCAGAAAGAGCTGGAAGATATAAACGAACAGATCATTGCTGATGGCATGAATCCAATGGAAACAACATTTCAGACTCGTAAGCAGTTTGTTCGGAATGCCGTTTCAGAGATTTCTTCCTCCGCAATTTCGTTTGAAGATTTTCAAAGCCAGTTATTTGAAAAGTATAAGATTCATGTGAAAGAAAATCGGGGAAGATATAGCTATCTGCATCCAGAGCGAGAGAAGTACATTTCTGGTCGCTCTTTAGGCACAAATTTTGATAGAGATTATTTACTCAATCTTTTTGAAGCCAATGCACTTGCTGCTGAGCAAGAAGAAAAGCAACGACAGACCATGCCCGATTACCATGCAGACCCGATTGCCATTCTCTTCATTCGCTCTGATCTGCGTCTTGTTGTGGACTTGCAGAACTGTATTAAGGCTCAACAGAGCAGAGCTTATGCTCAAAAAGTCAAAATTTCCAATCTTCAGCAGATGGCAAAGACCGTAGCTTACATTCAGGAAAACGGATTCGATACCAGAGAAAATTTACAGACAATCTACGATAGCATCACATTACAGATGCACGATGCACGGCAAAAGACAAAGGACACCGAAACACAAATCAAATCTGTGAATGAGCAAATCCACTATCTGGGTCAGTATCTTTCCACAAAATCCACCTACAATGAATTTTTGAAAGCTCGCTTCAAAGGAAAATTTCGCAAGGATCACGCTGATGAAATTGAGAAGCACGAAAAAGCCGCCCAGATTCTGAAAGCACAAAATCCAGACGGCTCACTTCCGAAGATGAAAGATTTGAAGCTTGAAAAAGAACGATTACTTGCCTTGAAAGCGGCTCAATACGACACCTACACCTATTATAAAGATTATCAGAAAGAATTACGAACAGCCTGCGCCAATGTTGACAACATCTTGGGGCAGCACCACATTCGAGATCACACTCAGCGAACAGAACAGACCCTTTAAGCAAAAAAGAGCCACCATACGCTACCCTTTTGTTGGGTAAGCCTATGGTGGCTCTTGCACTATTTTCAGTCTTTAAGCGTCCCTGTATTTCAAGAAACCATTTTGTAATTCCACAAAGCGATCCTGAAATATTTCTTCCAACGCCTGTTTGCAGGGAACCCTCTGCATCCGGGCAACAACAGATCACTTCCTGTTCCGTTCCATATCAGCCGACTGCTCTTGGCTACTCTTTTGCTTTTCCCGTGCCATCTGCCTGATTCGCAATTTATCAAGAACGGATTCCCGTCCGTTGATTATGCGGGGCTTAGGGAGATTGTTGGCACAGCCATCAATCATATTGTAGTTCTGTTCCGTAGTTGATTCTACGGCCCGAACATATTCCCCGTTCTCATAGAACTTCTGATAATGTTCCATCTGGTGTAGTGACGGCTTCTGGTTCATCGGCTTTTCCATCAGCGGTGGATGCAGATAATCCAGAATCTTTTTTCTGGCATCCTCATCCAACCCTTTTCGGATTTCAGTGGAAACCAGTTTTCCAGAAGCATCTACAATCACGTTCGGTGCTTTTTCCTTATAGACTTCATGCTGCATCAGAAAAAAGTGCTTGCTTTCTACTACGCATTCTTCGGTTGCCATCCACGTTCCAGCACATCCATCTATAAAAAGATTTTTCGTGTCAAGTGTAACCAGAATGCCAGAACTACTACTGCGGATAAAGCCAGCAACCACAACAAGGGAGTCCTTATCCACAAAATACGCCGTGATTTCTCCCTGTTGGTTTATGACAATCACATCACCGACACCAAATGGACGGCCACGGAAATTCTTCGGTCGATGCTCTTCCAACCGTTTCCGAATCATCTCTGGTGTGTCCGATGTAAACAACTTGGTAAAATACGCCTGCTGATAATTTTGTACGATCACTTGAAAATGATGTTCCGTCAAATACTGATATGAGCGTGACCGATACGCAGCAAGTTCTGCAATTTCTTTTAGCTGATAGACCGCATACTGATTGATATTCATTTTGCCACCACATCCTGCAGATACGGTTTAAAGTCAAGCTCTGAAAATTCCATGTCTGAAATAGAGCGCATCTTTTTCATGGTAGATGCTACCAAAGGAAAGACTTCGGCATCATCCTCCACAAACGGAACAACTTCCTCGATATATCTCATGGTTTCTGTCCGTGTCGGCTGCTCAAACATTGCCATAACCATCATCTCATCTGCATTAAACTTCACCTTGCTCACAGTTCCATTTCTCCTTTCTTCTTTGCCTTCTTCGGTTTTGCCTGTTCCTGATGAGGCTGCTGCTCCTGCGCCTTTTTGCGATTCTTCAACGCTTCACGAACAGACTGCCGGGTGTTGGGGCGTTCTTCCAACTCCTTGCTTGCCTGCCGCTTTTCCAAAAGCGTTTTCATATCCGAAATTGCTTTCTGCACCAGCGGGCTTTCCCGGTAATGCTGGATATGGTTGACAACCTCTGCCTGCACTTCTCCGCCTACCATCAGGTCAAACATTCCAGAATAGATGCTTCCATCTTCAAGAGAAAAGCCAATGCTCTTGATTCCGTTCATCCGCTCTGCCGGAATCTTATCGTAGACTTCCAATGCCTGCTCCAAGGTCAGATTGTCATGGAACTCACCCATCACTGGGAACTCTGCACACTCTGCCACATAAAAGCTGATGCTTGCTTCTGGCGCAGGCTTCTCTGCCGCCAGCTTTTCTTTCATCGCTTCTGCCCGCTGTGTTTCTGCACGGTAGGACTGTTCCTGAAGATATTCAGCGCTAATCACACCGCACTCAGAAACGCTGTGTCCGTGTTCTGCCAGAACTTCTTCCATCACTTCCTGCACGGGTCTGTACTCGTCTGTTTCAACAATGCCGCCGTCCATTACCGTGAAGTCCTTATTATATAAGGTATAGTCGTAGCCATCCTCGCTGGTCTGGATGTAAAAATAGCCATCGTTGATTTCATAGGCTACCGCCACATCCTGCACTTTCAACGCTTCTGCCACCAGTGCGACCACATGGTTCTGGATGTATGGATTATCCCAGCCCGGAACTTTCTTGTAGTCCTCTACGATCGTGTCAATACCGTTCTTACACTGCACAATGTCCAGACTGCCCGGAAGTGGGTCAGGCGTTTTCTCTACGCCAAGGGCTTTCAGATGAAAATTCGGAACCTGCTGATAGCAGGACATTGCATCATCGAGATTCCCGAACTTCTCAATTTTCATCGGATTGGTCTGCAAATCTGTCACAACATAGAACTGCTGGACAAACGGTTTTTCTGGCTCCCGCTGCTGTTCAGCCGCAAGTTCTTTACGGTACATATCCACGAACCCGTTCAGCACAGCCGGGTGACTGCGCACGATCCAGTCGGTGCGGATATTGCTGCCCCATTCTCCCTTGCAGGTGGTGTCTGCCCATTCCTTATTACTGTGTGAATAGCGTCCGTCATGGTTGTTATAATTCAGCGTGTACGCCAGAATATAGCCCATGCGCTCCATGCCAAACTGTTCAACGACGGACTTCGTAGCATCATCTGCAAGGTTCATTCCGTCGAAGTTGTCTGCAATCGCTTCTTCAATGGCGTTTCTGCACTCTTCATTGAGCTGTCTGGAAATGCGGTACAAATCCACTTCGCCATTCTCTGCTGCATAGCCGAAAGATTCGTAATAGACCGGGACATCCGAATCATCCGTGCGGCTTTCCTCCTCCACAGGCACAACCTGTTCTTCTTTTTGTGAAGTCGGATTCTTTTCAGCAAAATACTCCTTTACGGCATCCTGGAAATCCTCATCAAAGCCATTCCACAAATCTTCTGCCACAAGTTTTCCCTGCTCATTGACCGCAACGCAGGCAGCTTCATCCCCGTATTCCTCATGCTCCAGCAGGAAGAACTTCTCGCCGCCGACCTCCGTTTCATCAATCGCATACCATGTACCAACATGACCCTCAACTGCAATCTGGTCGGAGTCACCGTGTATTAAGCCATCCTTTTTATGCTCTTGTTCTTCCATAAACTCCCGCACAGTCAGCAATCCACCCGTGAAGTTCAGCCCTTCCTCGCCCAGTTCCAGCCGACCGCCTGCGCCAAGGTCAAGTTCTTCTGCCATCAGAACAGATGCCGCATGGTTTACGATCACTGTTTTCTCCACCAGAATCGGCTGCCCCGGATCATAGTCCGACCCGCGCAGGTCATAGCGGTACAATCCATCCGGCACATCCTCATCCCGCAGTCTGCTGTTGCTGAAAAGACCGGGCTTATCAAAGATTTCAATTTCCTGCAACTGTTCATCCAGAATCGTTTCTTTCTTCAAATCCATCTTTCTTTCCTTGAAAAAATCCGGCAACTCTGCAAAGCCAATGCTGTCCACATAGCAGGCTTTGATCGACTTGCCATCGTTCAGCACCACAACATCACTGACGGAAAGCGAATGCCCGGTAAAATCCGTTGGACGCTGGATATTGAAACGTTCGTAAATAGCTTCAAGTGTATCTTTTTCCGTAAGAGGCTCGGTATAGACCAGCTCATAGTCTGCACGGTTCACTTCCATCCCATGCCGTTTTACAAAGTCCAGATTCATAAAGCGATAGTCGTGTTCCGGGTCACGGGCAGTGATCTGGTAGATGCCAAACTGCTTTTCACTGCCGGAAAGCAGCTTCTGCTCCTTAACCAACGCATCCAGCCGGGTTATCAGCTCCGCCGCCTTTTCTGCGGACTCTCCCTCTGATTCCTCCACTGCGGCTTGCAGCCATTCCCGGATCGGCTGAACATCCCCAGCCTGAATCTGTTCTTTCAGTGCTTCAACTGCCTGTTCCCGATCCTCCGCGCTATCTTTATAGTGGTAGAAATCGAAGTCAAAGGCGAAATCGTCAAGGTCTACTGCCAGCTTTTCAACGGGTGCTTTCTCGCCGTTTTCCATTGTTTTCTGCTTGTCCTTTTCCAAATCCTCCTTGGCAATCTGGAAATAGTCACTTCCACGCTCGATTTCTTCACGCCCTGTAACAAGAACCGGCCACGGGCTGATACGGATAAGATAAATCTGCTTGCCCTCATCAAACAGCCGCAGAGCCTGCTCCCGACTTATCACCGTCAGTGCGGCATCCGGGCGGGAATACTCATCTTCCAGATACTCTTCGTTCTTTTCCAGCAAAATTGCACTCCATGCGTCAGCCTTGATTCCGAAAATGCCATCATGCTGTTCGATCTCTTCCTGACTGGCGAAATCTCCTGCCGTGCCATCCTGAAACAGCGGGTAAATCCGTTCGCCCAGCCGATGCCACTCCCGTGCGCCTTCCTTTGTCAGCGGCAGAACATCATCTTTCAGATACCCATATTCGTGCATTTCCGAAAGACCGATCATGCCATCCGGCAGACTTTCGATCTTCTCCTCTGCTTCCCACATCAGGCGATTGATTTCTTCCGTGTTTTCAGCCGCAACCGCAGCCGCCAGATTGTTGGCAAGTTCTTCCGTTGCCGCCCGGTCATCCAGCTTGTAAGCAAAGTTTACAATGAGATTTCGCTGGCTGTTGTCAAAAACGGTTTTGTCCCGTTCCTTGTCCACAATCAGCTTTTCAGCATATTCCATCGCCGTCATGCGCTCCACACTCCTTTCTGCCACCGCCGTTTCCAGTTTTTCAAGAAAATCAGCAGCGGTCAATCGAATCGTATCCATCGAATCTTTCAGTTCCTTCATCTCCTTGCCGCTTGCCCAGCTTGCTACATACGGGAACGAGTAGTCCGAAGTATCAATGCCAAGTGCCGAGCAAACCGTAAATGCAATGCTTTCCGCTTCTGTTTCTTTGGTAAGCTGATCTTTTTCCTCGCCGCGCTGTTTCATCTGGTCGCTGTCATGCAGCATGGCATGAGCAACCTCATGGATCATCGTCTTGATGGTCTGGCTCTCACCCATATCGGCACGAACACAGATTTCTTTGTCCATGTGGCTGTAATAACCTTTTGCGTTGCCCTCGATCTCTCCAAAACGAATTGGCACAGGAGATACCTGTTCGATTGCCTCTTTCAGCAGGGTATAATCCTTGACACGGGCAGTCAGTTCATTCACTTCCAGCGTAGGCAGCGGTTCTCCGTCTGTCTGGGCATAATCGAAAACCGTTGTTACCCGGAACCGGGGAATCACCCTCTCCACCACTTCGATTTCCGGCTCCCCGCTCTCATTCAGCACCGTAAGTCCGGTGTCCTTGTCGATTTTCTCCCTCTCTTCCCGTTCCTTTACCGGGGCAGGCGCGATGATCTGGATGCCCTTTTCACCCTTTTTCACATAGCGGTTAAACTTATTTTTCCAGGCATTGTACCCAGCCACCAACGTAGCATCTGGACGCTGCATTGCGATCAGCAGCGTATTATTGAAGCTGTAATTGTGGAATTTCGACATTGTAAGCAGGTACTTCGTATACATTTCCGAAGTAAAAATGTCCTTTACACCCTGTTCCAACCGTTCCGTGATTTCTTTGAGCTGGTCTGCCCGCTTATCTGCCATTCATGCCCTCCTTTACAAAATCCGCCCCATCAGATTTCCTTTCGGAGATCTGACGGGGCATTCTCAGTTACAGTTCCATATCGTGACTTTTCTTTTTCTGCGTTTTCGGCTCTGCCATGCGTTCTGCCTGTTTTTCGTGAAGCTGTGCAAGGATCGACTGACGTTTTACGCTGTCTGCACTCCGCTCAATCTCACGTTTCGGCGCAGGAAGTTCGCTATCCGTTACTTCCTCATCCATGCCAAGAGCCGCATCATCCCCCTTTTCGTCCATATCCAGCAGGGCATTCAATTCTGCAAGCCGTGCAGATTTTTCGTTTAATTCCGTCTCCTGCGGGAACGGACGCTGCACTTCTTCCTTTGCTTCTGCCAACTGCTGCTGTAAGGTTTCCAATCTGCGCTCCACCTGCGGCAGTGTCTTTTCGATAGATGCCAGCGCATTGAGAATACGCTGGATATTGCCAGCCGGATCACTGCCAAGTTCAATCGTATAACTGCTCTGCCGCTTGATGGTCAGCTTGAATGTCTGGGCGAACGCATCAAACCGGGAACTGATTGCAAACCCTCCCAAATCTGCGATTTGCCCCTCTGTCTTAGCGATCTTCATTGCGGCACAGGCTGCAAGAATTGCCGAGCCTGCTTCCTTGCGGTCGGTATAAACCCTGTCCTCCACCGTGATGGAGAACTTCTCCTTGTCCTGTTCCAGCAACGGCTTTGCCACTGCAAGGTCAGCTTTCAGACCTGCTATGCGCTCTTTCACTGCCGTGATTTCTGCCGGATACCGCCGTGCAATATCCGATTCCAGGCTGTAAATCTGGCTGGTGTGGTTGGCCCGCATCAGCTTCAGCTTGCTGACCTGAATATCCAAATCCATCTTTTCCTTGATGTAGGGATTTCCCGTTGCCAATGCTTTGATTTCTGCATAGGTCAGCGCGGTATCGTCCACATCATCGCAGGCACGAACAGGAGATTTCGAGGTCATGATCTGCGAGATGAACTTCTGTTTATTTTCCAGAATTTGCCACATATACGAATCGAACGTATTCTCTGTGACGTAACGGAAAATCTTCACTTTCTGGTTGCGGTTTCCCTGACGAAGAATGCGTCCTTCCTGCTGTTCCAGATCAGAGGGCTTCCACGGGCAGTCCAGATGATGCAGGGCGATCAGTCTGTCCTGAATGTTTGTACCAGCACCAAGTTTCGGGGTCGAACCAAGCAGGATACGCACCTGACCAGAGCGCACCTTTGCAAACAGTTCTGCCTTTTTGGTTTCGGTATTTGCCTCATGGATAAAAGCAATCTCCTCACGGGGGATTCCCTTTGCCACCAGTTTTTCCCGGACATCATCGTACACATTGAATGTTCCGTCTGCTTTCGGGGTCGATAAGTCGCAGAAAATCAACTGGGTGGATTTGTCGGGCGTGGATTCTTCCCATACCTGATAGGCATTCTCCACGCAGAGGTTGACCTTACTTTCCGGCTCATCCGGGAGCAGGTCATTGATAAGCCGCTGATCCAAGGCCAGCTTTCTGCCGTCGTTGGTGATCTTGAGCATATTATCGGTTCTCGGATCGACATTTCCGTTCCGCACACGCTCTGCACGGTCGGCAAAGCTGCTCACCATTTCCTGCTGCGTTTCGCTGGGCTTCAGCACCTCATTGATGTACTCTGCTTCCGGCACAGGCAGGTTCAGCATATCCGCCGTCTGTACGTCTGCGGACTCCTTAAACAGTGAAATCAGTTCCGGGAGGTTGAAAAAACGGGCAAACCGCGTCTTTGCACGGTAGCCCGTTCCCTCTGGGGACAATTCAATCGCTGTAACGGTTTCACCAAACGAAGCCGCCCAGCTATCAAAATGTCCAAGATGAAGTTTCTGTAAGGTGTCATACTGCAAGTAGCGCATAATGGTGTACAGCTCTACCATGCTGTTCGACACAGGTGTGCCTGTTGCAAAGGTCACGCCCTTGCCGCCCGTGATCTCATCGAGATACTGGCATTTTGCAAACATATCCGAGGATTTCTGCGCATCGGTCTGAGCAATACCAGCGATATTCCGCATTTTTGTGTAGAGGAACATATTTTTATAGAAATGGCTCTCGTCTACAAACAGGCGGTCAACACCAAGCTGCTCAAATGTGACTACATCATCCTTGCGGCTCTGGTCGTTCAGCTTCTGGAGTTTTGCCTGCAAGGTTTTCTTCGTTTTCTCCATCTGCTTGACCGTGAAACTCTTGCCATCGTCCTCTGCCTTCGCTTCTGCAATCGCAAAGGTGATGTCCTGAATCTGCCGCTCGATCATGGATTTCTGCCGTTCCGGGGAAAGCGGAATCCGCTCAAACTGCGAATGCCCGATGATGATAGCATCGTAATCACCTGTGGCGATTCGGGAACAGAACTTTTTCCGGTTGGCTGGCTCAAAATCCTTTTTCGTTGCCACCAGCACATTGGCATTCGGATACAGCCGCAGGAAATCCGCGCCCCACTGCTCCGTCAGATGGTTCGGCACAACATAAAGATTCTTCTGCGCCAGACCCAGACGGCGGCTTTCCATGCCGGCAGCGATCATCTGGAAGGTCTTGCCAGCACCCACACAATGCGCCAGCAGCGTATTATTGCCATACAGGATATGCGCCACTGCATTTTTCTGGTGCGGCATCAGGCTGATTTCCGGGGTCATGCCCACGAACTTGATGTGACTGCCATCGTATTCACGGGGACGAATCGCATTGAACCGCTCATTGTAGACCTTGCAAAGTTCCTCTCTGCGGTCTAAATCCTTGAAAATCCACTGCTTGAACGCATCCCGAATCGCTTCCTGTGCCTGCTGCGCAAGCATGGTTTCTTTTTTGTTCAGCACTCTCCTTTCTTTTCCATCCTCATAGATGGTATCGTAAATTTTGGTATCCCGGAGATTCAGCGCATCTTCCAGCAGTCGATAGCCGTTGACCCGCATTGTGCCATAGGTGTTCGTCACACGGGGATTACTCCGGTCAAGTGACTTTCCGCTGATGTTCCATGCGCCGCTGATTTCCGAATAGGTTGCCTTGATGGAACTTCCGATATAGTAACTCGGCGTTTTGAACACCCGCTCCATGAAGTCCGTAATGTACTCTGCCTTGATCCAGTTTGCACCAAGCCGCACTTCAATCTCCGAAGCATTCAAATCTTTCGGCTGTACCCGCTTGAGATACTCGACATTGACCTGATACTCCGGGTGGTTTGCAGCAAAGGTTTCTGCCGTTGCCAGCTTTTCCCGGACGTTGCCGGACAGATATTCGTCCGCCGTCACCCACGCCTGTGTGACAGGATTTCGGAAGATAACACCTGCCAGTTCTTCGGTCACTTCCTGCTCTGTCTTTCCGCAAAGTTCTGCCATAAACGGCACATCGACCTTTGCTTTTTCTCCAATGGAGAGTGCCAGGGCTTCACTCGGAGTATCCACAGAGGTGACGGGTTCCGGCTTGCGAATAGTGCGTTTCGTGAAAATATCTGCCAGCCGCTTGAGGTTTTTATCCTCGTCCAGAATCTCAAGAGATGCCAGCAGACAATAGCTGCTATCCTGCCGGAATGCCCGTTTGTTGGCGGTGCTGTTGATCAGACCATACTGCGCTGTGAACCGCTTATACTGGTCTTTCAGCTTTCCTTGCAGCAGTTCCACTTCGGCATCCGTACCATCGTGCAACTGGCAGTCCAGCAATTTCTGTGTGTTTTCCCGCAGGGCAATCATCCCCAGCACACGCTCTGCCGTGACCGCAGGCAGGTCAACCTTGTTCATATAGGAGTTTTCACGGTAATAGACCTGTCCGTCCACATTGGTGTAACTGAAATTCTTCACGTTTGGGTCTGCCGGAAGTGGTTCTGCGTTCTGGTCAAGTTCATCGTCCGTGATTTCCGACTCAGTGATTTCCGCATGGATGTTCTCAACGGCTGCTTTCAACTGTTGTGCAAGGTCTGCGCCCTCGATGGGCTTGACCGTGGTTTCCTGTTTGCCGTACTGTGTACTTTCAGTCGTGATCTCACCCAGCACCATTTCAGGATGCTGCGCAAAATACTGGTTGATGGGGTATCCCTCCGGCGTTGTGCCAAGGTCTACCCACTCTGCCCGCTCCACTGCCGCCCGGTCACGCTTTTGCAGGAACAAAATGTCAGCTACAACACTTGTGTTCGCATTGCGCTGGAACGCATTGTTTGGCAGGCGAATTGCACCGACCAGATCGGCACGGTTGGCAAGATACTCTCGGACAGAGGAATCCTTTTTATCCATCGTACCGCTGGAAGTGACTACCGCCACCACGCCGCCCGGACGAACAAGGTCAAGACTCTTTGCAATAAAGTAATCGTGGATGAGGAAGTTGTGGCGGTCATACCGCTTATCCGGCACTTTGTAATTGCCGAACGGCACATTACCCACCACACAATCAAAGAAACTGTCCGGGAACTGCATTGTTTCAAAGCCCTGCACTGCAATTTTGTTCTTCTGATAAAGCTGCTGTGCAATGCGTCCTGATACGTTGTCCAGCTCCACACCATACATCTTGATGTTCTCCATGCTTTCAGGCACAAGACCCATGAAGTTACCGACACCGCAGGACGGTTCCAGTACATTGCCTTTGCTCAGACCCATGTTGGAAAGGGCTTCATACATTGCCTTGATAACCATAGGCGAAGTGTAGAAAGCATTCAGCGTGGATGCCCGCGCTTCGCTGTACTCATCTGCCGGGAGCAGAGATTTCAGTTCCGCATACTCCTTTGCCCAGTCCGCATTCTTCTCGTCGAACGCCTGCGGAATGCCGCCCCAGCCGACATACCGGGAGAGAACTTCCTGTTCTTCTGCGGTTGCCTGCCGCTGTTCTGCATCCAGCGTTTGCAGCAGCCGGATGGCTTCGATGTTTGCTTTGAATTTTGTCTTGGCTCCTCCTGCGCCGAGATCATCGTCCGTAATACGGAAGTTCATAGGCTCCTGTTTCGGCTGTGCAGGCTGTTCCGTTTCGGCTCCACTGTCCAGCGGAAGGTTGTGCTGCCGCCGTGCATGGTTGACCTCTTCCGGGGTCATAGGCTTACTAGTAAGAGGATTCAAAACATCGTCCACTGCCGAACGATGGATGGCATCTGTCCGGGTCTGCACATCCGCGATCAGCTGCATCTGTTCCGGCGAGAAGTCGGGATTCAGCAGTTCTTCTAACTCGCCGCCCGATTCTGCCACCGAATAGATCACATCCATCTGCTCCGGGGAAAAATCCTCGTAAGCCACACCTGCATTGTGCAGAGCCGTAAATACCGTAATTTCCACCGCTTCTTCCATCGGCACATCTGCCTGTTCGTACAGATGCCGAATGTACTCCAGCGGTTCCGTTCGGAAAATCGGGTACCGGGCTTCTTTCGCAAGGGTCATGTCCTGCAAGCTGACCGTTCCCTGCTCAAAGTTGACCGAATCCACACGGAACTCCCGATCGTCCAGTTCGATGATGGTATTAACAGGCAGATATTCCTCTCTGCGGAAGTATTTCGTTTGGGCATGGGTTCCATCTTCCTGCTGGCCGGACAGATAGACGCTCTCCCCCTGTTTCCAGAGCTTCATTGCCTGCGAAACCCACTGTTCACGCGGAAAACCAGATACCTCCACCTTGCCGAGTGCGGTTTCCTTTTCCAACAGCTTGCTGCCAAGAAGTTCTGAAACGCGCTTTGCATCCTCGCCGTAGAACTCAAAGTTGTCGTACTGCTCATAGCCGACCAGAGCATCCGGGTAACGCTCTTTCAGCGCGTTATATTCGTTTACGGCATCCAGCGGCAGGGGCTGCAAGGTCGGCTCAACGGCCTTTTCTTCCGCTGCATACGGAACCATAATGCCGCGCACCCACTGCGGTGCGTCCTTGCTATCCTGATACAGTGCAACGGCATCCCGTCTGTCCGTAATAACGTCCTGATAGGTGCGCTGGAAAATATCTTCTACCAACCAGTCTTTGAAGTTTTCCCAGTTCTGGCTTGCTTCCAGATACAGCGGAGCAGTTTTCGCATTCTGCTCTAACAGCTCGTCAATCTTGTTCCGAAGTTTCTTTTCCGCTTCGTCTGCATCCACATCGCGGTCGCGGAGATACGGATAGATTTCACTCTGCTGCACCGCATCCAGCATGGAATACAGACATTCTTTGTAAACACAGCGACTATCTTTCAATGCAGATTTCTGCCCTGCCAGAAGATAATCATTCAGCGGATTCTTTGCCAGTTCTGCATCATACTGGTTCGGTCGAAGCACCCGCGCCGCCCATGCAGGACGCTCCATATCTTTCAGATAGATCAGAGAATCCGTAACACGTTCGATTTTATAAAGGCGGTCATCTTCCAGATAGAGATAATTCCCGACATTTCTGCTGTACTTTGCCGCCTGCTTCTGGGGTTCTTCAACCACTGCGGTGGTTGAATGCTCTTTCGATTCCTGTTCCTGCGCCCAAATATCGAAAAGCGATATTTGTCCTGTCTCAGAAACAGAAATCTCAACAGCCTTTTTCTTTTCCGGGAAGATCGTGTACGTTCCCTCAACATACTGGTGCAGTTCAGCAAGCGTCTTTGATTTTTCCGCATATTCCGGGGAATCCAGCGGCACGGAAAGAAGTGCTGCATCCATCTTTTCCAGAAGCTCTACCGCCTGTTCCGGGTCAGCCAGCATGGTGGGCAGTTTCTTTCTGGCATCCTCATTCAGCAATTCCCGCTTAAATGGACGCTCTACTTCATCGGGCAGACGATGGTAGAAACCGATTACCCGATTTGCCATCTGCTCACGCTCGTAACTCGGCATCCGGCTGTAATCCGCAGGCTTCAGATACAAACTCTGGTCAATGAGCTTTGCAACTCGTTCAGCCGCCTGATTCCAGTTCAGCTTTACCAGCGCATCCGGCTTTCCATAGATGCCCCGTGCCAGTTCAAGACCTCTGCCGTCATAGCTGGCATGGGAATCATCGGCACGGGAAAGTGCATGACTGCTGCCGCCCACACCGTATCGGTCTTTCAGAAATGCCGCGCGTTCTGCTTTCTCCGTATGGGTAAGGAAGAAACTGTACGTTGCCAGTCTGCCATCCGAATACGGCCCGCCGCCTGCAAGAAAAGCATTGATCTCATCGTCCGTGATAAAGACTTTCTGCGTATTCCACTGAAAGCCCTCTCTTGCCTGATAGGGCTGATACGGGAGGGCGAACTTCTGAAATCGTTCCGACACCTTATCCGGGCGGTAGAACTGCATCCGCATCACACTTTTATCTTCGGCGTAGGCTTCTGCCAGTCCCAAAAGACGTTCGTTCAGGTCAGCCAGAAATTCCGGCTGGTCAATCAACTTTGCAAGTCGTTCTGTAAGTTCCGGGTATCCGCCGGAGAAGATGGACGTATCGGCAAAGACCATCTCTGCCACACCCTCTGCCATATCGCGTTCCATATAGCTTAGGGCTTCTGCGTGTTCATGCAGGGCATTGCCACGGGCTGCATCCAAAACCGATTTTGGTGCATACTCTCCCTGCTGCAAAAGCTGATGAATTCTGCCGCTGACATCTTTCCAGGACAGAAATGCTTTGTTTTTGGGGTCGTTCCGAACCGTATCTCCAACGGCGATCTGCATACCCAACTCATCGAACCAGACTGCATATTTTGTGCCACCGATCTCAAAGCCCTTGCCGCCCTCGCCATACTCTTTTTTGACGAAAGCGGTATACTCTTCCGGGGTCTGTTCGGTCATAAAGTTATAGATAAGGCGGAGCTGGCTTTTGCTTCGATTGCTTCCCGTCCGCAGGATTTCATCCACAACTTCTGCCGGAATCGTGATCTCATCGGCATACTGGGCCTGCATCGGGGCTTCGATTGCCCGAATCTGCTGTTCCACGGTCGGCAGACTGGGCAGAGAAAAAGCAGAGGCAATTTCTTCCTCTGCTTCGCTCAAATCCTGTTCGGTTGTGTCAGCGGTTAGTTGTACACCAATTCCTTCAGCACAATCTCTTCCGCCATCGCGGTCAGATTGTTCTGATGTGCCACCCATGCCATCTGTTCGGTTTCCTTGTTCGGAGCCGGATACTTCTCGTTCAGGCTCTCGATCAGTTCTTCCATCCGGTTCTCCGCCTGCTCGTCGATCTGCGCCAGATGCTGATTCAGCCTGCCGCTCATCAGCATACTCTGATACCAGTTCTTCTTGTTTTCCATCAGATAAGTCCTGCGCAGCATCCCGTACTTCCCAATGCTCATCGGCTCGTCCTGTACGGTCAGGTTCGGAAACAGGTAGTCCCCCTTGCGGTGATAAGTCAGTTCCATACGGTTTTCCTCCTTCAGTGATGTTCGTTTCAATTTCACGCTTTAATGTGCTAAAGTCCGTACTGGTATTATACAAGCTGTCGGCAGTTTTTGCAAGATGTTCTGTGACTTCTTTTCGGTAAATTTTCTGCATTTCCCGTCCGATGTCACGGAGAACCGCTTCACATTGTTCCGAAACAGCATTGCCCAGGAACGTCAAAACCGGAAGCTGGTTGAAATCCACAATACGGATAAAATCCTCATCTTCCAAAACTTCCAGCGGTTCCTGTTCGCAGCGTCGGGAAAGGGTATAGAAAATACTGTTGGTCATTAACTCCCGGAAACGGACACGGAGGTTATCTTCATCCAGTCCTTCCAGAAAAGTGTCTGCCACCTCATATTCCAGACCATCCATCGCTTCTTCCAGATTTTCAGCGGTCAACTGCTGTGCCAGTTCCATCAGCGCAACATTCATGCTGTCCGTCTGCGTCAGAGCATAAGTATCTGCCAGATGGTCGAGGATCATCTGCTGGTGTTCCGAATCATCAATGCGCCAGAGGATCGGCGTTCTGCCGCCCTGCACCAGATGCGTGTCCGCAATGTCGAACACATAGCGCAGCTTTGCCCGTGGGCTGGCATCGTCCAAAAGCGCAATGCCTTTTGCGCCACGGTTTACCCAGCGGTTCATTTTCTTGTTCCAGACTTCCAGCTCTGCACAGGCAGTCGCATCAGGACGCTGAGCATGGATCAGCAGAGTATCTTTGAACGAATAGCGGTACAGCCGTGCCGCCACATCCAGATAGTTCATCCAGTCTTTCGGAGAATTGCTTACCCACCGTGCGTTCTGCTGGGCAAGTTCCCGAATATCGTTAAATTTCGCCAATCGTTCCCTCCTTACTTCTTAGCTGGTGTTTTCGGAAATTCAAGACTGTACTGCGCCCTGCCATTTTCTATTGCCATAACAAGGTCTGCGGCAAAGGTCTTGTCCTTTTTGGCAGAGTAGAAGTCTTTTGCATAGGTACGTCCTTTCTTCAAAAGGTCAGTTGCCATCTTCTTTGTGAGCGTCTTTTTCATGCCGGAAAGGTATTTACTTTCTTTCCAGAGGGCAAATTTACAGTCCCGGTCAGAGCAATAGAAATTCAGCTTGCCTTCACAGACGGGCTTTCCACATACCGGGCAGTTCCCGATAGATACCTTATTATAAATAGGTGATTCCTGTACGGTCGGAATTTGCCGGAGGTCTGCCAGCATTCGTTTCAGCAATCCACCGATGCCCTTCATGAAGTCGGCGGGCTTTGTTTCGCCCCGTTCCATCCGCAGCAGTTCATTTTCCCACTCAGCGGTCATGCTTGCCGATTTCAGGTAATCCGGGATATTTGCGATTGCCGTAACCCCCTCTGCACTGGGAAGAATCTGCTTGCCTTTGCGTTCCACATAGCCGGAAGATACCAGCTTTTCCAGAATCGCTGCACGGGTCGCAGGTGTTCCCAGTCCTTTCTTTTCCGTGTCTTTTTCAAACTCCTTGTTGCCTGCGCTTTCCATTGCAGAAAGCAGGGTGTCTTCGGTAAATGCTTTCGGCGGAGATGTAAAGCCCTGCTTTTTCTCCGCGCTCACCACAGGAATCACCTCGCCCTGTTCCAGTTTCTTGGGGAATGCCATATCCTTGCTTTTTTCCTGTTCTGCAAGCGGAACAGGCATTGCGGTATGCCCTGCCTGCAAAACATTTTTGTATTTTGCAGTGAATTTCCTGTCCTGACAGCATACTGTTACCAGAACATCTTCATAGATGTATGGCGGCTGTACTGCCTGTTGCATCTTCCAGACGATGAGAGCAAAGACCTTTTCCTTATCCCCGGACAGGCTGTTTGACCCACGCTTGCAGCTTTCCAGTGTCGGCAGAATCGCATGGTGGTCAGTGACCTTTTTGTTATTGACCACCTGCTTTACTCCATCTGCTTCGCCGCCATAGTGTTTGAGCAAATCTGCCATGGTCTGCTGCATATCTTCCGTGATGTACTGGCTGTCCGTTCGCGGGTATGTCACCAGCTTTTCTTCGTACAATTCCTGTACGATCTTCAAAGTCTGACTGGCGGTAAAACCATAATAGCGGTTAGCTTCTCGCTGCAAGGTCGTTAAGTCATACAGCTTCGGCGCAGACTGTTCTTTCCGTTTGCGCTCGATGCTGCCAACTACGGCACACTGTCCATCACAAGCTGCCTGCATGGTATCCGCATCCTGCTCCTGTGCCATCCGTTCCGATTCTGCCACGATGCCATTTCCTGTGATTTCTACTTTGTAATACGGCTCTTTTACAAAGTTCTGGATTTTGTTCTGCCGTTCCGTCAGCATTGCCAGTGTCGGAGTCTGCACCCGTCCAATGGTCTGCCGCCTGCCGTATTTCTTGGTAAAAGCCCGTGTGCCATTCATACCAATCAGCCAGTCTGCCTTTGCCCTGCACTCCGAAGCGGCAAACAGGTTGTCATACTCTGCGCCATCCTTTAAGGAATCAAAGCCCTGCTGGATAGCGGAATCTTCCATGCTGCTAATCCACAGCCGTTTGACCGGGAGTTTGCCGCCTGCCAGACCGTACACACGGCGAAAGATTGCTTCGCCCTCACGCCCTGCGTCGCAGGCATTTACCACATAATCAAAATCTTTGCTTCGGAGGAGCTCTAGCAGGATATTGAAATGCGCTTTCTTATCTTCCGAAACCAACAATTTCCATTCTTCCGGGAGAATCGGAAGATCATCAAACCGCCAGCTTTTATAGCGTTCATCGTAATACTCCGGGGCTGCATACTCTGCCAGATGCCCCAGACACCAGCTCACCACGCAATCCCCACCCTCCAGATACCCGTCCTCATGTTTGTATGCACCGATCACTTTCGAGATGGAACGTGCCACACTCGGCTTTTCTGCTATCACAAGATATTTCATGTATCCTCCTGCTTG
>ENA-OUQF01000881-OUQF01000881.1-human-gut-metagenome-genome-assembly--contig:-NODE-881-length-20284-cov-11.405952_pt1 | contig 20284 bp, 20 predicted proteins | sample MGYA00237947_ERZ548826 | MGnify/ENA primary metagenome ERZ548826 (study PRJEB26490, sample SAMN05194701) | human gut metagenome | biome: terrestrial biome; feature: human-associated habitat; material... | reverse complement strand
CGAGAATACCATCTTCTAAAAAAAGGCGGCGAAGCCGCCACGAGAGCCCTGAACCTTGAACCCTGAACCCTGAACCAATTGAAAGCAAAGTAAAAAAGGGGCTGTGAAGAAATGAGGATTCATTTCTTCACAGCCCCTTTTTGGTTGAGATCAGTCCAGATCAGTCCAGATGGAAACGGTAGCCGGAGCCCCAGACGGTCTCGATGCGTTCATAGGGATGACCGGCGGCATTTTTCAGCTTGTCACGCAGACGGTTGATATGGACGGTGACCGTTGCGGGTTCACCGATGGGATCGAAGCTCCAGATCTTTTCAAAGAGCTGCTCTTTTGAAAAGACTTCATTCGGATGCTGCACGAGGAAGAAGAGCAGGTCGAATTCTTTGCCGGTGAGCGGTACCTCCTTGCCCTTCAGGAAGACCTGACGGGCTTTCGGACGGATATTGAGGTCGCCGACATAGAGGCCCTGTTCTGCCTGCGGATGGATGGTATCCGTCTGGGTGAGGCGTTTGTGGGTGGCGAGCTGCGCGCGCAGGTGCGCCATGAGCACGGTGCCGCGGAACGGTTTCACGATGTAGTCATCCGCGCCGAGACCGAGACCCCGGACGATGTCAGCGTCTTCGGTGCGGGCGGTGGCGAAAATGATGGGCGCATTCGTGCGTTCTCTCATTTTGCGGCACAGAGAGAATCCGTCTTCTCCCGGCAGCATGACGTCCAGGATGATGGCGTCGATCTCGACCTCATCCATGATTTTCAAGGCTTCTTTGCCATCGGAAGCGACATAGGGCTGATACCCGGAGCCTTCGAGAAAGTCACGCTCCATATCAGCAATTTTCGGTTCATCTTCTACAACCAGTACTTTGATCATTGTGTGTTACTCCCTTCTGCCAGCGGGATCTCAAAAATTAATTGCAAGCCATTGTTGTTGACCGCCGAGTAGCGGCCTTTGTGTGCGGTGATGATCTCTGCCACGATGGCAAGTCCCAGACCGCTGCCGTTGCTGGTCTTGCTGCGGGCTTCGTCCGTGCGGTAGAAGGCTTCGAAAATGTGAGGCAGCTTCTCCTTCGGGACGCCCGGTCCATCATCGGTATACATGAATTTGGCGTATTTCCCCTTGACATGGAGGGAAATACGTACTTCGGAAATATCCTTATCTCTATATTTTATCGTATTTGTTAGTAAATTGAAAATAATTCTTTGAAATTCTTTTTCATCCACCATTGCGATGAGCGAGTCATCCATGTCATAGGTCACATGCACCTTTCGGGAGTCGAGGTAATCTTGGTCTTCTGCAATGAAGCTGCGGATGACCTTGCTGAAAGGGAGGGGCTGCGGATGACAGATGATGCGGCTCGTGGAGAGCTTGTTGTAAAGCGAGAGCTCTTCGATGAGGCGCGAGAGGTCATCTGCGCAGGAGGCGATCGAGTTCAGGTACTGCATCTGCTTTTCCTTCGTCCGCCCGAGTCCGAGCTGCAGAGCTTCGGTGTAGCCCATGATGGCTGTGAGTGGGGTCCGAAGGTCATGGGCGATACCGGAGAAAAGGATCTTGCGGCTCGTATTCGCATGCGCGCGCTCGGCGATACTGCTTCTAAGATTGGTCTGCATCGTGCGGAAGGTGTCGCACATCTGCCCGAGCTCGTCATCGCTGTAGTGATCGACGATGACATTGAAATTGCCATGCTGGATCGCTCGTGCAGCCATCGACAGCTGCTGGAGCGGGATCAGCATCTTGTTTCTGGTAATGTTGTAGAAATGGTAATTCATCCGGGCGGAGAGCGCGATGATGAGGAGCGTGATCACAGCAAAGGCACCGTAGACTTCGACCGAGTGATGCGGGTCATTCGCGGCAAAGTAGGTCGCAGAGAAAAGCAGCAGCACCAGTGCGGAGAAGACAGGGACGCAGATGAAGAGAAGGATCTGTGTCATCATCTGCTGCGTCAGCCCGTTCTTCGTCTTCTCGAAAAGAAGGGCGTCTTTGATGGTCTTTTCCATACAAGCCTCGATGAGGAAGGGGAGACTGCGGGGGCAATCTTGGCTACGAATGAAAGCCTCGCTTGAATTAGAAATGAGAAATGAGAAATGGTGGTGCGGCGCATAATAATATGGAAGCACCGCGGAATATAAATAGGGCGATGCCCGCTTTAGACGTTAGACTTTAGACATCAGACATCTGACGTCTATTTCCGAGTCTCCCAGTCTTTTAGTCTAATCCTTGATACCTAATCCCTAGTCACTAATCCCTAGTCCCTAATCACTCATCCTCAAATACGAGCTCTACGGGGCAGTGGTCACTGCCGTGGATCTCTGGGTGGATAGAGGCGCTTTGGATGGCCGGACGGAGGGGATCGGAGACGATGAAGTAGTCGATCCTCCATCCTATGTTCCGCTCGCGGGATTTTGCAAAGTAGCTCCACCACGAGTAGGCTCCCTTTTCATCCGGATGGAGGAAACGGAAGGAATCGGTGAAGCCTTTCTCCAAGAGGGCGTTCATTTTTCCGCGCTCTTCATCTGTGAAGCCTGCATTCTTATGGTTCGAAGCGGGATTGGCAAGGTCGATGTCTTCATGGGCGACATTGAGGTCGCCGCAGAGGATGACCGGCTTTTCCTCCGAGAGTCTTGTCATATAGTCTGCCATCGCATCCTCCCATGTCATGCGGTAGGAAAGACGCGTGAGGCCGCGCTGGCTGTTCGGCGTGTAGCAAACGATGAGATAGTGACTGCCGAAGTCGGCGGTGATGATACGCCCCTCCTGATCATGCTCCTCGATGCCAAGGCCATAGGTGACGGAAAGCGGTTCCTGCTTCGTGAAGAGTGCAGTACCACTGTAGCCCTTCTTCACGGCACTGTTCCAGTACTGGTGGTAGCCGGGAAGCACCATCTCGATCTGGTGCGGCTGCAGCTTCGTCTCCTGCAGGCACACGCAGTCTGCATCGAGTGCTGTGAAAGCGTCCATGAAGCCTTTCTTCATGCAGGCTCTGAGACCATTGACGTTCCAGGAAATATATTTCAGTGTCCCCATGGGTGTTCTCCTTATTCGGGAATGATTCCAATATCATGATAAAATAACTATAATATAAATCAATTATACACCATGAGGCAATGGTATGGATAGATGTCGATATAGGGGGGCAGTGACCCAGAGAGATCGCTCATCATTTGCAGCGAGGCGGTGGATGGAAGGAAAAGGGAAGATCCATCGCCATTTCTCATGGGGGGGAGGCCTTCCCGGGGGCCATGGGGCGGCCACTCTCCTCTTCATTTTATGCTATAATAAAGGCAATGCCACGTGGGCAGCTGTTGCAAGCAAAGAAGGAAAGGATGAAACCTGATGAAGAAAATTGTTGTGACTGTTATTGGTGCTGACCGTGTCGGCATTGTCGCCGGTGTAGCAAAACAGCTGGCGGAAGAGAACGTGAATATTCTTGATATTTCCCAGACCATCGTGGACGGGATCTTCGATATGATCCTGATGTGCGATATGGAGAACGCCGCATATTCCCTCAAGGAGATCCAGGATCATATGGGGAAACAGGGCGAAGCGCTGGGGGTAGAGATCCGTGTCCAGCTCGCTGACATTTTCTATGCTATGCACCGCATCTGAAAGGAGACACCATGCTTGATATAGAAGACATTCTGGCAACGGAGCGCATGTTTGACCAAAACAAGCTCGATGTGCGTACCGTTACCATGGGGATCTCTCTCCTTTCCTGCGTATCCGATGATGAGAAGACCCTTTGCGACAAGATCTACGATACCATCTGCCGGAAGGCAGAGCATCTCACCGAGGTCACCCATGACATTTCCAGAGAATACGGTGTGCCGATCATCAACCGCCGCATCTCGGTGACGCCGATCTCTTTGGTGGCGGGCGGGCTTACGACGGCCAGCTATGTGCCGATCGCAGAGACACTGCAGCGCGCAGCTGACACTGTCGGCGTCGATATCCTGGGCGGCTTCTCCGCTCTCGTCGATCGCGGCATGAGTGCTTCGGACAAGAAGCTCATCGACTCCATTCCGGAGGCACTCGCTGCCACGAAGAGCATCTGCAGCTCGGTTGCTATCGGTTCGACCAAGGCTGGCATCAATATGGATGCGGTGAAGCGCATGGGCGAGGTCGTGAAGGAAACGGCAGAGCTCACGAAGGACCAGGACGCCTATGGATGTACGAAGCTCGTCGAATTCTGTAATGCGGTCGAAGATAATCCCTTCATGGCCGGCGCTTTTCACGGTGTGACGCAGGGAGATACCGCGATCCATGTCGGCGTCTCCGGCCCGGGCGTCGTGAAGCGTGCGCTCGAGGATGTGAAGGGCGCCCCCTTCGAAGTCGTGGCCAAAACGATCAAGAATACGGCATTCATGATCACGCGTCTTGGTCAGCTCGTCGCAGAAGCAGCGACAGAGCGTCTCCATGCGCCTTTCGGCATCATCGACCTTTCGCTGGCTCCGACCTCGGCTGTCGGTGACAGTGTCGCAGCAGTCCTCGAAGAAATGGGCCTTGAGAGCTGCGGCGGTCCCGGCACCACGGCGGCTCTCGCGCTCCTCAATGATGCTGTCAAGAAGGGCGGCCTCATGGCCTCTTCGAGCGTCGGCGGACTTTCCGGCGCTTTCATCCCGGTCAGTGAAGACCTCGGCATGATTGAAGCCGTTCAGAGAGGCAGCCTGTGCCTGGAGAAGCTCGAAGCCATGACCTGCGTCTGCTCTGTCGGCCTTGATATGATCGCCGTCCCGGGTGATACCAGCGCATCCACCCTCTCTGCGATCCTTGCCGATGAAGCAGCGATCGGCATGATCAATAACAAGACCACCGCTACCCGTCTCATCCCGGTACCGGGCAAGAAGCCGGGCGACATGGTCCAGTTCGGCGGCCTCATGGGCTATGCACCTGTCATGGGGATCAGCAAGTTCAAGGCAGACGAATTCGTAGCAAGAGGCGGCAAGATCCCCGCTCCGCTCCGCAGTCTGACAAACTAGGGAAACACTGATTAAATAGTTATTCGATTTTACTCTTATATTTTCATGCAATGCAAGGAATACTCCGACGCGAATAGCGAGCTATTTAAGGAGGAGTATGACGAAGCATTGCATGAAAATACATGTGAAATCGAATTCTGCGATTTAATCAGCGTTTCCCTAAGAAATGGCAAGCAAAAAGCACCGGCAAGTGTCGGTGCTTTTTTGCGTGGTGGACTTAAGGTCACGCGGGATCTTGGGGGGAAAGGCTGCTCTCCGAGAAAAGATGTCTCCCGCTCTCTAGTCCGATCCCCGATCGGCGGATTTTTGGAACTTCCAATGATAGAGCCCCATGCATATGATGGCGGAGAGAAGGGAGCCCATCGGTGCAGCAAGGCCCATCGGAGACAGTGTTTCGGGGAAGAGGAGGATGGCGAGGTAGGTGCCGGGGACGCGGACGGTGACGATCGAGATCATATTGTGCAGGAAGGAGTAGATCGATTTCCCATAGGCAGAGAAATACCCCGAGAAGCAGAAGTGGATGCCGGCAAAGATGCAGTCGATGACATAGGTACGGAAGTATTCACCTCCAAGGCGCACGACTTCCGGCTCATGGCTGACGAAGAGTGAGATGACCCACTCGGCGCAAAAGTGGACGACGAGGGTCGTAAAAAGGCCGAAGATGATGCATACACGGATGCCGTAGCGGAGCGCCTGCCGCCCGCGCTCATCGTTTCCGGCGCCTCGATTCTGTGCGGCGAAGGCGGCGACGGTCGAGAGCATGGCAGAGGGGACGAGAAAGAGGAAGCTGATGATCTTCTCCACGATGCCGACTGCGGCGGCGACTTCAACGCCGCGGCTGTTTGCGATGGCGGTGATGATGAGAAAGGAGATCTGGATGAGCCCGTCCTGACAGGAGATGGGAAGACCTATGGCAAGGAGCGTCTTCATGCGGAGGGCATCGAAGGAGAAGGACTTCTTCGGGAAGGCAAGGCCAAGGTCGGCGCGGGCGAGGTACAAGAGGCAGAGGATGACGGAGGCGGCCTCGGAAAGAATGGTGGCTGCGGCTGCTCCGGCGGCTCCCATCGCCATGGGGCCGATGAAGATATAGTCAAGCAGGAGATTGATGAGACCGGCGAGAGCGATAAAGTACATCGGCGTCCTTGTATCGCCAAGCCCGCGGAAGATGCTGGCAAGGACATTATAGGCGACGATGAAGGGGATGCCTGCAAAGCAGATGAGAAGGTATGCCCTTGTATCCTCCCAGGCTTCCGTCGGGGTCTTCAGCCAAGAGAGGATAGGATCGATCGAAAGGAGGAGGAGTACGGTGCTGACGAGGCTGAAGAGGGCAAAGAGCAGCACCGAGCTTCCGATGCAGCAGGAGGCTTCCTTCCGATCTCCGCCGCCCACCGCGCGGCTGATGGAGACGGTCGTCCCCATGGCGAGCCCGACGATGATGACGGTCAGCATGTGCATCAGCTGGCTTCCGATGGAGACGGCCGTGATCGGTGCGGCGCCATTGAAGAGACCGGTGATGAAGAGGTCGGCCATGCCGTAGAACGTCTGCAGAAAACAGGCGAGAAGGTAAGGGATGGCGAAAGCCATCATTTGGGGGAGCAACGGCCCTTGGGTAAGATTGATTCCGGTCATAGGATTCTCTTTGTACAATGAATAGCCTGCCGCCTCTCACGCAGGCGGTTGTTTCATGGAGATAATCATATCACAGGTGAGGCGCTTGCGACATATGGCTTTCTCAGGCGGTTTTTGCGCATATTTGCATTTTTTCTGTCTCTGCTATAAGATGAAGACAAATGAGGTGATTGGTATGTACATGACAGCGCAGCGTAAGCGTCTTTTTCAATTCTTCAATGATCATCCGGATGCTTCCTTTTCCGCCAGAGACATACAGGCTCTGCTGAATCGGTCAGAAGCGTCTGCGATCAGTCTGAGTGCGGTGTATCGCAATCTGGCTTCTTTGACAGAGGCCGGGCTGATCTTGAAATCGGCGGCCAGTGATGGACAAGAAACATTGTATAGGTTCGTCGGGGCGGATGCCTGCCGGGATGAGCTTCATATGACCTGTCTTTCGTGCGGACAGACGACCCATGTAGACCATGCGACAGCGCGTGCTCTCGCGCAGGCCTTGGCGGGCAATGATGAGTTTCAGATGAATCTGGGGCAGACCACCATTTACGGCTTATGCAAAAAATGCCGGGAAAAATAATTTGTTTCTTACACAAAGAAGGACCCATTCGGGTCCTTTTAAATTTGAGAAAATTTCGCAAATCTGTTGACAAAAAGGCGGGAAGCGATTATAATGAGGTTCAGATTTGCGAAAGTGTCGCAAATCTTCACAATAGTTTCTGCTTTCGAAAGAGGGGCAGCCGGAGGGGCTGCTATTGGTTTTGCGGATGCAGTATGCTGCAAGATCATGGCGGAGCGCATTGCCTGTCCACAGGCAACGCGAGAAAGAACCCTTTTCGTCTCCGGTCACGTGTCATTCCTGCTTTCAACCGTAAAGGAGTTCTTACTATGAAAATGAAAAAAATAGGTCTTTTCATAGCGACGCTTGCCGCTTGCCTGACGCATGTGAGACGATTCCTTCCCTCGTATCGTTTCATAGCGACGCTTGCCGCTTGCCTGATAGGCGGCGTTGCATTGACAGGCTGCACGCCGGGGCAGAAGTCAGCTGCTTCTGCGCCGCCGGAAAAGAAGATTCAGATCGTATGCACCAATTTCCCCAGTTATGATTTTGCAAGGCATATCGTAAAGGATCATGGCGAAGTCACCATGCTGGTGAAACCCGGTACGGATGTCCATAGCTTTTCTCCCTCGCCGAAGGACCTGAAAGCGGTGGCTGACAGTGACCTTCTCATTTATACGGGCGGTGACTCTGATGAATGGGTAGGGAAGATACTGGATGCGACCGGCAAGAAGCCCGGGAGCGTATTTCGGATGATGGATGCCGTGAAGCTGTCTGAAGAAGAACATCCGGAAGGCATGCAGCCCGAAGAGGAAGCAGAAGAGAGTGCAGAGAAAGAGGAGGGCCCGGAAATGGATGAGCATGTATGGACCGCTCCTGCCAATGCCATTGAAATTGTCAAAAAATTAAATGCTTCTATTTCCAAGCTGGATGGTGCGCATGCGGAAGAGTATCAGAAGAATACAGAGGTGTATACGAAAGAGCTCACCGATCTGGATCAGAGCTTCCGTGATGTGATCGATCACGCAGATAGAAAAGAGATCATCGTGGGAGATCGCTTCCCCTTTCTGTACTTTGTGAAGGAGTACGGTTTGACATATTATGCGGCTTTCCCGGGATGCGCCAAGGATACGGAAGCCGATCCGAAGACCATTGCCTTTTTGATCGATAAGGTCAAGGCGGATCAGATTCCCGTGATCTTCCATATCGAATTGTCCAATCAGCAGATGAGCCGCTCCATTGCAGAGGCGACAGGAGCCAAAGAGAGACAGCTCAATTCCATTCATAACGTCACGCAGAAAGATTTTGATGCCGGCGTCACCTATGTGGATCTGATGAAGCGGAATGTCAAGACCTTGAAGGAGGCATTGAATTAAATGAGTGTATTGGATTGTAGGGATCTTTCTTTTGCATATGAAGGAAGACCAGTGCTGTCGCATGTGAATTTTTCTTTAGAAAAAGGGAGCTATTTGGGCATCATCGGAGAAAATGGCTCCGGTAAAAGCACTCTCGTCAAAGGGATCCTGGGGCTCAAAAAACAGGCGGCAGGTGAGATCCGTCTCCATTTGCCGGACGCGCAGAAGGGGATGGGCTACCTGCCGCAGCAGCAGACCATGAAAAAGGATTTTCCTGCCAGTGTGTGGGAGGTCGTATTGTCCGGCAGGCTGAGTCAGCTTTCCTTTCCTTATAGATACAGAAAAGTAGATCGGGAATACGCAGAGCATATGCTGCAGTTTCTATCCCTTTCCTCTTTGAAGAATCATGCATTCCGCGAATTATCGGGCGGACAGCAGCAGAGAGTGCTTCTGGCGCGGGCACTGGCGGCGGGCAGTCAGGTGCTGGTACTGGATGAACCGGTGACCGGGCTGGATCCTCGCATCACGGAAGAGATGTATGCCATGTTGGAACGATGCATTCACGAGTTGGGACTGACTATCATGATGGTATCCCACGATCTGCCCCGCGTGTTTCATGAGGTTCATCAGGTTTTGTATCTTGCGAAAGGGAAGCAGATGTTTTTCGGTGAGACAGAAGATTTTCTCAAAGAGCATCCCGAAGTCATACGGCAAGGAGGGATCCTGTGATGTCTGTTGTTCTGGAAATGCTGCAGTATCCATTTATGGTGCGTGCGCTGGTGGTGGGGGTCCTGATTTCGATCTGCGCTTCGCTTTTAGGAACCAGTCTGGTACTCAAAAGGTACTCAATGATCGGTGACAGCTTGTCGCATGTGGGCTTTGCGGCATTGGCGGTATCTTATGCCTTTTACCTTGACCCGCTGGTGGTTTCCATCCCCGTCACGATGGGAGCAGCTTTTCTTCTTTTGGAATTGAAGGAAAGCATGCGCATCAAAGGGGACGCTGCGACGGCACTTCTTTGCAGCAGTGCTTTGGCTGTGGGGGTTTTGGTCATTTCTCTCACCAGAGGGATGAATACGGATGTGTGCAATTACATGTTTGGCAGCATCCTTGCAATGAGCAGCGCGGATGTCTGGCTCACTTTAGCTGCGGGAAGCCTCATCATTCTTCTGTACATTCTCTTTTATCATCCTTTATTTGCCGTGACGTTCGATGAATCTTTTGCGACCGCTTCCGGGGTGCGGAGCCATTTCTATCATCTGGTCCTGGCACTCATGACGGCAGTCACGATCGTGCTCGGCATGCGCATGATGGGCGCGCTTTTGATTTCCAGCTTGATCGTATTTCCTGCCATTACGGCGATGCAGATCTGCCATCGGTATCTGACCACCATTTGGACATCCACGCTGGTGGGACTTGGCTGTTTTCTGGTGGGGATCACCCTTTCGTATGCATTGTCCATTCCCACCGGGCCCTGCATTGTCTTGATGAATCTGATCGTTCTTTTTGCAGTTATCTGTCTGCGAAAATGGAGAGAAAGAGGGCGTTGCGCTTGAAACGATGGGCTTTCTATCTGCTGCTGGGCATGCTTCCCGTACTGGGAGGTTGCGGCAGAGAGCAGGTAGCCGACAATATGATACTCACGCACAAAACGGTACAGGCGGCGCAAGGCAAAGCACCTCAGGAAGTAAAGCCTGTACCCGTGGAGCCGTCGGTCTTATCCAAAGGCATGGAGAAGGACAGCCAGGGAAATATCATTTACCCTTATTTTGAAATGAAGTATGATATCGCAAAGGATGAGAAGACATTTCCATATGACCATCCGGACATTGTGGTGGGCGATGCTCACTATATGACGCAGATCAACGACTGGTACATGCATTTTAACAATTATCATGACAAAACCGTGGTGATCGAAGGGTATTTTCTGACGATCAATGGGCATTATTTCATCGGACGCAATGGACCGACATGTCCTTACTGCACAGGCGGGTATGTGGATTTTGAATTCAATTCCCGACAGGATTTCACAGGCTATATTCATGGAGATACATGGATCCGGCTCTATGGGATCCTTCGTGAGGGAATGGGACATATTTCCAAAGACATCACTGCGCCCTTCTATCATTTGGAAGCGGTCAAGGTGGAAAAGATCCCTTATAATGGGAAAGGAACCATTGCTGATTGAGAAAAGTACGGCTTTATGCACGGGAATAGCGATCGGCACTTGCAAGAAACACTGCTGCCTTACCGGCAGTGTTTTTTTCTTTTGAAATACGTGTAGTAAAGAGACCGATATATATGATAAAATAATGTAGTTATTTTCTTGTTCATGAATATTTTACAAGGGTCATTAGAATGAAACAGACAGATACAAAATCATCCAAAGACGTAAAGCAGACAGATAGTCCTGGCCACTGGAAGATCTGGTGGGCGATCGCGACGCTGGTGCCTTTTGGCTTTTCCTTTTTTCTTTCCTGGTATTTCGGTGCGCCGGGCGGATTTGAGCTTTCTTCGCAGGTGAAGGTCTTCCTGCTCTTCCTGCAGGTCGGTTTTGTGACGGCCTATTTTATCCGGCACCGCTTGACGCGGGCAGCCGTGCATCTGTGGATCACCATCGGCTTTTTGTGGCTGCTCTCACTCATCGTGCCGTACCTTTCGACGCAGACGGACGTGGTGCTCGACATGTCGGATATGTCAGGTGAGCTCTCTGCGCCGCTCTATCTGTTCATCTCCTGCCTCTCTGCAGCATGGATCCTACCGGGGAAATGGCGCATGATCGCGCGCATCGCGTGCGTCGTACTGATGCTCCTTTATGTGGGCATCCAGTTCACGTATGTGGGCTACTACTTCATCACGCATTCTCTGATCTCCATCAATATGCTGCTGGCGCTCGCGCAGACGAATCTTGCCGAGACGAAGGAGTATATCGATGTGAATATCCCGTATGCCGAGCTTATCCTGGGGACGCTTGCGATCCTCATCCTCGCGTGGCTCATCTTCCACAGCAGCCGTTTCTCCTTCAATGGCCGCCTTCCCGTATCCAGAAAGGCGTGGTGGGCGATGGCGCTGCTCTTCCTTGTGAATGTCGGTCTCTGTTGTCTGTCCATCGGGGCGACGCGACTTGCGCATGTGTACTATGAGACCTACGAGACGCTTTCCAGCTTCTCCGATTTCCAGACGATGGTGGAGAAGCGCCGCCACATGTCGATCAAGGATCGCGTCCTTGCCGCGCAGCTCAAAGCGGCGCCGGACGGTGTCTACGTCCTCATCATCGGCGAGTCTCTGACGCGCGATCACATGGGTGTCTATGGCTATCACAGAAATACCACGCCTTTCCAGACCGAAGCGGCCGCAGACTCGCACTATACCTTCTTCAATCATGCCTATTCCTGCTATACACAGACCGTCCAGGTCCTGACCGAAGCCCTGACGGAGAAGAACCAGTACAATGATATGGAGCTGGTCGATGCCTACTCCATCATTGACATGGCAAGGCAGGCCGGCTTCCATACCACATGGATCTCAAACCAGTCCCGCTATGGTGTCTGGGATACGCCGATCGGTGCGATCGGAAGCGCCTGTGATGATCAGTACTGGATCAACCAGTATGTCGGCACAGATGTCGTGACGAAGGACTACGATACCGCCCTCATCCCCTATCTGCGTAAGGTCGATCCGAAGAACCGGCGCCAGCTCGTCGTCGTCCACCTGATGGGCAGCCACGTCAGCTACTGGGACCGCTATCCGTCCGAGTTCTATCACTGGCCGGAAAGCCTGGGAAAGGCACGATCGACGGCTGACGTCATGAATGATGAGTATGACAACTCCGTCCTCTTTAACGACTACGTTGTCGAAAGCATCATGAACGAAGCCGTGAACTACATGAAGGCAGACACTGTCCTCTACTTCTCTGACCATGGGGAGCAGGTCACTGAGCGTCCGGGGCATAATGCAGACCAGTTCGACTACACGATGGTACACATCCCCTTCTGGATCTACACCTCGGATGACTACCAGAGGAGCCACCCGCGCACCCTGAAGACCATGTGGGAAAGAAGAAATATGCCATTCACCAATGACATGCTCTACGATACCTTCATGGGTCTCATGGGACTTACGGCGACTCGCTACGATGAAAAGTCCGACATCCTTTCCCCTGCCTTTGATAAAGATGTGTCGACGCTCATGACCATGTACGGCAATGTAATGGTCAGAAACGATACCGAGCAGCTCGGAAGCAGCAAGGAGGCAGAGGACGAGCGCTGGAACAATGAAATCCATCGCCGCCGCCTCTTTGCTCCGTCTTTCGACTGGAGCCGGTATCAGCCTGTCAAGATCGCGGGAGAAGAGATCCCCGATGTACCGAATGCGGGAGCAGGGCAGTAGAAATAGGTTTTGAGGGTTCGCCCTTTGATTCCGCTTGAAAGCTTCACTTGAATGAGAAATTAGAAATGAGAAATGCGAAATGGTGGTGCGGCGCAAAAAATAATGAAACGCCGCAGAATATAAATAGGGCGATGCCCGCTGGAGATGTCAGATGCCAGGCGTCAGATGTCTAATGTCTCCCAGTCTTTTAGTCTAATCTCCAGTCACCAGTCACTCCTAATCCCTAATCCCTAATCCCTAATCACTTTACTTTATCCCCGAAAGGAGTCTCCCATGCGTCTCAGACGTAAACCCTGGATCGAAGAAGCCATCAAAAATTACACATCCATCCTCTTTTTGGAGGAACCGACAGACATGAAAGGCAAGTGGGAGACACAGTTTCCCCGTCCGGAGCAGCCGCTCCATGTAGAATTCGGCACCGGCAAAGGCCAGTTCATTTCCGGCATGGCCGCGCTCCATCCTGATGTGAATTACATCGGCATGGAGGTGCAGGAAGGCGTCATCTACTATGCCGCACAAAAGACTGCGGAGAAGGATCCGCCGGTAGACAATGTCCGTCTTATTTTAGGCGATGTGAGCGAGATCCTGAATATTTTTGGGGAAGGCGAAGTCGATGTGATCTACCTCAACTTCAGCGACCCATGGCCGAAGAAGCGCCATGCCAAGCGCCGCCTCACCTATCGTGATTTCCTGAAACGCTACGCCGTCATTTTAAAAGAGGGCGGTGAGATCCGCTTCAAGACGGATAACAAGGATCTTTTTGACTTCTCCGTCGAAGAATTTGAGGCCATGGGCTGGCAGCTTTCGGACGTGACCTATGATCTTCATGCCGCTCCCGTCCCCGGGGATGTGGAGACAGAATATGAAGAGAAGTTTTCCAGAAAGGGGAACCTCATATGTCGTCTCGTAGCGAGATGTCCCTGAAGGATACGAAGTATGTGCCCGAGTGTCTGAAATGGATGCTCATCGCGGCCGCCATACTGATCGCCATCGGGGCGATGAATGTCTATAATGCCACCTACTATATGAATATGGCGGCAGGCGATGGGCCGTATGCCCACTTTTTGAAGCATATCACGATCCTTGCAGGAAGCCTGATCCTTGGCGCCGGGGTCGCAAAACTGCCGAAGGGCTTCATCCGCGGTGGCGCTGTCATATGGGTCGGATTCACCCTGGTGCTGCTCCTCCTCGTTGTTGTAGCCGGGCATCGGGCGAATGGGGCGACCCGCTGGATCATGCTCGCGGGCTTCTCTCTCCAGCCGTCTGAAGTCGCGAAAGTGACCGGCCTGATCTGGGCGGCATCCTTTCTAGCCAAGCGCATACGGAAAGGAGAGAAGATCACGCTCGTCAAACGCTTCTTTCGTCCGTTCTTCCATTTCGCGGATCGGAAGAAGAAAGAAAATACCTTCCGCTCTATGATCGGATACTATCTGCCGCTCTATGGACCGTTTGCGATGGCGCTTCTCGTTCTTGCACAGCCAGACATGGGGACAGCGGGGATGATCGTGCTCTTTCCGCTGCTCCTCTATGTTTTGGCAGGGCTTCCGCTTTTCGAGCTCTTCTTAGGCGTGGGTGTCGCTGTATTCACTTTTGTCCTTCTCGTCATTGCAGAGCCCTATCGCATGAATCGTGTGATCGTGCTGTGGGATCCTTTCATGTATGCAGGAAATCTCGGCTATCAAACGGTGCAGAGCCTCATCGCTGTCGGCTCCGGCGGCTTCTTCGGACAGAGCATCGGCGAAGGCATGTCGAAATTTCTCTACCTTCCCGAGCAGTACACCGACTTTGCCTATGCCGTCTTCAGTCAGGAATTTGGCTTCATAGGCTCTGTTTTCGTCCTCATTCTCTACCTCGTGTTTCTTCTTGCGGGATTCTCCGCAGCCAGGAAGCTGAAGGAGACCTATGCGGCTCTTCTCGTCTACGGACTCACCCTGCTGATCTCCGTGCAGGGCATCGTCAATATCGCGATGGTCATCGGCTGCTTTCCGGTCACCGGCATCCCGCTGCCCTTCATCTCTTATGGCGGGTCCTCGCTCCTCATGAATATCATCTCTGTCGCACTCATCTACGGCACCACGGTGCAGAGCCTTCGTGAGACAGATCTGGAGGAGCGAAAGCGCCGGATCGCACAGATGGAAGGGCGCGGGTGAGGAACTGCTGACCGGGGATCTCCCGGAAGAGGCTTCCTCAGGCGCTGCACCGCATACCATTTCGAGAGCTTCCCGGAGGCTGGTATGAAGTATAATGAAAATGACACGCTCGATGTGCTGACCCGGCGTCTTTCCTTGGCCGCTGCCGAGGGAAAAGGGATCTGTTTTCTTCCTGTGGGCTCCGTGAAGGGGGAGGGAGTGACAGCTCTTTGCCGGGCTGTAGAGGAGATCCGAAAGAGAACCGAGAAGCCTCTTACGATCCTTGCACTGACCATGGACATGGTCGCTATGGGGCGTATGGCACTTGCCATCAAGGCTTGCGGCTTCGAAGGCGCGGCGATTTGTAAGCAGGACGGGATGCGCTTTCTTGCGACCGTGCATGGCGGGAAGCTTTCCGCGGAGCGGCTTTCCCCGTCTGACCTTGCATTTCCCGAAGAGAACGAATGGACACCCTACCATGAGATGGCTTTTTATCTGGGGATCACGCTCTATGCGGCAGGGATGGAAGAGGCGCTCCTTCCCGCGATGGATCGGGCAAGACACATGGCGAAAGAGCTTTTGAAGGACAAAACGATTTGATTTTATGGGATAATGAATGAAAATAAAGAGTGAAGGAAACGCTGATTAAATCGCAGAGTCAGATTCCACAAGAATTTTTATACATGACTTCGTCATAGCCTTCCTTAAATAGCTTGCTATTCGCGTCAGGCTATTCCTCGTCATGTATAAAAATTCAAGAGTAAAATCTGACAACGATTTAATCAGTGTTTCCTAAACAAGCAAAAAGCCATGAGAAACGGCGATTCTCATGGCCTTTTGTTTGTTTGTTTACATTCCCCTTTATAAATTTGACTGTACGATGATAGATGGGTTACCAATTCTTTTATATAATTTATTTATAAAGAGGTCGCGCTTCGCAAGGGGTTCGTATGTCTAGCAAGGTTCATATAGGTAAGGAAACGCTGATTGCAGCGTAAGACGATGGAGTCCGTGTTTCCTGAGGAGGAGCACGGAATGAAACAGTCAAGATCTGCTTTGGCCTGATCGGCGGCCTGGCGCTTTTCCTGTACGGCATGAATATGATGAGTGATGCCCCGCAGAAAACTGCCGGGGAGCGCATATCGGTCGCAGGGGTCAGTGACTCCTCCTGCCATGCCGTGCATCCGCTGTCTATTTCAGATATTTCTTCCCGAGCTTCCATGTCAGAGCCAGCGACTGCTGGAGCAGGAAGAAATGGAAAGCCCGCATGGGGTGCAGGAGCCAGAAGGCCTTCGTGATGGGAGCAAGTGCCTGCCAGCCTTCTGCCTCTTTCTTTGTCGGTGTATATGCCTCCTGCCTTGCATTCAGCCCCTTGGCAAGGAATGCGCCCAAAAGTGCGAGCAGGATCATTTTGAAAATGCCATTCTTGTTATTCACGATCATCACCTCTATCCGTATCATACCAAAGGGGAGAGCGTTAGGCAAGGTGTGGTAAGATAGGTAAAGGTTCAGGGGAAAAATGAGGATTGAGGGAGGCGGGCGGCGGCTTCGCCGCAATTTTGATAGCGATTCGCGCCGTTGTCATTTCGAGCGAAGTCGAGAAATCTCTATTGCAGTACGGAAATCAGCACGTATGCGCTATTCTAGGGAAACGCTGATTAAATCGCAGAGTCAGATTCCACAAGAATTTTTATACATGACTTCGTCATAGCCTTCCTTAAATAGCTTGCTATTCGCGTCAGGCTATTCCTCGTCATGTATAAAAATTCAAGAGTAAAATCTGACAACGATTTATCAGTATTTCCCTAGAAACGATGTCTTGGTGCTGCGTTTTTCTGTTATCTCGCAATTACTACTTACTGGTGTGCAATAAAGATCGAGGGCTACGCTCGAGATGACGATATGGGATAATCCCAGTCACCAGTCACTCTTATACCCTGAACCGTTAGACTACGAATTTTTCAGAAAAGGAGCATTCACCATGCACATCATTCTGGCATCCGCATCCCCGCGTCGGCGGGAGCTCATCCATCAGATCGGCTGGACGGAAGACGTCCTGCCCTCCTCCTTTCCAGAAGCAGAAACGCCGGAAGAGGCGAAGACACGTATTTTTGAATTTCCCGAGAGCGTACAGCAGATTCTTTCCTGCAAAAAGGGAGCGGATCTTGTGACGCTTTTCAATGCCTGTGGGAAGGCAAAGAGCATCTTTGAGGCAAAGGGGGCAGAGACAGCGATCGTTGCAGCCGATACCGTCGTGGTGCTGGATGAGGATATCCTTGGCAAGCCCAAAGATGAGGAGGAGGCGCGCCGCATGCTCCGCCGCCTCTCCGGACGGGCGCACGAAGTCAAGACCGGGCTTTCTGTCTATCATAAGGGCCATGTCCATCTTCATGTCGAGACGACGCGCGTCTATTTCAGAAAGCTCTCGGCTTTGGAGATCGATCGCTACGTCGCCACCGGTGAACCGATGGATAAAGCCGGCGCGTACGGCATCCAGGGCAAGGGCGCGATCCTGGTTTCTCGTATAGAAGGCTCCTATGACAATGTCGTCGGCCTTCCTCTTGCTCAGCTCTATGAGATGATGAGAGAGGAAGAGTAGAGCCAGTCCAGGAGGGCGAGGACGCAGCAGGGGACATCATGACAGGACGCCGCATGGAGGCCGCTTTTCCGGGAGGGAGAGTGGCATAGCTTTTCACCTGCATCAAAGCCCCTCCACCCGCCTTCGCATTTGGCGGAGCTGCCAGATGCGAGTCTTGCTTTTCTTTCCTTAACAAATTTCCTAAAATATGATATGGTAATACATACATATGGATCAGACTTTCCATAGAATTATCTTTTTTCTACCAACAAGTAATGAGCGATACTTTTCTTTTAGAGAGAGGAAAGAATCAGAAAAGGGGAATTGAACATGAAAGACATGAAAAAAACAGCGGCTCTTCTGGCGGCTATGGCGCTTCTCGGCGTGGGCAGCGCAAGTGCGGCAGAGGCCGCTCCGATGTATGCCCTGAAGGGCATCACCGTCACTGCGACCCGCCAGGCGGAAAGCCTCAAGGATGTACCGGCGAATGTACAGGTCATCACCGAGAAGGACATCAAGCTGCGCAATGTACAGACTGCCTCTGATGCCGTTGCGATGGCGATGGGCATCTCTGCTTCGAACTCTGTCGAAGGCACGGTGAACCTTCGCGGCTATAGCTCGAAGAATATCCTTGTCCTTGTCGATGGACAGCAGATGAATACCGCGTGGAACGGCGATGTCGACTGGAACATGATCCCTGTCGAGAATATCCGTAAGATCGAGGTCGTCTCTGGCGGTCAGTCCGCTCTCTACGGCGGTCGTGCGGTCGGCGGTGTCATCAATATCATGACAAAGAGCGAGAAGCGTGACGGCGTCCACGGCTCTGCGGTCGTCAGCTATGGCAGCCACGGCACAGTGAAGCAGGCGTATGCCGTGCATGGGAAGAAGAACAAGCTGTCTTGGGGGACGTTTTATGAGAGCAAGCAGACGAATGGCTGGAAGAGCTATAACGTCTACCTGAGCCCTGAGAAGGCAGGCTCTCTTAACACAGCTGCCAAACTGGATCCCAGTGCTGATGGTGGTAAAGTCATTGGGAACCGCGGTCAAAAGTACGCGCTTTCTGAAAATTACGGTTTCAATCTTGGTTACGCTTTCAATGATGACCAAAAGCTGACCTATAAGTATACCCATGCCATCTATGACTGGCATTATGATGGCGGCGAATCATTCACTGGAACATGGGGGCAGAAATACACGTATGGAAATAATAAGACAGGTAACTTATATACGGCGGCTGATTTCCTTGGGGATAAAGGATGGCGTACATACAACATGCATTCTCTGACCTATAACGATCAGAAGAACAAAGTACATGCGCATTTCGGTATGACAGACTATACCAAAGATGGTTACACCAAACCGGATAAATCGGTCAAAGCAGAAGAGAATTTTAATGGGACAGGTTCAAAAACTTCATATCCATCCAGATCTTGGGATTTCGATATCAATAAACGCTGGACACTGGATGCGCATACCGTATTAGCCGGTTTTTCGTATGGAATGGATCGCTTTGATTATACGAGCTATACAGGAGTCTCTGATTGGAAAAACTGGTTTAGCACTGGAAAGGTAAATCAGAAGACAGGTGGCAAAGATAAGTACTGGGCTCTTTATGTGCAGGATAAATGGGCATTTGCTCCGAAGTGGACAGCCTACATTGGCGGTCGCTATGATCATTATACTAAGTATGACGGATACGATAATAAAAACAAATCAGTAGATATCACTGATTCGAAATCGTATTCTCAGTTTTCTCCGAAATTGTCCGTAGACTATGCATGGAATAATGATACCAATTTGTATCTCTCCTACGGAAAATCCTTCAATGCACCAATCCTGTATCAATTATACAGATATACACCGGGAATGGGTGCATCTGCTAAGCCCATTTATCCGAACCCGTCGCTGAAGCCTGAAACTACCGATACGTGGGAACTCGGGATGAAGAAAAAAATCAGTAAAAAGACGGATGTTCATGCGGACGTATTCTATGCGAAGACAAAAGACTATATCGATAAGCCCTTATTTCAGGATGGCAAGCAGTACCAGAACGTCGGCGAAGCCAAGACGCACGGCTTCGAGATCGCGGTGAACCAGAAGCACAGCGACAGCTGGACTTCCTACATCAATTACACCTGGCAGACGGGCAAGATCGATGGCGATAAGAACTACGACATCCCGCGTCACCTGCTCCATCTCGGCACGACCTTCCACAAGGATCCATGGACGGTGAACGTCGACGGCATGTTCATCTCCGATCGCACCGAAGCGGGTATGATTGGTGGACATTTCAAATCACGCGATGCGTACTTCCTCCTGAACCTCAATACAAACTACCAGTTCAACAAGAATTTCTCCATGCAGTTTGCGATCGAGAATGTCCTCGATCGCGAATATTTCGATGAAGATATTTCTACGAACCACTACTACATCGGTGATGGCCGCACCTTCACGCTGTCTGCGCGATATGCCTTCTAATTAGAAATGCAAAATAGCGGTATTTCCCGTACCGTCATTCTGAGCGGAGGAAAACGGAGAATGTGAGACCGCTGGTGCGCGGAACGCATGGGGGATGAGCCGAAGAATCTAAACGCGAGCAGCGTACGATGAACCTGCACCCCAACATAAAAAAGGGGCTGTGAAGAAATGAATCCTCATTTCTTCACAGCCCCTTTTTACTTTG
>ENA-OUQF01000880-OUQF01000880.1-human-gut-metagenome-genome-assembly--contig:-NODE-880-length-20294-cov-7.991452_pt1 | contig 20294 bp, 16 predicted proteins | sample MGYA00237947_ERZ548826 | MGnify/ENA primary metagenome ERZ548826 (study PRJEB26490, sample SAMN05194701) | human gut metagenome | biome: terrestrial biome; feature: human-associated habitat; material... | reverse complement strand
AGGAAGTTGTTGACCTGCTCTCGGACGAGTACGGATGGAGCGACAGCGTTTCCAACCTGTCCGCAAAATTACAGCGGGAAAGCATCCGATACAAGGAAGTATTGGAGCTTGCCGATGTGCTGGGATGCGACATTGTATGGCAGCAAAGGCGGGAGAAGTGATGCCCCCGGCAACAGCCCCTCGCATCTCCCGTCCCCATAGGCACACCGCAGTGTTGCCTATGGATGGCAGTGAAAGACGCTGCCAACGTCTGCAAGAAACGTTCCGCAGAACAGCTTCATGCAGACGGGCTGACCATGGGAAAAGTTGCAGACATTTTGCCTTGGTCAGCAGAGGTCACCGCAGTGACCGCACACCCCCTCGGGAGAGCCCACGGCACTTTGCAGCCAGAATGGATGAAAGTGTTATAGTGGGTTATTACACTTCCGCAGAAGTGCATCCCCGCAGCCCCGCCCGTCTGCTACTCTCGAAAGAAAGGAAAAAACCTATGGCAAGAAACGATGGAATTGACCGTACCTTTGCCCGTAACCAGGACTTGCCCACCCTCGACGATGTGGCGAAAGTTCAGGAGCATAACGAGCGAGAAAAAGACAGCTACTCCAATCAAGATATTGATACCACCCAGACCCACCGCAATGTCCACTTCAAGAAACCTACCGACAGCTATGCCGCCATGTTCGATCAGATGATTGCAGATGGTGTTATCTCCACCCGTGGTCTGAAAGCCGATGCGGTGAAATATGGGGAGCTGCTGTTTGATGTAAACTCTGCCTACTTCCACAACCACGGCGGCTATGAATATGCCAAACAGTTCTATGCCGATGCCTACAAAGCCGCCGTGGAGATTGTGGGCGGCGAGCAGTATATCCTCTCCGCTGTGATGCACGCCGATGAGCGCAACCGGGCAATGTCCGAAGCCCTGGGCGAGGATGTGTATCACTACCACCTCCATGTGGTTTATATCCCGGTGGTGGAAAAGCAAATCCTGTGGTCGAAGCGGTGCAAGGATGAATTCCTCCGGGGAACGGTAAAAGAAACGATCACACAGGTCAGCCGCAGTAAGAAATGGGAATCCAAACCCGTTCTCAATGAAGATGGCAATCCGATGTTGAACGCAAAAGGGAAAAAGATTTTGAAGTCGTCCTACAGTGTGCTGCAGGATGACTTTTTTAATTTCATGCGAGCCGCCGGATATACCGATGTGGAGCGTGGAGAGCGTGGCAGTACCGAGGAACATCTGACGGTGACACAGTTCAAGGTACAGGCCGAACAGCACCGCCTGGAAACTGTGACCGGACAGGTGGAACAGGCCGAGCAGAGTTTGGCGGATGCCAAGGCTGCTACGGAGAAGCAGAAAAAGAAACTGGAAGCTCTGCAAAAGGAAACCAAGGAAGCAAAGACCATTGCGCTGACGGTGCAGGATATTGAGGAAATGGGCAAGAAAAATGCCCTCACCGGAAATGTCTCGCTCACGCCGGATCAGTGCGATACACTCAAACGCTATGCGGTCAACGGCATTATTGCCAATGCTGACAATAAGCGTTTGAAAGAGAAACTGGCTTCTGCTGAAAAAACAATTTCCATCTGGAAACAGCGGTATGAAGCAGTAAACGAAAAATATATGGAACTGAAACAGAAAGCCCAGCCTTTCTTGGATGCGATAGAGATTGCGTCTGAAAGGGTTTGGGCTTTTGTTCATGCCATTCTCGCCAGAGGAAAGGAAACACAGGAACATAAGCACCCTGCCCGTAAGCGTAGGCAGGATATGGAAATTTAAGAAAGGAACTATTTGCCTATGAATAAAACCGTAGAGGAAATTAACAAGATGATTATGGAAGATGCCCCGATGGAAGAAATCAATGATGCCATCGGCTATATTGATATTTACTCCTGCTTCGACCCGATTTTTGAGCCGCCCATTGATTTTTTGGAAGAATGCCGCAAGCATTGGGAAACAGCGCAGTCTTCTTTCCGCAAAACCATTGAGCGTAAGATCGGGAACACATGGTATGTGATTGAAACAGAATGTGACGGGAATGAGCCGCTTGCCGACAAGGTAAAACGGCTCATTTTTTCTGACAAGGGGGTGATTTGTTAATGACTGCGACACAAAAGCATGATATAATTCCAGTACGCACAACGGTACTGTCGGCTGACCAACAACCGAAGGAGGATATTATGTTGGATCAGCAGAAAATTACCATTCTCTACTGTCGTTTGAGCAATGAGGATGCCCAAGATGGAGAGAGTAACAGTATCGCAAATCAGCGAGAGTATTTAACCCGATATGCCCGTGACCACGGGTATACAAACCTGAAAATTCTGGTGGATGACGGTTATACGGGGACGAACTTCAATCGTCCCGGTGTGCAGGAGGGCTTTGAGCTTGTCAAGCAGGGGCTTGTAGGCTGCTGGCTGGTCAAAGACCTCAGCCGATTTGGTCGTGACTATCTGACTGTTGGACAATATACGGATATTATCTTTCCGAGCTACGATGTCCGCTTTATCGCCGTAAATGACGGTGTGGACAGCAACCGGGGAGACAGCGAGGGCTTCGCCGCAATCCGTAATCTGTTCAACGAGTGGTATCCCCGTGATACCAGCAAGAAAGTCCGTGTCAGTTTGCGGCAGAGAGGAACCAGTGGGAAGCACATGGGTAAACCGCCCTACGGATACCGCTGTGACCCGGAGGACAAGGATCACTGGATTCTGGATGAAGAAGCGGCTCCGGTAGTCAAGCTCATCTTCGACCTTTGCATTGACGGCAAAGGCCCGGAGCAGATTGCAAGGATTCTGGAAGAAAAGCAGATTCTGACCGCAAAAGCTCTGTATGCCAAGCGAAAGAAAAAGCCGATGCCGGAAAGACCGTACCACTGGAGCAACCAGTCCATTGTAGGGATTTTGGAACGGCAGGAGTACACAGGCTGTACCTGCAACTTCAAGACTTATTCCAAGTCCTACAAGCTGAAAAAGCGGATTCCCAATGAGCCAGAGAATATGTTTTATCTGCCGGACACACAGGAAGCGATTGTATCTCAGGCACAGTTTGACAGGGTGCAGGAACTGAGGAAAAACAAACGCCGCCCCGCAAAAGCGGAACGGCAGGGATTGTTCTCAGGGCTTCTGTTTTGTGCCGATTGCGGCGGCAAGCTCCACTTTGCCACAAGCAAAAGCTTTGAGGGCAAGCAGGATCACTACGTCTGCAAAAACTACAAGAGCAACCGTGGTACTTGTACTGCCCACTATATCCGGGAAGATGTGCTTCGTGAAATCGTTCTGGAACGCATCCGGGCAGTCAATGAGTATATCCGAAGCGATGTGGACGGTTTTCAGGAGGAATGGCTGCAATGCCGCAGGACTGACCAGGAGCGCAGCATCCGGGATGACAAAAAGAAGCTGGAACAGGCAAAGAAACGCCTTGCCGATCTGGATGTCATCATCTCCCGGCTGTACGAGGACTATGTTCTTGGAAATCTCAATCAGGACAGATACAGAAAGATGTCTGCGGACTATGAAGCCGAACAGGAACGGTTAAAGCTCGAAATTGAAGTTATCGAAGAATGGGTGGAACAGCGGGAAGAAATGAATGACGGTCTGGATGCCTTTATCGCCCTGACACAGAAATATGTGGATGTGGAGGAACTGACACAGACCATCGTGAACGAGTATATCAAGAAGATCGTTGTCTATGCCCCGGACAAGTCCAGCGGCAAGCGCAAGCAGAAAGTGAAGATTTTTTTCAACTTTGTGGACGATGTGGATATTCCCGTTATTTCCGAGCCTATTGTCACACAAACAACCTATGAACGCAGAAAAACGGCGTGACCTTCTGGTCACACCGTTCTCTGCGACAAAATAGTTACTTGTCACTATTAAGCCTTATGTTTTCAAGGCTTTTTTTTTGTAAAATTGTTTCGCGGGGATCGTTTCCCTCCCTCCGTCCGCACGTGCGCTTTCACGCTTTTGCCAAAGGATTGTAAGGTGAAATATGAACACACCTGCCGAAATTTCGGACTTCCTATTGAAAAATCAAGCGCGATGTGCTATAATACAAGTAGGTTACAACAAAACGAAAAGGATGAACGATCGCCGAGGGCGATTTTTGAAAGGGCTTAGGTTAGTTTTGACTAACCAAAATGCAAAAATCTGAAAAGAGAAAAGAAAACCGAGACAAATACGGAGAAAGGCGGAGGAGAAAACGGAAAATGGGAAAGACTGCGGAAGTTTTTTGGGGAATACTGATCCCTTTTCTCGGCACGGTCGGCGGAGCGGCATGCGTTTTCTTCATGAAAAAAGCGCTCGGCGACGCGGTTCGGCGCGCGCTTGCGGGATTTGCCGCGGGGGTGATGGTCGCCGCTTCGGTTTGGAGTCTGCTGATCCCCGCGATCGAGCAGGCGCAATCGCAAAATTGGGGCGCGTTTGCGTTTTTTCCCGCGTTTTTCGGCTTTTGGATCGGCGTTTTGTTTTTGTTGGCGCTGGATCATCTGATCCCGCATCTGCACGTCGGAAGCGATCGGAGCGAGGGACCGAAAACGCGGCTTGGGCGAACGACCATGATGGTGCTGGCGGTGACACTGCACAACATCCCCGAGGGAATGGCGGTCGGCGTGATGTATGCGGGGCTTCTCGCGGGACAGTCCCGCATCACGGCGGCAAGCGCGCTCGCTTTGTCGCTCGGGATCGCGATCCAGAATTTTCCCGAGGGGGCGATCATCTCGATGCCGCTTCGGGCGGAGGGCGAGAAAAAGGGAAGAGCCTTTCTCGGCGGGGTAATCTCGGGAGTTGTGGAGCCGATCGGCGCCGTGCTGACGCTGGTCGCCGCCCGCCTTGTGATCCCGACGCTTCCGTATCTTTTGAGCTTTGCCGCGGGCGCCATGCTGTATGTCGTCGTAGAGGAGCTGATCCCCGAAATGTCGCAGGGAGAGCATTCCAACGTGGGAACGGTACTTTTCGCGGGCGGCTTCAGCGTCATGATGGTACTGGACGTCGCATTGGGCTGAATCAAAAAAACTAACTAACAGGAAAAAGGAGCGGGCAAAATGAAAATATTGGTCTGCGGTGCGGGGGTTCTCGGGTGCAATCTTGCCGCCGATCTTTCGCGCGCGGGAAAAGAGGTAACACTGCTTGCGCGCGGACAATGGGCGAAAACACTGCGGGAGCGGGGCTTGCGGATAAAAAACATGTTCTCTCCCCGCACGTCGACGCGCAGGATTCCCATCGCGACCGAGGAAATGAGCGCAATGAATCGGGATATCAAACGCTTCTTCGACGAAAACGGAGCGGAATATCCGACGTGGAAAGAACTCGAAAAAGAAGCGGGAGAGTATCTGAAGGATAAAAACGGATTCGAAAGGCAGAACAAAAGGGGGCAGTCCGTACGGACTGCCCCCTGATTTTCGGCTCGGATACGAGCGGTCGACCGAAGCTTTGTTTCAGTCAAGAATTCTTCCGTCCGCAGAGATCGTCACAACCTGCCACGGAATAAACTTTTCGCTCTGCCGCAAGGCAGTTTTGGCTGCTTGTTCCAGCCCGCCGCAGCAGGGAACCTCCATGCGGACGACGGTCACGCTTTGAATATCGTTGCGGCGGAGGATATCCGTCAGCTTTTCCGAATAATCCGCTCCGTCCAGCTTCGGACAGCCGATCAGCGTGATGTGTCCTTTGATAAATCGCTCATGAAAGGCGGCATAGGCATAGGCTGTGCAATCGGCGGCGATCAGCAGCTTTGCGCCGTCGAAATACGGTGCGTTTACCGGAACAAGCTTTATCTGCACGGGCCACTGGGACAGTCGGCTGACGGGACTTATATGGGAGAATGCCGCATCGGAGCCCTCCGCGCGTTCGAGCTTTCTCGAATGGCTTCCGGGACAGCCGCACGGCAAGGGCGTCTCTTCGGTTTTCGTTATTTTCGGTGTTTTTTGCCGTTTGTTTTCCGCAACGGCTTTTTCATCGTAGGCGGCGGCTTCGCGCTCGACAAAGTTGATGGCGCCGACGGGACAGGCGGGAAGACAGTCGCCCAGTCCGTCGCAGTAATCGTCCCGCATAAGACGCGCTTTTCCGTTCACCATGGAAATGGCTCCTTCGTGACAGGCTTGCGCGCAAGCGCCGCAGCCGTTGCATTTTTCCCGATCGATTTCGATAATTCTTCTTTTCATAACAACGCCTCCTTGCTTTTCTGCCTTTATTATAGTATAATAAAAGCAATATGTCGGTTGAATTTTCAACAAAACTGAATTTCAAAGGATTTTTAAAGGACTTTTATGAAGGAATTTTTATCCGTTATCCGATCGTCGCCGCTCTTTTCGGGCATTTCCGAAGAAGAACTTACGGCGGTGCTTTCTTGTCTCGACGTAAAAAAAGAAAGTTTTCCGAAAGATACCTTTCTGCTGCGTGTCGGCGATACGGTCGAATCGATCGGTCTTGTGCTGACGGGAAGCGTTTTAATTCTGCAGGAGGATATTTGGGGCAACCGCAATATTCTTTCCGAGGCGGGCGCGGGACAGACATTCGGCGCCGCTTATGCCTGTGCGCACGGTTCGGCGGCAAACGTAAGCGCGGTCGCGAAAACGCCCGTCACAGCCCTGTTTCTCAAGGTCGGACGCGTTCTGAATGTGTGTCCGTCCGCCTGTGCGCATCACAATCGTATCATCCGAAATCTGCTTGGCGAGCTTGCCGGAAAAAATTTGCGTTTGGAGGAAAAACTCACGCACATGGGACAGCGCACAACGCGGGCGAAGCTCATGTCCTATCTCTCCGCCGAGGCACAGCGGTTCGGGAAGTGTGAATTTGACATTCCTTTTTCAAGACAGCAGCTGGCGGATTATCTTGCGGTCGAGCGCAGCGGCTTATCGGCGGAGCTCGGAAAAATGAAAAAAGAAGGGCTTTTGGATTTTCATAAAAACCGATTTGTTCTGAAGACCTGACGGTTTATCCGCTTTGCATTTGCGTCGGGTTATCGCAGCGTCGGATCATCGGAAAATGAAAATTCTCTCCCGATCGGAACGGGCGTTTGTATCATTTTTTACCCAAATCGTATCCAATTATAAACACTGGTTGACAAACCCGCCCGCATATAGTATCATATAATTGTATGATTGTAATCGCATTCCGACGCGGAGGTGCTCGAAAGCGTGTTTTTTGCAAAAGGTCGGACACGCTTGCTTTTTTGCGCTTTTGCGGCGGAGCGCAAGCGTAAGTTTGGGATACGCGAAAAAACGCGGAGGAAAATATGAAATTCGAACCGTTTGAGAAAAAAGTATGGCTTGCCACACCGACCATGCACGGCGAGGAGCTGAAATACATGACCGAGACATACGAAACAAACTGGATGTCCACGGTCGGGGCGAATATCCATGAGGTCGAGCGCGTCGCCGCCGAAAAAGCCGGAATGCGCTGTGCCGACGGAAAAGCAGAATGATTGGGCGGATCATCTGCGGGGCGCGACTCTTTCATTAAACAGCCGTTATCCGCTCAGAGTCGGGCTGTGCGCGGTGCTTGACGGCGAGCTTCCGATCGGCGGGCTGTCTTCGTCAGCGGCGGTTATCATCACGTTTTTGTCGGCGCTTTGCCGACTGAACGGCATTTCGCTTTCCGAAAAAGAACGGATCGAAATTTCGAAGGAAGCCGAAAATAAATATGTCGGCGTCTCCTGCGGAAAGCTTGACCAAAGCTGTGAAGTATATTGCCGTAAGGACAGTCTCTTGTATATGGATATGCGGGATGACAGCTACGAGCGGATACCGACGGCTCCCGACATGAAAAAGTTCGAGATAGCGGTGTTTTTCAGCGGCCTTGAGCGGTCGCTCGCCGGTTCAAAATTCAATATGAGAGTAGACGAGTGCCGCAGCGCCGCCTATGCGCTCAAAGCCTTTTCCGGTATGGAATACGGAAAATTCGAAGAAACGAATCTGCGCGACGTGCCGTATGAGGTGTATCAAAGCTATAAGGACAGGCTTCCGGAAAATTGGGCGAAGCGCGCGGAGCATTGGTACGGCGAGTTCAGACGCGTCGAGGCAGGGGCTGAAGCATGGAGAAACGGAAATATCGAAGAATTCGGCAGGCTGCCCTTTGAAAACGGAAAATCTTCGATTTGCAACTGGGAAACCGGGTCTGTCGAACTTATAAAGCTTTATGAGGCGATGACGCACACGGACGGAATATACGGAGGACGCTTTTCCGGCGCGGGGTTTAAGGGCTGCTGCATGGCTCTTATCGATCCGACCTACAGAGAAAGCATTCTCGAAAATGTAAAACGGGAATACCTTTCCGCTTTTCCGGGTCTGAAAGACAAATACAGCGCGCACATATGCAATACCGCCGACGGGGTGAAATTATGAAGTGTTTGATTCTTGCCGCAGGATATGCGACGCGGCTCTATCCGCTGACCGAAAATTTTCCGAAACCGCTTTTAAAAGTGGGAGACAAAACGATTCTCGACCGTTTACTGGAGGATATTGACACATCGGGAGCAGTCGACGAATATGTTGTGATATCCAATCATAAATTTGCACATCATTTTGAAAAATGGGCAAAGAATAAACCGTATAGGATCACCGTCGTCGATGACGGAACGGAAACAAACGAAACGCGTCTCGGCGCGGTGCGCGATATTCGGTTTGCCATAGAAAGTCTCGGAATCGACGAGGATATGCTCGTTATCGCCGGCGACAATGTGCTGGATTTCAGCCTTACAAAATTTATCTCTTATTGCGAAGAAAAGAAGACCTCCTGCGTCATGCGTTATTATGAACCGTCGGAGAAAAAGCTGCTCAAATGCGGTGTACTCACGGTCGGAGAAGACGATGCGGTCACGGATATGACGGAAAAGTCTCCGAACCCCGCGACACATTGGTGCTGCCCGCCGTTTTATTATTACGTCCGAGAGGACGCAAAGCGGGTGGAAGACGGGATCAAAGCCGGCTGCGGCACAGACGCTCCGGGAAGTTACATCGCATGGCTTTGCAAACAGACGACCGTTCATGCGATGCAAATGCCCGGGAACCGATACGACATCGGCGATCTTGAGAGTTATGAGAACGTAAAGAGAGAGTATAAGGGGATAGTGAAATGCTGACGCCGAATGTTGAACTTGAAAACAAAACGGTTCTTGTTACGGGTGCCGCCGGTTTTATCGGGGCAAATCTTGTGCAGAAGCTTCTGAGCAGCGTAAAAGGGATAAACCTTGTCGGTCTTGACAATATGAACGATTATTATGACGTTTCCGTTAAGGAGTACCGCCTTTCGGAGATTCAAAAGGCGGCTGCCGCAAATCGGGACGGAAACTGGACCTTTATAAAAGGCAGTATTGCGGATAAGACTCTTGTTGAAACGATTTTTACGGAATATAAGCCCGAGATCGTCGTAAATCTTGCCGCTCAGGCAGGCGTTCGATACAGCATAACCAATCCGGACGCATACATCGAATCCAACATTATCGGATTTTACAACATTCTCGAGGCTTGCCGCCATCATCCGGTGGAACATTTCATTTACGCGTCGTCCTCCTCGGTCTACGGCTCGAATAAAAAGGTTCCGTATTCTACGGACGATAAGGTGGACAATCCCGTATCGCTGTATGCGGCAACCAAAAAATCCAACGAACTGCTTGCACATGCGTATTCGAAGTTGTACAATATCCCGTCTACGGGACTTCGCTTCTTTACGGTTTACGGTCCTGCGGGAAGACCCGATATGGCGTATTTCGGCTTTACGAATAAACTCATAAAAGGCGAGACGATCGAAATATTCAATTTCGGTAACTGTAAGCGCGATTTTACCTATGTGGACGATATTGTCGAGGGAATCGAGCGAATCGCCCGCCGTGCTCCCGAAAAGGAAAACGGGGAAGACGGGCTTCCGCTTCCGCCGTATCGTATATACAACATCGGAAACAGCGCTCCCGAAAATCTGCTCGATTTCGTGACGATATTGCAGGAGGAGCTGATACGTGCCGAGGTGCTCCCGGCGGATTATGATTTCGAGGCTCACAAAAAACTTGTCCCGATGCAGCCGGGCGATGTTCCGGTGACATATGCCGACACCGCAGAGCTTGAACGGGATACGGGGTTCCGACCGCACACGCCGCTGAGGATCGGCATTCGCAAATTTGCACAATGGTATAAAGTTTTTTATAATATTCAGTGATAACGTTCGGCTTTTTACGTAAGTTGCCATGGAGAAGCACTCGTAAGGACTGCAGAGAAAAGCATATTCACCGAAAAAACGGACCGGAAGGAGTATAAATGAATATGAAAATAGCAGTGGCGGGCACCGGTTATGTCGGGTTGTCCATGGCGATTCTTTTGGCACAGCACAACACGGTAAAGGCAGTCGATATCATTCCCGAAAAGGTGCGGATGATCAACGAAAAAAAGTCCCCGATCGTCGATAAGGAGATCGAGGAATATCTTGCGAACAAAGAACTTGATCTTGAAGCGACGACCGACGGAGACGGCGCTTACCGCGAAGCGGAACTTGTCATTATTTCCACGCCGACAAACTACGATCCATCCAAGAATTATTTTGACACAAGCTCTGTTGAGAGCGTGATCGAACAGGTCATAAAGGTAAATCCCGATGCCGTGATGATCGTCAAATCGACCGTTCCCGTCGGATTTACCGAGAGCGCAAGAGAAAAGTATTGCTGCGATAACATTTTGTTCAGCCCCGAATTCCTTCGGGAGGGACGCGCTCTTTACGACAATTTGTATCCGAGCCGCATTATCGTCGGCGTTCCGGTAAAAAACGCACGGCTTCGCAAAGCGGCGGAGATTTTTGCCGATCTTCTTCGCGAGGGCGCCGTTAAGGAAAACATAGAAGTGCGTTTTATGAATCCGACCGAAGCAGAGGCGGTCAAGCTGTTTGCCAACACCTACCTCGCGCTTCGAGTTTCGTATTTCAACGAGCTGGACACGTATGCGCAGGTTCGCGGATTGGATACAAAGGCGATCATTGAAGGCGTTTGTCTCGATCCGCGCATCGGCAATCACTACAATAACCCGTCGTTCGGTTACGGCGGCTACTGTCTGCCCAAGGATACAAAACAGTTGCTTGCCAACTATGACCGGGTACCGCAGAATATCATTTCCGCCATTGTTGCGGCAAACGGGACCCGAAAGGATTTCATTGCGGATCAGATCATTGCAAAAAAACCGAAAACGGTCGGTATTTATCGTCTGACCATGAAAGCCGGCAGCGACAATTTCCGACAGTCGTCGATTCAGGGGGTCATGAAGAGAATCAAAGCCAAGGGAATCGAGGTTGTGGTTTATGAACCGACCATGAAAGAGGACAGCTTTTTCAACAGTCGTGTTATCCGCGATCTGGATGCGTTTAAAAAGATGAGCGACGTTATTCTTGCCAACCGATACAACGACGATATAAAAGATGTGCCGGATAAGGTATATACAAGAGATCTGTATTTCAGAGATTAAGATTTAAGAAAAAACGGAGAAAAACGGTCATGGAAAAAATCGCTCGCGCCATTACGGATATTATCGCAAGCGAGGTCTGCGGCACAGAGCGCGACAATTTGCGGTATCCATTCACAAAAGATGACTTTGTTCAGCTGTATGAGCTTTCGCGAAAACATGACCTCGCGCATCTTGTCGGCGATTTTTTGCTGAAAAACAAGTTGCTTCCTGCAGGCGAGGAGAAGGCAAAATTCGAAAAATCCGTTCTTACCGCCGTTTACCGCTGCGAAACGCTCGTTTACGAACAGACAAAACTGTGCCAAACATTGGAAAAGGCAAAAATTCCCTTCATCCCGCTGAAAGGTGCGGTGATACGGCAGTATTATCCCGAGCCGTGGATGCGGACAAGCAGCGACATTGATGTTTTGGTGCGGGAGGAGGAGCTTCGGAAGGCGACGGAGCTTCTGACGGAGGAGCTGCATTGTACCTTTAAAGAAAAGACCTCGCACGACGTTTCGCTTTTCACGCAGGGCGGACAGCATATCGAATTGCATTACGACCTTTTGGAGGACAACAAGGTGCGAAACGCGGCACAGGTTTTAAAAAAGGTTTGGAACGACGCCGCAAAATGCGACGGCTTTGCCTTTCAATACGAAATGACCGACGCTATGTACTATTTTTATCACATCGCCCATATGGCAAAACATTTTGAAAACGGCGGGTGCGGTGTCCGTCCGTTTTTGGATATTTGGATACTCAATCACCGTATCGATTTTGACAGAACCGCGCGCGAGACGCTTCTTCGGGAAGGCGGGCTTTCCGTTTTTGCGGAGCAGGCGGAACGATTGTCCGAGGTTTGGTTCGGCGACGCCGAACACACCGAGGTGACAAGGCAGACAGAAGCATACATTTTGCGCGGCGGGGTCTACGGGACGAACGAAAATCGCATTACCGTACAGCAGCAAAAACAGGGCGGGCGGATACAATATGCGCTTTCCCGTATTTTTATTCGGTACGATGAGATAAAATTTCATTATCCGATCCTGCAGAAGCACCGCTTTCTGACTCCGATCATGGAGGTTCGCCGTTGGGGGAAGCTCATCTTTTGCGGACATCTGAAGCGCACGGCGAAGGAATTGGAATACAACAGGCACATCTCCGCCGAAACGGCATCCGAAATGCGAAAACTGCTGAAAAATATCGGACTTTAGACGGTCTTTGTGTCGGTATAAGTATGATTCGCGGCGAAAAAAGATAAAGCCGAGGATAAAAAAGAGTCTGTGTTACTTATTATACTTTACTTTTTATTTTAAATTTTAAGGAGAATTGTTTCATGAAAACTGTAATGCTCGTCTTCGGCACACGTCCCGAGGCGATTAAAATGTGCCCGCTTGTAAACGAGTTGAAAACGCGGGAAAACATCCGCACCGTTGTCTGCGTGACGGGACAGCACCGCCAGATGCTTGATCAGGTGCTGGAGGCATTCGACGTAATGCCCGATTACGACCTGTCGATCATGAAGGCGGGACAGACCTTGTTCGATATCACGACGAATATTCTCAACAGCATCGGAGGGGTGCTGGACGAAGTGAAGCCCGATGTCGTTCTTGTTCACGGCGACACCTCGACCACCTTTGTAACGGCGCTTGCCTGCTTTTATAAGCAGATTCCCGTCGGTCACGTGGAGGCGGGACTGCGTACGTATAATATCTATTCGCCCTATCCCGAGGAATTCAACCGCCAGGCGGTCAGCATTATTTCGCAATATAACTTTGCGCCGACCGAGCTTTCCAAGCAGAATCTGCTGAAAGAGGGCAAAAAGCCCGAAACGATTTGGGTGACGGGAAATACGGCGATCGACGCGCTGAAAACTACCGTGCGTGCGGATTATACACACCCCGAGCTTGAATGGGCGGCGGACAGCCGACTGATCATTCTGACAGCGCACCGTCGCGAAAACCTCGGCGAGCCGATGCACCATATGTTCCGTGCCATCCGCCGCATTATGGATGAGCACCCCGACGTCAAGGCGATCTATCCCATTCATATGAACCCGATCGTCCGCAAGGCGGCGGAGGAAGAACTCGGCGGCTGCGAACGGATCCACATCATTGAACCGCTTGAAGTCCTCGATTTCCACAATTTTCTTGCCCGCAGCTTTATGATCCTGACCGACAGCGGCGGAATTCAGGAGGAAGCGCCGAGTCTCGGAAAGCCGGTGCTTGTCATGCGCGATACGACCGAACGTCCCGAAGGAATCAAGGCGGGTACGCTGAAGCTGGTCGGAACGGACGAAGACGTGATCTATCGGAATTTCAAGGAACTTTTGGAAAACAAAGAGGCTTACGACGCCATGGCGCACGCAAGCAATCCTTACGGCGACGGACTTGCCTGCAAGCGAATCGCGGATGTTTTGGAGGGGAAGTTGTGAAAACAGACCGGCTATGTCGGTTTGTCCATATCGGTGCTGTTGGCACAGCACAACAAAGTAAGCTTCTTTCGGACGGAGGACTTGGGTTTTTGCAAAGCAAGCCGAGCTTTTGTCCGAGATATGGTTCGGTAATGCGCAGCATACGCAGGTCACAAAGCAAATAGAAGAATATATTCTGCGCGGCGGCTTGTACGGAGCGGATTCGAACAGAGCGGTCGTGCAGCAACAAAAGCGGGGAGGAAAAGTACGTTATGCGCTTTCCAAGATATTTCTTCCCTGTGAGGTCATAAAGTATCATTACCCAATTCTTCAGAAGCATAAGGCACTCACGCCGATTAGGGAGGTTCGCCGCCGGGCAAAGCTCATTTTCTGCGGTCACTTAAAGCGCACCGTGAAGGAACGAAAATATAACAGCGCAAATTCAGAGGATGTCGCGGCGGAAACGCGGTCCCTGTTTAAAAATGTTGGGTTATAAAACGCCGGTATCGGCGGAGAGAAAAAAGAACCGCCCGTCTGCGGTCCGCATACTTTTTTGAAAACGAAAAACGGTGAAACTTTTATGCCGAAAAAAGGACGCTTGCGGGCGTCCTTTTTTTGCGCCGCACGCAAAAAGACGTATAAAATCGAGAAAATACCGATTTTCGGCAAAAAGCAAGTGTTGCTTGACAAAATTCAAAACAGATTATATTGCTTGCGCGTGGGTTTTGTGATAAAATATTCGTAAATCTTCGAGAGGAAGTGACGCAATGCTGTCGGATAATATCCGAAAATTCCGAAAAGAAAGCAATATGTCTCAGGATGAATTGGGGGAGAAGCTCGGCGTTTCAAGACAGAGCATCAGCCTGTGGGAGACCGGGCAGACACAGCCCACAATTGAAAATATCGTAGCACTGGCAAAGGTGTTTGATGTTTCGACCGATGCGATCTTAGATAATGCCGAAGGGGTAAGCGCCAAAACGGGAGCGGGAAACACGGCGGCGGAAAAGCCGCTCGAAAAGCCGTGGAACGACGGCGAAAACGCAAACGAGACGACAGACGGGACAGGCGAGACCGAAAGTCGGGAAGTTCGGGAGAGCCAAAAGACAAAGAAACAAAAGAAGATCTATCTCCTTGCCGCAGGGATAGGCGCGGTGATACTGCTCGGTGCCGTGTCGGCTTTTGCGTTCGGATGCAACCGAAAAAAGCCCGATTCCGAGCGGACCGACGCGGAGAAAAACGGCATTTTGACCGAAGCGGGAAACGAAGACGAGGGCAAGACCGAGGATAAAGACCAAACGGAAAACAAGGACGGCATCGGCGCAGCCGACAAATCGGAGAACGAGAAGGGGGCGGAAGGTCAAAGCCCGACCGACGGCACCGAGTCCGAAGAAAAGACGGGCGCTCCTGCCGACAGCCAATCGGGAGTGAAAACACCGCCCGAGTCCAAACCCGATGCGCCGAAAACGCCGACGAACGCTTCGTCGGAAACAAACCCGAATCCGAACGCAAACACGAATGCGGGCGGAACACACACGGATAAAACTCCGCAGCCGGGAAGCACGGAGAGCGGGGATTCCGTGACGGAAAACCCGTCGGACGGCGCGGGTGAGACAAAAAATCCCGCGGCTGAACCTGCGAAAGAGGATCCGAAGGATTCTTCAAAGGAGGAAAACAACGCGGAGACTGCCGTTCCCGAGAAAGAGCCGTTCGACCTGTTTACCGCCTGCAAGGATTTCGCCGTTGAAAAGGGCAGCCTGAACGGTGATTATTGCATATACCAGCAGCCCGCTTCGCTGTACGGCGGGTACGACGACGAATACTTTTCGATTTCTTATTGGAGCGGCAGCGATATGGTGGAATTTTGTCTCCACTGCCCGCTCAGCGAGACCTTCAGCATCAACTTTTATCTCCGCATGCGGGGAGGGTACGATCACAAGTACGAATATCTTTCGTCGCGCTATTACCGCGACAACGGCGAAAGCCTGCGGGACGCTTCGGGGTATATCGATCCCGCCGTTTTCTCCGACCGTTATCCGCTGAGTTTTGATGAATACAACGGCAGCATCGACGGACAGACCGACTTCATGGAGGAAAGCCGCGTCGGCATTTGCGATTTGATTTACTGCCTCAAGAATTTTGTCGAAACGGAGAACATGGGATTTGATTTTTCCGCTTTTGAATTTGTAAACTTTTGATTTTTACGGAATTTAAATAAAAAACCGAGCCGCCGAACGTAAGAAATTTTGTTCGGCGGCTCGGTTTGCAACGGAGACACCGCCTTCGCACTTGACCGAGGGTCGCAGCGCAACTTGACCGGAAGGGCACGGTGCAGCAAGCGGAAGGCTTCGGGTCAGCCAAATTACAAACATCTGTTTCGGATGTTACAGCTCTTGCCCATTTGCCCATTCGATACGAATTCGACAAACCACTTTATAACGGCTCGGGAAGAGTTCGGCGTTATGCCACACTCTTCCTTTTTTGGTTTTCGAAGGAATTTGTATGCATGAACGATTATTCATAAATAGACACTTAAACTTTTATAAAAAACCTCGTTTTGCTCATTGAACGGTTGACATTTTGTATAATTATAATTATGAATTCGGTTTTTATTAAACAATTCGGACGCGAATTTGCAAAAATGCGTAAAACGGAGAGGAAAACGACATGAAGAACAAAAAAGTATGAAACCGATCCTGCTGTCGGCGCTTGCCTTATTGCTTGCCGCCGGGGCAGCGTTCACGGCAGCTGCGGAGCAGCGTTCGCGGCAAACGCTCCGCGCAGCGGCCCCGCAGGGGCGATTTGTTGTTTTTTTTGCATTATTGTGACGGGTTAAAAAATAATACTTGCAAGACCGATCTTGTTATGATACAATAAAATCGTACAAAAACACTCGAATTTCAAGGAGGATTTACCCCCAAATGAACAAAACAAAGAAAGCTCTCGCCTCTTTTCTCGCGGGAATGACGCTTCTTTCGTCGATTCCGCTTACCGTCGCTGCGGCAGAGCCTGCGGTGGAGGAATCAAACGGCGTTCCGACGGTTTATCTTTCGAGCTTCGGTAAAATGTCGTATGACGGAAACAATCATGTCGCTTTCCGCAAGCTGAACGACGCCGTTGCGGCGCTCGGCAAGAACGGCGGTCGGATCGTTTTTACCGGAACGCTTCCGATGTCGGAATTTTCCGATATCGAGGGACGCGCTCCGCTCACCTTTATCGGCTCGGCGGCAAAAGCCTCCGCTTCGGTGCTCAATTTTGACGGCGAAGAAAGCGTGATCGAACTGCACGGCGATTTTTATTTTGAAAACTGCTCTTTGCAGACCAAAGAAAACGTCTCCTTCCGCACAAAAGGCCACACCTTCTCTCTTTCGAACAAGGCAACCGCTTATGCAAAGGTGGACTTTATCGAGACGGGAAAAACCGTAACGACCTATCCCGCGCCTTTCATTATTTCGACCGGCTCGGCGCGCGCCGACGGCACATGCGGAACCATCGCATTCGGCAGCGGCGTCGGACAGCTCATTGCGGGCGGTTCTTATCTCGGCGAAAGCTTTACCGCCGACACGAATATTGAGATTTCGGGCGGAACGCTGGACGATCTGTACGTCGGAAACGCAAAATCGGAGGGCTCGTTTGCGGGTTCTTCCCATGCGACCGTCTCGGGCGGCGATGTGGGCTATGTTCTTCTCGGTTCGGACGGCGGCACGACGAACGCCAATCTTACCCTTACGCTTTCGGACGGCTATATCAAGCGTCTGCGCCTCGGCGCGTCGAAGGGAACGACCGTCAACGGCAACGTTGTTTTCGAAAACTTCGGCGGTTCGGTCGGAACGCTTCTTTCCTCCAAGGATACCGTCACGGGGAATGTTATCGTGATCGACGCGACGGGTGCGGTTTCTCTTGACGAGACCGAATGCGATTATCTTGTCCGCACGGTCGACGCGTCGGTGACGCCCGTTTTTGAAGGAGTCGATTTCAAGGGCTTCCGCATTGCCGACGAAAACGGCTTTATTCCCGAAAAAGTGTTTGCCGACGGCGCGGAAATTTCGCATGTCGGCGGAATCTTCACGCTCAACAAGGGCAAAACGACGATCACCGTAACCCCCGCGCAGGCGACAAAGCCCAACCGCGAGGCGGTCTTTGTGGCGGGATATTCCGACGGAACGTTCCGTCCCTCGAACAATCTGACCCGCGCCGAGGCGATCACGCTTCTGTCACGCCTTTTGTGCGAGGATATTTCGACGCTCCCGAACATCGCAACGTGCGATTACGCCGATGTTTCGTCGGACAATTGGTTTTACGGTCCGATCGCGTTCTTTGAACGTCTCGGATTTCTTGAAAAGCTCGAAAGCGCCGACGGCAAGAATATTTCGCCGAACGCGGCGATCACCCGCGGCGAATTTTCCGAGCTTTGCGTTCAGGTTCTTTCGGCGCTTTACAACGGCAAAAAATTCGGTATCCGCAATTTCTCGGACGTTTTCGTTTCGAATCCGTTCTACAGCGCGATCGGTCAGCTGGCTTATCTCGGCGTGAGCGTCGGCTATGAGGACGGAACGTTTCTTCCCGAAAAGACCGTCACCCGCGCCGAGGTCGTGACGATGGTCAACCGTATGCTCGGCAGAAGCGCGACCGAAAATATCGGCGCGGCGGCTTTCTCGGATGTGGAATCGTGGCACTGGGCAAATGCGCAGATCGCGATGGCGTGCAGCCCGCAGACCGTCGGCGGAGTCGAGCTCTACACCGTAAACTCCGACATTTCGAAGGGCTCGTATACGCTTCTTTCGGGCAATGTCACGGTCGGCGATCAGATCCGCGCCCTGCGCGAAAAGATCCCTACGATGGCGGAAAAGGATGTCACGGCGGGCATTGACGCCGTTTCGAAATGGCAGATCGCCAACATTCTGAATGCTCCCGATATTCCCGATAAAGAGGGCGGAACGACGTATTATATCTCGTCGGAACACGGAAACAACAAAAACGACGGTCTTTCCTCCGAGACCGCATGGCAGTCGCTCCGCGTGCTGCAATCCATGGAGGCGGCAAAGCTTATCAAGCGCGGCGACACGGTGCGTTTCGAGCGCGGCGGGACCTATATCGGAACGCTGAACTGCTTCCCCGGCGTGACGTATTCGGCATACGGAAGCGGTCCGAAGCCCGTGCTTTCGGCTTCGGGCAAGAATTATGCTTCGGAAGCGTTTTGGAACACGACCGATGTCGAAAATGTCTATAAATTGAAGGATTACCGCTTCAATGTCGGCATTATGGTCTTTGATTTTTCGGGCGTGCTCGGAAATTATAACGAGCTTGTCGGCGATATGATGGTCAAGGGCGTAAACGGTTTTACGGGATATAAAGATCTTTACAAGGATCTCAGCTTTTACAGCGATCTTTCGGACGGTTCTTTGTATCTTTGCTCGACGAAGGGAAATCCCGGAACGCGCTTCCGTTCCATCGATGTCGGTGCGGTCGGCAATCTTATCCGCCCTGCGGACGATGTTACCATCGATAATCTCACCGTCCGTTTCATCGGCTCGCACGGCGTCGGCGCGGGCAATATGAAAAACGTCACGGTTCAAAACTGCACGTTCGATTATCTCGGCGGTTCGATCCTGATGGGCTTCGGCGGAGAGAACCTTACCCGCTACGGCAATGCGCTTCAGGTATACGGAGGCTGTGACGGCTGGTATCTGTACAACAACTGGATGTATCAGATCTACGACACCGGCATGACGCACCAGTACAATTCCTATGCCGATCAGAGCGACTGCTTGATGGATAACGTGCGTTATATCGGCAACGTCGTCGAGCTTTGCCACTGGTCAATCGAATATTATAACTACGATTACGGCAAGACAAAGCACCATATGTACAATACGTATATCGCCGACAACATCTGCCGACTGAACGGCTACGGCTGGGGAAGCCGAATCCGAATGAGCGGAGCAAACCTTGTGCAGTCGGTCGGAATTCCCGAGGATTCAAAGGACTTCCTCATGGAAAACAACCTCTTCGACCGTTCGAGTGGCAAGATATTCTATGTCAACTCCATCGGCGACCGTGCGTTGCAGCTTAAAGACAATTTGTACGTTCAAAGCGCGGGCGGCGAGTTGGGCATCTTCTTCGGAACGACGATCGCCGCGTCTCCCACGGCGCAGGAGCTGCTTTTGAAGGCGGCGAAGGATAATTCAATCGTACTGCAAAACGACGATACGACGATTGAAAATTACAACGGCTGACCCCTGCGGTGAGCGTTTGCCGCCCCTGCGGTGAGCGTTTGCCGCCCCTGCGGTGAGCGTTTGCCGTGAAATACGAATTCCGATGGTCGGAATTCGATTTCACCCTGCCCATGTTATGTTGACATAGCAATGAGCGCGCTCAGGCGAGGGCGTGTCCTCACTTCCCCCTCTTTTGTTATCGTCCGCAAACGGGCAGTGTTTGCCCTTCGGGCGGAGTTTCTTTTTCTTTCGTTTCCGAAA